>Ga0209287_10000008_pt1 | contig 152026 bp, 146 predicted proteins | sample PPLLak3cmMay2015_2_FD_187255 | JGI IMG/M metagenome (GOLD analysis project Ga0209287, IMG submission 187255) | Freshwater sediment microbial communities from Prairie Pothole Lake near Jamestown, North Dakota, USA - PPLs Lake P8 Core (1) Depth... | ecosystem: Environmental > Aquatic >... | reverse complement strand
TGTTGACCCCCTGATAATAGTACAATAAAGGGGGCATAAAATACCTGAATAGATTGACAAGAAGGAAAAATTATCTGATTAAAGAGGACCGGTGGAGGGTCCTTTTTTATTAACAAAGGCGGTGAGCTTTTTTTGAGAGAGACTCACCGCCAAGAAACAAAAAGATGAAGATATGATAATATTCAGAAAGGCTAATCTCAAGAAGATTTTAAAAAAAAGAAGAAGTATAGGTGGAAGAGGCCAAAGGGGTGCCCGGTATGTAAAGGAGACAAGGTATGGGGGCACGGGTTTGTGCTTGTATACTTTGACCTGTACGTAGAGGGACTTTGGTTTAAAAGATACAGGTGTCCGATATGCGGGACAATCATAACGATACGACCTAGAGGATACTTTCCAAGGTTTCAGAGTCCAATCAAGACAATCCTAAAGAGCGTAACGCTCAAAGAATCAAAAGACAAATGGATAGAAGGAATAAGCCGAAGCAGGCAGATGCACTGGATGAGGGCGTTGCGGCGAAGGGTTGCGGCATATTGGGGGAACGCCAGCCCGTATGGATTAAAAGGCGCTTTTGAATATTTTGTAAGGATAGGGGTGGCAGCAGTGAGCAGGTCAATATAAACCGGGGCAATCCTGGATTTTAATCCACCCTACCGAAGGGTGTCATAGGAAACCTGTTTTTCCTGGGATATGGGTAAAGGAAAAAGCAAAAAAGGAGGTTTCAAATGACAGAGGATGAAAAGAAGGAGGTTGCGCTGTTCAGATACGGGATCATAAGCGAGATTGTTAACGCAAAAGAACTATCCTGGGGAGAGCAGGAGCGGCTTATAAGGGAGAGGTGTGAGCGGAAGTGGTCAATGCCCCATTCAGGGAAGACGAGGATAGGACGGAGCTGCATTTTAAACTGGATAAAGGCGTATAAGGAAAGCAACAGGGATATCAAAACATTGTATCCCCATGGTCGATGCGACAAGGGAAGAAGCCGGGCGCTGGATGAAGAGACCGGCATGAGTCTTATCAGGTTAAGGAAAGAGATGCCGAAGGCAACGGTCCCAGTCCTCATAGGTGCAATGGAGAGTCGCAACCTTCTAATGCCCGGGGTGAAACTTGCGGAGACGACGGTTTACCGGTTTTTAAACAGTCAGGGGTTGATGAAACAGTCGGAGAGGCAGGAGGACAGGCGCAAGTTTGAGGCGTCAGACCCGAACGAGATATGGCAAAGCGATGTTATGCACGGGCCTGAGGTTTATGTAGAAGGGAAGAAAAGGAAGAGCTATCTGATAGCGATAATAGACGATCATTCCAGGCTGATACCTCATGCGGCGTTTTACCTGTCTGAGGGGGTTGATACATATCTTGACGCTCTTGAGCAGGCCTTTTTAAAGAGGGGTCTTCCGAGGAAGCTGTATGTGGATAACGGGCCTGCCTTTCGGAGCAGGCAGCTGGAATATATCACGGCCTCTCTGGGCGTGACGCTTATCCATGCGAGGCCGTACAAGCCCCAGGGAAAAGGGAAGATCGAGAGGTGGTTCAGGGTCGTAAGGACGAGCTTCCTTCCAAAGATCAGGGATATCCTGAAACTCTGGCAGTTGAACGAATGGCTTGCCGGTTGGATAGACGAAGAATATCACAGGAGGAGACATGGCTCGACAGGACAGAGTCCTTTCCAACGTTTTACCGCCAACATGGAATGTTTAAGACCAGCCCCTGACGATCTGCGAGATTACTTCAGGAAGGTGGCAAGGCGCAAGGTGGCAAAGGACAGGAGCATTACCTTTGATGGAAAACTCTATGAAGCGCCTGTGTCTCTGATCGGGAAACAGGTTGAACTGCTCTACCATGAGAATGATCCCGACCATATCGAGATAAAATGGAACAACGAATCCTACGGTATCCTGAGGCCTGTTGATGTCCATGTCAACTGCCGGGTTAAGAGGGATGAGAACAATATGAACGATGTGATCATAACCACGGACGGCTCAGGATATAAAGGAGGCGACCTGTTATGAATAAAAACTATCGCAACTTCTTCGGACTAAAGAAAGAACCCTTTGGAACGGATCTAAAGATCAAGGAGGTCCTTGAAACGGATGAACTTAAGGCGACAGCCACAAGGTTTGACTATGCAGTGGGTTTAGGGGCTATTGCCCTTGTAACAGGAGAGATCGGGAGCGGTAAATCCACGGCATTAAGATATTGCGCAGACAGGCTGCATCCATCGGAATACAAGGTCTTCTATGTCACTGCAACTTCCGGGTCCATACTTGAGCTCTACCGTCAAGTCACATCTGAAATGGGGATATCTCAATCAAGCAACTCCAGGGCTGTCTTGACGCGAATGATCAGAAACGAGATCACTGAGCTTGTGGACGGCAAAAAGATGAAGGTGGCGCTTATCATTGATGAGGCTTCCCTTCTCAGGCTGGAGGTGCTTTCCGAACTGCACACGCTTTGCCAGTTTCATAAGGACTCAAAACCATGGCTCCCTCTGATACTGTCCGGCCAGGCAAATCTCATAGATAAAATGATGTATCGTGCTTCAGCCCCGCTCGCATCAAGGATTGTTGCCAGAAGCCATATGCAAGGGCTTAACCGCCAGGGCATGCAGCAATATCTTGAGCACCATCTAACACTCGCAGGAGTTAATGCAAACCTTTTTGAAGATGCCGCTGTCACTGCCATCCATCAGGGCTCAGGAGGCATCCTCAGAAAGGCTAACCATCTGGCAAGAGGAGCCCTTATTGCTGCAGGAACAAAGGAATCAATGGTAGTGACTGCCGAGCATGTCCGCCTCGCTGCCACTGAAATATTTTAGCGGTTATTGAAAAGCAAAACCGAGGTCAATTGTTTCCTATTGGCCTCGGTTATTTTAATCCGGAAATCCGGCAATTAGTCCAATATAATCAGATATCGTTAGTCAAATTAATCCGGAAATCAACAATGGCAACACGTAAATATATAATATCAAAAGCTCTTGCAGGTTTTATAATAGTTAATGAATTTATTTATAATGCGGATGGAAAAGAACATATTCATCCTGAGGTTTATTGGACAGAGAGATATGAGTATAATAACTACACTGCCGTTGTTTCTGGAACTCTTATCAATGATAGTGTTCCTTTACCGGATTACATTGTTGATTTAGGTGCTAGCCCATTAAATAAAAAAGAGCATATTTGGGGAATAACGCATTTATGATCCATGGGAAAAGGTTCATCTTTAAATTAATCTTGAAAGTAGATATTACAGATTCAAATTGTCATATCTTGCCATACATCATAATATCAAATCGGCTGAAAAACCTTTAATATGCCTGTCAGATCTACGAATGACTTAAATTATAAATATCTTTCCCCTGGATAAAAATTGTTTACCTAGTGTCCATCCAAAAACTCTCGTTTTTGGATTCAAGCTGTCAGCACTCAGCATTCAGCTTTCAGCTAAAGTCTTATAATTCGACAGGTTGGCTGATCGCTGATAGCTGACAGCTGAACGCTCCATCCATTAAAGCCTTATTTATGGATGGACACTACCTAATAGATTAATAAAAAATTGAACATTCGATCAGTTACCATTCCGCCTCTTGGTTCCGGTTTAGACGGATTGGTTTGGTTCGAAGTAAAAAACCTGATTATCAAAGAGCTTTCTGATTTTCAGGAAGTTGAAATCCTATTGTATGAACCTAAAGCTTCACCTCAATCCGACAAGATGCCTGCTGCAATCCCAAAAGCAACATGACCATAGGCAAGACAATTCGTATTCCCATGAAAGATAGGTGTTAGTATTGAAAACTCCTAAAGTGAGGGCTATAATGTGTTGTTATGAAGTGACAAAGAGGAGTCTTCGATGAGCGAAAAGGCTAAACAAACGGTAGCCGGAATCTACAAAAACAAGGTAGTAATCATTCTCGCTGCCCTGGTAATTTTATATACATTGATCGGCTTCTTTCTATTGCCCTTTCTGATCGAGCGCTATCTCCCGGGGATGCTCGGCAAGAGCCTTAACTGTGAGGTGTCTTTGGAGCAGGTCAAAATCAATCCCTTTACCATGACACTTGAGGCAAGGGAGTTTGAGATGAAAGAGCCTTCTGGCAGACCTGTTGCCGGATTGCAGCGGCTGTATGTAAATTTCCAGCTCAGCAGCCTCTTCCGCTGGGCGCTCACCTTTGATGAGCTCTCATTAGATGCCCCTACAATAAATATCATCATAGAATCTGACGGAAAGGTGAATCTGGCCAAATTGGGTGGAGAGAAAAAGACAGAGCCTGCCGTCCCCGAAGAGGAAGGCAAACCTGTCAGGCTCCTTGTTCGCAATATTTCGATCAGCCAGGGAAAGATCGATTTTACCGATAACCGCCAGGCAATACCTGCGAATATTTCATTCTATCCTTTAAACATAAAATTAGCCGGTATCTCCACACTGCCCGATCGCGAAGGCCCGTACACTTTGTCAGCTACGAGCACGGATGGCACACTACTCAAATGGTCCGGAGAGGTATCACTTCAGCCCCTTCGGTCTGAAGGAAGCCTTGCATTTGAACAGATACCTCTGGCAACCCCCTGGAAATTTTTTCGATCCTCGCTTAACATATCATCCCCGGAGGGCAGCCTGGGCATAACAACACGTTATCTCTTTGATTACAGTAAAGACACAATGGTATTTACCTTGAGTGATCTAAGCGCAAAACTCCTGGATCTGGGTCTTCAGATAGAGGGGGCGGAAAAGCCTTTCCTCAATCTTGATGAGATCAGCCTGGGGGCGCAGGCGCTTGACCTCATGCAGCGGAAGATTGATTCCGTCCGTTTGTCAATCCGGGGCGGCACATTGGACCTGGTCATGGACAAGGATGGGGTTTTAAACTTACAGAGGCTGACAAGACGGGAGACAGAAGCTGAAACCACGTCGCCTTCTTCTGCAACATCAAATGAAAAGCAAGCCCCATGGATAGTAAACATCCCGGAGTTCAAACTGGAAAACCTGGCCATCAATTATACGGATAAGAACAGGGCTCAGGCAGTTTCATATTCCACCGATAATCTTCAGCTTGCGTTCAATGCTGCCATTAATACTGACGCGCCTGGGATGCAGGTGCAGATTAACGCCTTTGGCCTGAACCTGAAGCAGATCGCCATGGGTTATGCAGACGGATCGAAGCCCATTATCCAGGTCGGCGACCTTTCCGTATCAGGGGCCTCCTTTGACCTTGCAAAGAGGTCGGCATCTGTCTCCAGCCTGGAGGTAAAGGACGGGAGCGTGGATTTAATAAGGGAAAAGGATAACGCGATCAATCTTGCCCGTTTGTTTGCCCCGGATAATCCCGCCCCAAAGGAGACTGTCAAAGAGGCACAGACAGCAGCCGGCGAACCATGGCAATATTTTGTTGAAAACATTTCACTCTCTGGTTTCAAAACACAGATAAGCGACCTGACCGTGAAACCCGACGGCCCGCTCATGAGCATTGATAACATAAGAGTATCTGCGTCCCGTTTTGACGGCAAATCACCGTTCTCCTTTGAAGCAGGGTTGCATGTTGTTCAAGGCGGCGAGTTGTCGGCATCGGGCAGGTTTGATCCATCGGGAGCCGCGGTGGATTCCAGGATATCAATAAAAGATCTTGCACTGTCCATAACTCAGCCCTATCTGTCAATGGCTGCGCCTGATCTCACATTGACCTCGGGTCTGTTTTCCACAAGGGGCGCATTCAGCCGTACCGCGAAAGGGGGTATGACATATAAGGGAGATGTCGGGATTGCCAGCCTGAAGGTTATTGAAAACAGCACAAAGGATACCCTGATGGGATGGGAGCAGATGAAGACCCCGGATCTCCGTTTCGGCATGGATCCCGATGGCCTTGAGATAGATACCCTTAAGCTGACCGGGCTGGAGGGGAAATTTATCATATCGGAGGACAAGAAGCTTAACATGGTTGAGGCCTTTAAATCCAAAGACCAGGCCTCAACCGAACCTCAGCCGGAGGAATCAGCCCCTGTCCCCACCACGGAAACCACAGGGAATTCATTCCCTGTAAGGGTCGGCAGACTGAGCCTTGACAATGGCATTGTGGATTTTGCCGATCTAAGTCTGAGGCCTCAGTTCGGCACAAAGATCCATGAACTCAAGGGTGTCATAATAGGAATTTCCTCATCGCCTGGGGCAAGAACCCAGGTGGAACTGGACGGACGGGTTGATGAATACGGGACCAGCAATATAAAAGGAGAGATCAATTCCTTTAATCCCAAAGAATTTACGGACATCTCGGTTGTTTTCAAAAACGTTGAGATGACCAGCCTGACTCCCTATTCCGGTAAGTTCGCCGGGTATAAGATCGATTCAGGCAAGCTTTCCCTTGATCTGCAGTATAAGATCAAGGACAGCAAGCTGCTTGGGGAAAACAAGATAATAATAGACACGCTTAAACTGGGAGAAAAGGTGGACAGCCCGGATGCCGTAAAACTGCCCCTCAAGCTTGCCGTCGCCATACTGAAGGATGCCAACGGTGTCATAGACCTTGATCTGCCTGTGAGCGGCGACCTCAATGACCCGGAATTCCGGTATGGCCCCATTATCTGGAAGGCAATCGTAAATCTCCTGACCAAGATTGTCACATCCCCGTTCCGGGCGCTTGGGGCATTGTTCGGCGGAGGGGAAGATCTCCTCAACACCGTGAACTTCGAGGCAGGCAAAGGCGATATCCCGCCGCCTGAACAGGAGAAGCTTGCCAAACTGCTTGAGGCCCTTCGCCAGAGACCCCAGCTCAAACTTGCCGTTACCGGGCGCTATAACAGTGCATCTGATGGCCGGGCAATCAGACAGCTTCAGGCGCGGCGGGCAGTGGCCGAGGCAACGGGCATGCAGCTGGAACCGGGAGAGGACCCCGGGCCTGTGGACTTCGGCAGCTACCAGTCACAGGAGAAACTGAAGGAGATGCTTATTAATCGATACGGACAGGAGGCTTATGATGTATTAAATCCTGTGGTGAAGCCTGTTGAGGAAAAGATTCAAACAAAAAAGTCAAAGAAAAAGACTGATAAGTCACAGGCCGATTCAACACAGGCTGCTGAAGACCCGGCTGAGCTCGCAAAACGACTGTTTGCCGAGCTTGTAAAACAAGAGCAGGTTGACCCCGCGGCGCTGAAAGAGCTGGGGGACAGGAGGGCAAAAGCTATTTCAGCATACATGACAGGCCCCGAGGGTCTGTCGGCAGACAGGGTCACGATCAAGCCGTGCGAAGACACTAAAGATGATGAAATTCCGGCTTCGCTTGATCTGGACGCAATGGATTGATCAACTCCCTTTCAGCATCTCTTCCGCATGGGCGATGGCGCGTTCGGAAATGACCTTTCCGCCAAGTAGACGCGCTACCTCCCTGACCCTTTCTTCAGGGCTTAACAGCATGATGACTGCCTGGGTCCTGTTGTCACGGACCTCTTTTTTCACAATAAAATGGGCTGCGCCCTTGCCCGCTATCTGGGGAAGATGTGTGATGCACAGCACCTGGTTATATTCCGAGAGGGATCTTAGCTTTTCCCCTACGGTCTCCGCCGTAGCACCTCCGATGCCCGCGTCTATTTCATCAAATATTATGGTTTCAACGGATATCTTTCTTGCCAGGATAGTCTTGAGGGCAAGCATGATCCTTGAAAGCTCGCCTCCTGACGCGATCCTGGAAAGGGGTCTGAGCTCCTCGCCGATATTCGCGGAAAGCAGAAACTCAACCCTGTCATAACCTTCCGGTCTGATGCCGTTTATCAATTTGTCCGGCGTTTCCATGCCTTCCGCCCTGAATCCGACCTTAAATCTTGTCCCCTTCATATCAAGGAGATTAAGTTCAGCCTCGATGGCCTTTTCGATCTGTCCTGCAACCTTCTTCCTGTTCTTTGAAAGAGCGGCTGCCCTTGCTATAAGGTCCTCTTCCTGCCTTTTAAGGTCTTTCACCGTATCTTCCCGAAGGGACTCCATCTGCTCTCTGTTATAAAGCATCCCCGAGAGTCTTTCCTTAAGACTGATTATGTCCCTGATTGAAGGGCCATATTTCTTCTTAAGCCTGTTTACAAGTTGGATCCTCTCCTCAATCTGCTCCAACCTTGCCGGGTCGTTTGTTATGTTCTCCCTGAAATCACGGAGTTCTATCCCCGCCTCTTCCAGTTCAACCTTTGCCGATGAAAGGATATCAATCAGTGGCCTGAGCCTCCTGTCCAGCTCTGCGCCCTTTTCAATGCCCTTGATGCACCGGGCTACGCCCGTAATGACTGCATCTTCCCTCTCATAAAGGACCTGATAAGAGTCATTGATTATCGACCTCAGGTTCTCCGCATACCTCAGCCTCTTTTTCTCTTCTTCCAGAATTGTGTCTTCATCTTCAGCGAGAGAGGCCCCTTCAATCTCCTTGATCTGAAACATGGCAAGGTCCTGCTTTTCCCTTGCCTCCTTTATCTCCTTCTCAAGCCTGTTAAGCCTTGCCTTTGTGGCCTCATATAGATTGAATGACCCTGCAAGTGCATCCCTTTCCTGAGTAAGCCCGCCGAATTCATCCAGGAGATAAAGGTGATTCTCAGGCCTTAAAAGAAGCTGGTGTTCATGCTGGCCTGAGATGCTGATCATGAACATCCCGAGCCTTCCGAGCATCTGAATTGTGGCAATGGAGCCGTTGACGGATATCCTGTTGCGCCCTTCCCTGGAGATAGTCCTCTTTACCAGCAACTCCCCTTCAAAGGGAATGCCCATCTCGGCTGTCAAAGCCCGAAGAGAGGAATTGTCAGGGAGATTGAAAAGTGCCTCTACCCTTGCCTCATCGGTCCCGCTTCTGATAAGGTCGGCAGATGCCCTGCCGCCGAGGATAAGATTTACTGCGTTAATGATGATGGATTTTCCTGCGCCTGTCTCGCCTGAGATGATATTGAGCCCCGGCTTGAAATCAATTTCAAGCCTGCTGATGATGGCAAAATTGGAGATGTTGAGATGAGCCAGCATTAAACTTGTTCCCAGGTGACCCGGAGGACCTCCTGATAGGTGGTTGTCCCGTCCAGAAGTTTTTTAACGGCATTTTCCCTCAGGGTAACCATGCCTTCCTGAATGGCGGCTTCGCGGATCTTCCTGAGATCCGATTCCTGGTTGATATATGCCTGGACCGACTCCGTGACCGGAAGGACCTCATAGATGCCGCTTCTTCCAAGGTATCCCGTACCGCGGCATTTGAGGCAGCCCTTACCCCTGTAAAGGGTTACAGAGCCCTGCCTGCCGATATCCAGACCAAGGGCTGCCAGCTCGGACGCCTCAATCTCATAGGCATCCCTGCAGTCAGGGCATATCTTCTTGACAAGCCGCTGGGCTACTATCCCGACAAGGGTAGCCTTGATTAGAAAAGAAGGCACGCCAAGGTCAAGAAGCCTTGTTATGGATGAGGGTGCGTCATTTGTATGGAGAGTGGAGAGGACAAGGTGACCGGTAAGTGCCGCCTGTACGGCGTTCTCAGCCGTCTCAAGGTCCCTCATCTCTCCAATCATTATGATGTCGGGGTCCTGTCTCAGTATGTTGCGCAGGATAGACGCAAAGGTTATTCCGGCTGACGGCTGGACCGCAATCTGGTTGAAGTCTTCATGTATCATCTCAATAGGGTCTTCAACGGTGGTTATGTTAATTTCGGGGCTTGACAGGTATCTGAGAGAGGAATAGAGGGTCGTGGATTTGCCGCTTCCTGTCGGTCCGCATACAAGGATGATCCCATGAGGCAGATTTATAAACTGCTGAAAGCGCAGAAAATCCATGGGCGTTAAGCCCAGTTTTTCCAGGTCCTGAAACAGGATCTCCGGGTCCATTATCCTCATTACCAGCTTCTCCCCGAAGGCAACGGGTATTGAGGACACCCTGATCTCCGACTCAACGCCTGCCCTTTCCATCTTTATACGGCCGTCCTGGGGCCTTCGCTTTTCCGCCATATCCAGCCTGGCTATGGTCTTTATCCTGCTTGTTATGGCCGGATGTACACCCTTGGGGAGGGTATAGACCGTATGCAGGGTCCCGTCTATCCTCAGCCTCACAATACTTTTGTCTCTCTTGGGTTCTATATGTATATCGCTCGCCCTCTGATCAAAGGCGTAGCTGAACAGGTGGTCAACCGCGTTGACGATATGCTGGTCATCGGAAAGAAGCTCCTCCGAGGAGCGGAGACGTACAAACTGTTCGAGATTGCCCAGGTCAATGGCAGGTCCGGCATACTGCGATTCCGCGGCCATAATGGAGCGTTTGAATCCAAAGAACTCACTGATGAGCTTTATGATGTCCGTTTTCGTGGAGAGTACGGGCCTCACCTTCATCTTGCTTACCTGGGCGATATCGGCCATCACCTCAGGATTTGCGGGGTTTGAGGTCGCCACGACCAGATATCCGTCTTTGATGTTTACAGGAAGCACAAGGTGCTTCATGGCAAAGGTCAGAGGGATCGTGCTTGTGACAAGATTAAGGTCGAGACTAAGAGGATCGATTTTTTTATAGGGGATCTTCCACGCCCTGGCAAGGGCCTGGAATACGGCCTCCTCATCAAGAGTTTTTCCAGGAACATCCGCCCGCTGGAGCTCCAGCGAGGCGATGACATCCACAAGCGTAACTGGATTCACTATCTTCGACTTGGATGCCGACGAGTCCCTGCCCATGACCCGGATCTGTTCGAGCCTGTTTTTGATCCTGGCCTTTTTTACGAGTATATCCTGTTTTTGATCCTCAGTGATAAGGCCGGACTTTAAAAGAACCTTGATGATATAGCCGTCTGAAAATACATTGTCGGTATTTTGTGTGTTCATAGATCTCTGTTTATCTTGCACGCCGGCATTGGGGATTTTATATTAAATATTAAATCAATATACTACCATAAGTATCATGATGGCAATGAAAAATTCCAGGCAGGGCACGAGGGATTAATAAAGGATCAGCACCGGCTTTAAGCGCCACCCTTCCCCAAGGATGCCCCGTTCAATGGAAGGAAAAACGGTGGAGGCATACCCGCCGCAATTGAACTGCTTATAAAGAATTCATTGAGTTATGAGGCTTCAACCCTATGGGCGCCTGGGGTCCAAAGGCCCCAGTCGCCTGAATCGGGTTGAGTTTCATTGAAAAGGAACATGCCGGATAGAAACAATGACCGCATGCTATTCGGGAAGTGTTTCTTCCGGCTTGATTTTTGCGATTATCTCTATGGCGTTAAGCTCTCCGTCAATGCGCATATACAGTATATCCACCATGCAGGATTTTTTAATCTCACTGAACTTTATCTTCACCCCATCCTGATTAAGGATACTGGTGTCTTCCGATACATAAAACCGGCCTTCATCCGTTATCAGGTAATAGGCGTCTATGTTTTTAACGGCCGTATATCCTGTTTGTCCCGCGGTTCCGGCAGCCTTTTTTTCTGCATGGGAGAATCCGGCTCCGAGCAGGATTATAGCCCCTGTTACCAATAAAAGGCATATCATTCTATTAACTGTTTCTGTTATTTTTTTCATTGTATAACTCCTTGCGTTTATTTTTCTCTCCAGGATCTAAGCCCGCTTTTGACATCCGTTGCCGTCTCAAGCTCCTGCTCGATAATAGTGCCGGAACTGGTCTGGATAAATCCTTTAGAACCCTCCGCGCCCACATGCACGCCTACGCTTGAAGCCATACCCGAGCCTATGGAAGTCTTGTCCAGCATCTGTGTTACCAGCACAACATCGCCAATTTTTATCTCATAGGTGTCCAGCGCCGCATCCCAGTAAGCGGTCCCCGTTTCATAGTACTGACCATACAGATAGCTTTCTCCTCCGTATCCGCAGATATCTGCGTCCGGGTCAAAGGAAGGGGTAAAGACAATGCCCCCCAGGATAGTGAACTTGGTGACAATGCGCTCGCCGGAGATTATAAGGCTTCTTATCCAACCGTCTTCCAGCCTGGCTGCAGTAAGAAGCTGGCTCCAGTTTCCATAGGGAGTGGCTGAGACATATTCCGTGCTGTAATCCAGAAGCCCATCACTGTCGGAGTCAAGATATACCTCGCCGTTGTTAAGGATAAGATATGGATCAGAGTTGAAAAGATCGGTCAGAGCAACTTCTCTGGAAGTAGTGTATTTATGGTAGTAGGTGGAGTTTGTAGGATCCTTATTATAAAAAGGATCTTTTACGCCGAACATGTATTGCTGATCCGTATTGCTTTTATCCGAGGCGTCAAGATAGCGCCCGGAACCTACATAGATCCACACGTTGTCAAACTGGTCCATACTCAGGGCGACTGAAGATGTGACCGGCCTCTCGGCATTCAGGAGAGACACAAACTGCCATTTTTTATTTGTCGCCGTGCTGAGGGGATCGTCGGAGTAATTGAGCTTATTCGGGGTGGTATTGTCCCCGTCATAATTCCCTGCACCGTCAACCCAGGGAATCACTACCTTGTACAGCTTGCCTCTCCATGGGATGGTCTGACTTGAATCATAATATGCATCGCCGAAGTACACGGCATCAACGCTGTAATCCAGGCCCACATCCACCGAGACAGGGGAATTCATAAATGCGTTGGACTCGGTCGTGTGAAAAAGCCAGTCGATACCGGTTGAGGACTGATATGGCGCCCCCGTGGCCAGGTCAACAACGAACACATGCCCCTGCTTTGTGGTTGTCCCGCCATAGGTGCTTGGCCCTGAGCCGAAGACTGCAAACCATTTGTCTTTCACCTTTATCACTGCGGGGAATGATGTGGTCAATTCCAGGTCATCATAGGACCTCTCCCATAACACCCCGGGATTCCTCGGATCGGTGATATCAAGACAGGAATAGGAAGATGTGAAAGTCTCCGTTGTGTCGGCAGTGCCGGCTCCCTCGTCATAGTCGAAATCCCCCGTTGCCTGGATCTCCTTGCCTCCGAGATTCAGGCCGAGGAGGAGAAGCGTGCGCCATTCAGTATCTCCGTCGCCGTCATGGTCTATCTTTGCGTCAAAGACCTTTGGTTTAAGGTCGCAATAATATACATGGGTATAATCAGGATCAGCAAGCCACTTAAGATGCGGCAGCAGCGCCTGCGGTATATAGGCCCACAGCTCGTCGCCGAAGGTCGCAGCACCGGAAGGCATTGTATATTCCTTTGTTGCTGAATTATATACCCCCGATGTGAGGGCATGCAGCATCCCGTCATTGGCTCCCACATAGACTACCGTTTCCCTGTTTAGGTTGGCCTTATAGTACTCGCCATAGCTTTTATCGCCGTATATTATATGGTAATTGTCGGCAGGCTTGGAAACGGAGACAGGGGTTGAATGAATAATATCACCCAGCTTCCAGACTGCTCCCTCAAGTGTCCTTGTCCTCAGGCCTGAAACATCAGCACCGCGAATATAATTAATAAGGTTATTGGCCCGGAGTTCCTCGTCAGTGCCGAGATAGCTGAAGGAAGAATCCCTCAAGCCAAGATAGGGCATTATTGTGGATGACTGGTCGCTGTTAAATTCGAAAACATCTCCATTGCCGGCAATGCCGTCGCCCACATCCAGGTACGTAAAGATCTCCCTGCTATCCGGAGTGCGTTCGGATAGCTTTTTTGCCCCCTCCCATATGGGTTTAATGTCGTCAATATCCAGCTCCAGGTCACGTGTCACTGTTCTTATATCAGGATATGGGGTGTCCTCGCTTACATGCCAGAGCTTAACCCTCGTATCCCCTGTCTCTTCCTCGGTAAAATAGCTTATGATATCGTCCTCAGTCACATCAAGGGTCTGGTTCTCATTCGTGTCCTCACGGAGATTTCCGTGGGAGTCAACCCAAAGTGACTGGATGTATCCTCCCCATTTGATCTCGTCCAGGCCGCTGGGGATAACAGGCTTGAAATATGCCTGGATAAGATTGCCTTCACCCTCGCTGGAGGTTGCAAGCACTGAAACAGCCGTGCCCGATGCCGCCCTTTTGAGGATGTCATTGATTGCCGCAAGCAATTCCGTCTCAAGCACATAGCCGTCTTTTGCCTTGTAGAATGTGTCAGGTATGCCGTTATTATCCTCATCCCACTCCGCGGTGAGATCCGGTGTGGGCACATAGCCGACTGCAGTGGTGGGATTTTTATCAATGAATCCGCCTTTTTTTGCGGCATTTTTCAGGAGTTCTACAGCGGTTTCATCATCATCAAAGGCCAGGACCGCGTAGAGGCTCAGGTTCTGGATGCCTTCCAGCGCGCTCTTTCCAAGGGTGGCGCTCCTCAGGTCATTTACATGGGCGTAATAGGCGATGTCATCAAGATAATGGCTGCCGTTGCCCGAAAGAAGGTTTACATCCACGCCGTCTCCGTCATAATCCTTAAGATAGGTCGGCACCATCAGGTCGTTTGTAGATGCCCCGTCCGTCAAAAGAAGGACATAGGATTTCACGCAGGGCACTTCCGTATATGTGCCAGAGACTGAATCATAAAAATAATATGGGTCGTACTCATGGGTGGAAGACGAATACTTGGTGCAATTGGCCTCGTAGCCTGTTACCCCCCCCGTACCGGTCTCCACATCCCTTTGCATGAAGTGCCGCACGCCCGTATAAAAAGTCTCCGCCAGGGGCGTCGAGGTGTTGCCTACCTCATCTGAAAGGCTTGTTACTACGGTTGCCACATCCGAACCGACCTTATTGATGACCTTTCCGCCGTTATATGATGTGTTGGGGTTAAATACCAGGTTGCCCCACCTTGCCCTGTTCCCGATCCTCTGGAGGACGCCTACAAGGTTGCCGTTCTCAAAATCATTGGTGTCGTAGGCTGGCTGTTTAAGGATATCCAGCTTGAAGGTGGTTGCTCCTGAACTGAATGTATAGCTGCTGTTTGTGGGATAGGATGCATTCACATAAAGGTAGCCGGCCCTAACCCCAAAATAGGTATTATTAGGATAGGGGCATACGCCTGCGGCCCCGGAGGTGAAGTTCTTTTGATAATACCTGCTGGCCTGATCAGGGTCTTCGCCGGAGACTATGATTTCATTGTCGGCTTCCGTGGTTGCCTTGCCTCCTATAAGGACCTTTTTAAGGATATCCAGCCTCCTCATGGTCAGCCAGTTCATCCAGTTCCCGTCCCATAATTCCTGAGAGTCTATGGCGGCGCTGTTAAGGGTTGTTGTGCTCCCGGTGGAGAGATCTTTTACTGTCCATGTCCCGCTCGAATAGCCGATTTTGAGATAGGCATGTTCAAACTGGTTATCCGAACTGTCGAATTTATAGAAATATTCAGGATTAAAGTATCCGTAATATCTTACAGCTGATGTCGTATCGGTTACAGTCTCATATTCGACATAGAGCGTAGGAGCGGAGGCTGAGCTGGTATCATAGGAATACGCGCTTCTGTAGGCGTCCGAGCTGCGGGTTATCCTGAATGCTATGGTCTTCTCCGAGTCGGCGTCGCCCCAATCGGGATCATTCACAAGCTCCTGGACTATTGCTGACAGGCTCGGGCTGTTATCGTAACTGCCCGATGGCCAGTTGCCGGGCGCCCATGTGACCTGATTGGTTGAGGAGGTTGTTGACCTGCCGGAGATATTGCCATAGGTGCTTGTAAATGTGTCGGGGTTGTCATCCGCATTGTCAACCAGCCCGATAATATTTAAGGTAGCCTTCTCCAAGTAAGGACCGTTATAGGCCCTGAACCTTATATACGCATTGGTGATTGTTGCGCCCTGGGGGATATCCATTCCTGTAAACCGGAGGCCGGTTGTCCAGGTGTATGTCGTTGTAGTAACTGTGCCGCCGCCGCGACGACCGCCGCCGCCCCCTGAATTTTCGGTCCTTCGCCCCATATCCACTGTTGCGCTGTTTGTGAGAATGCTGTTGGTGGTTGATGTTACGGTCCCTCCGGTTGATACTTGAGTAATAAGCTCCTGCGCGTCATCCGTAGAGAGATCTATGGTTTTCTGGATGGTAGTCCGGTTGGCGCTGCTGTATCCTTCTCCTCCATAGCTGTCATCACTGACGAGCCCTCCGCCGTATTCCGGGTCTGTCCCGTAGGCGGCAAAATTCATGCTTCCTGAATTGTCCAGAAGCACCATTATATTGGGCTGCACGGCGCTGGTCTGGAATATCGGATAGGATGTATATGTGCTTATGCCGGTTTTGGCAGGATCCGCTGCGACTGTCCCCGCTGTAGAAATAAAAACACAGGCGATTAACAGCATTATTGTCTTGATAATAAGTTTATTCATTATAGACCTCCTACTATACCGACAACTTTTCTGTAATCGGCGATGATATTTGACCTTGAATTAGACGGGCCGCTTCCTTCGGAACCAATATTATAAAAAATGGCAACCCCTCCGCCTGCGGCGCCTGCACCTACTCCCTCAGAGCCTGCAGCGAATTCAACGCCCCCCCCTGCCAGGATCTCTGTTCTGGTGCGGTGAAGATCCACGTTTGTTTCATTGACAGGACCAATTGTAAATCTAACATCAGGGTCATCAGTATCCGTAATTTCATTATAACCCATTACCTTATCAAGCAATGACCCATCTTCCCCCAGGTATGTGACTGCCGAGCCCAGGTCGTCAGGCTCATCCCCGGCATCTATAATAGCAGTGATGACCTTGGCCGTGGCCGGAATACCGCCGTCCGCGATATAGAAGGCTATCTTCTGAAACTTGTCATTGCCCGCTATCTGGGTCTCTATGTTGGTTGTGGTGGTGGCTGATATGCCGATTATGGTAAGGAGGACAAGTATTACAAGCGCCACTACAAGCACCGAACCCTGTTCATTATTCTGGTCATTGGAAAATAGTTTCATTTTATTGCCTCGCTTGTTTCTAGATAACCCGTCCGAGCACAAAGGGGACAGTCATGATCTTGTTTCCGTGTGAGCTCCATGAGACGGTTACCTGGATGAGTTTTGTGTTGGCTATGACAGCATCATCCTGAACGGTCCAACTGACGGCATAACGGCCGACAGGATCGCCGTCATGGGTTTCGCCGGCTGTCAGGCGGGGGTCGTTATAGGGCCATTCCATCATGCCTTCTATCTGGCCCATTGCCACGTTTGATGCCTCGGACGTACCCCAGGCAAAGGCATTTCCCCTTATGGATCCTGCCTGCATGGCGGCCACGGAAAGGATGCCGACGGTCAGTATAGAGACGGCAAAAATCACTTCCAGCAGTGTGAAACCTTCCTTGTTTTTTATCTTTTCCATTTTAATATCCTGTTCCTGATAATAAAAAATATCATCTAATCCATGCCTATATTCCGGCATTTGACCTGGGCGGTTAAGACCTCTCTGCGGTATTTATCCGTATAGGTAGTCCCCAGGAGTTCGCCCTGCATATTCGTGAACGACTGGGTGCTGCTGTACTGGGGATCAGGCCTCTCGCTCTTTGCCACCATTGCTATCTGTACGGACGCTATATTGCCGATTGTAGCGGCATCAATCGGCTGAGGGATTACTACCCCGTTGCTGTTAAGATAGACAAAATCAAGCGCCTCTATATTTTCGGCAAGAGTTTGTGTTGATTCGTCTGCAGTGCCTAATCCAGTAATCCTTATTAGTGATTTATTTAAATTTATAGCGTATGTTATGTCCTCTCTGGATTGAAGTGTCCCATCTGGCTCATCGTCATTATTACCATCACCATCGTCATCATCTGTAGGATCATCAGAAATGTCCTCTGAAAACCGTAAAGTGTCTGCCAGGGGCGTTTTAATCGCGAAATCTCCACTTGGATTTTTTTCGGGGTCCAGGCCTGCCATGCGGACCTCCCTCTCCATGAAATACATGGCCGCCCTGAGGTTCTGCTGTATGGACACCACCTGTTCCTGGACCTCATAGGACCTCTGCTGGGTGTAATAGGCAGAATAGATGCCCGCCATTACTATTCCGCTTATGGCTAAAGCCACAAGGATCTCGACAATGGTGAAGCCTCCTTCGGATTTTTTAATGCTGATTCTTTTTGATATCTTATTCATCATTATTACTCCCAGGTTGATCCATTATATTTTGTAAGGCTTATTGTACCGATAGGCATTATCTCAATCTGATAAAAGGCGGTTTTTTCGCTGTTCGTAAGATAGACAAAGCTATGGGGCGAGGCAGAACCCCTGGATGTGAAGGTAACACTGGCTTCGGTAACGTATGACGTGGTGGGACCCTCAAAGACAATTCCGCTTCCGTATTGGCTCAATGGGACATCCTTGTTTATGGGGCTTATATCATATTTATTCAGGGTGGTGTCGATATTCACCACGCAGTTGGTGTTTCGTTTGACCGCCTCCAGCCTTGCCAGCTGCATGTTTGAATACACCTCCCTCGCTGCGCTCCTGAGATGATAAGAAGGCAGCCATTGGGAAAAACTCGGTATTGCTACAGCCGCCATGATGGCTAATACCCCGATAGTTACCATCAGCTCAACAAGAGTAAAACCTGATTTGCCTTTAATGACACATGATTTATTCTTCATAGCCGGTACCTTTAAGGAAGATTGAAATTTTGTTTTAGTCCGACATTATGGAAGCAATACATGTGCCATTATTTCATCTTTTTGCCAACATGTTGATATTATGGTTATAATCAAATACAGGTGGATATTCGAGGTGCTTGAAAAGCTATTCTGCTGTTATATAATTTATCAGTTGTAAAGTTTTTTGACAGCAATAGACTCCTTAATCTTCATTTATGGGAGCTATGTTTTCTCTTTCTCGGTTATGGGAAGATAATTTTCTTCAACCCCTTGGTATGGAGAGCAACCTTTTCTCCTCCCCTTTATGTTAAGGGGAGGGCGGGCGGGGTTACTCCCACTCTCCTTTCCTTTCATTCCATTTCCTTATTACTATAATACCCGATATCCATGACCCTATTGCATAGGCAGTCCCATTTCGATTGCTCAGATATGTATATCCCATGCCGCTGCCAAGGCCCCTTGGATTGAATGAGATCCTGTTGTACTGGTAGCTTACCCCATCAGCAGGTATTTTACCCCCTGATGCGGTGGCGCTTTTTGAGGCATTCCCTCCTCCGTATCCAATGCCGCCGCTCTTGTCGTAATTTAGAAGGCTTATCGTCCTATCCGTTGTCCCATCGGGCCTTAATATTCTATAGTATCCATTTCCTCCTGTGTTGAATATTACCCTGTAATTGCCGTTTGCCTTAATGGACATCCTCCTTGCCAGTTGCATATTGGAAAAAACATCGCGTGCTGCGCTTTTAAGATAATACTCAGGAAGCCAGGACAAAAAGGCGGGGATGGCAAAGGAACAAATTATGCCAAGCATTGAAAGTGTGACAATTAATTCCATCAGTGTAAATCCCGGAGAGATATTCTTTTGGGGATTGATGCATGACATGGCAATGCCTCCTTTCGGGAATAATTTATCCTCAGACTGATCATTTCCACGGGGCAAGAGCCGTGCCATAAAAAAATCCTTCAATAACAAGCTGTTCCAAATCTCAAACCGGTCTGTTGATCCCCTTTTTGTGCATATGTGCAAAAAATTTTATGCAATCAACAAACCTTTTGGCAAAAGGCATTTTAAAATGATAATGTGCAGCCATGAAGCTGCGAAAAGAGGATATAATTGAACTCTGGGTGGACAGGATGGCCTTCGGCGGTCAGGGTGTGGCACGCATGGACGGGCTTGTCATCTTTGTTAAGGGCGCAGTCCCAGGAGACAGGGTCCTGGCCCGTATCATCAAAAAGAAAAAGGACTATGCCGAGGCGGACCTGATTGAAATTTTAGACCCTTCCCAGGACAGGGTCAAGGCGCCCTGCCCTTACAACGGTTTCTGCGGCGGATGCAACTATCAGCACCTGGACTATTCAAGCCAGCTCAGATTCAAAAAAGAACATGTCCGGGACTCCATGCAGCGCATCGGGTCTGTTCCGGATGTCCTTATCCATGATGTTATTCCTTCGGACAGCGTATTCGGATATCGCAACAAGATGGAGTTCTCCTTTTCAGACCGCAGATGGCTGATGCCGGGCGAATTCGTTAAAGGGAAACCCGCCGATGATTTCGGTCTTGGCCTTCATGTCCCTGGCGTATTTTACAAGGTCATTGACATGGAAGGCTGCCTGCTCCAGGCTGACACAGGTAACAGCATCCTCAGGGCTGTAAAGGATTATGCCAGGACAAGCAGTTTGCCTGTTTACGGCCTGAAAACCCACGAAGGCTTCTGGCGTTTCCTTACCCTTCGCCGCTCAGCCGCCCATGATGAATGGCTGGTCAATATCGTGACATCTCAGGAGATAAAAGAGGCATTAATGCCTCTTGCCGATAGGCTTAACAGGGCGTTCGGGAATATCAGGACCATCGTAAATAACATCACCTCAAAAAAGGCCGCCATCTCATTTGGAGAGAAGGAGGTGATCCTCTCAGGGCCGGGCCACATCAGGGACAGAATAGGCGGGTATGATTTTCAGGTCTCCGCCAATTCATTTTTCCAGACCAATACATCAGGGGCCGGAAGACTGTACGAAAAGGTTGTTGAATATGCAGGATTAAGCGGCAAAGAGACGGTCCTGGATCTCTATTCCGGAACCGGCACTATCCCTATATTTCTTTCAGCCATGGCAAGGGAGATTATAGGGATAGAGATTGTGGAAAGCGCCGTATCCGACGCAGAAAGAAACTGCCGGGAAAATCGTGTAGATAACTGCAGCTTTATGCTGGGCGACATCAGGAAAAGGCTGGATGACCTGAGGCAGAAACCGGATGTCATAGTGATAGATCCCCCCAGGGCCGGCATGCACAGGGATGTCACGGAAAAGATAATGGGCATGGGAGTAAAAACGATTGTTTACGTATCCTGCAACCCCGCTACAATGGCAAGGGATATCAGCACGCTGCTGGAAAAATATGAACTTGCAGAGATACAGCCAGTTGATATGTTCCCCCATACATATCATATTGAGTCTGTGGCAAAACTGGTCCTGAAGCACTAAGTATACTTATAGACGTTATGATCTATTCAATACTTCTGGAATGTCGTTCCAAGACCCCCTCCAGCCTCCCCTTAAAAGGGGGAGGATTAGGTTTTTGATTGCTGATGCAATTGAGCGTGGCCTCATGGCCATCTTTACGTCCCCTCCCCTCTTAGGGGAGGATTAAGGTGGGGTCTTTTTGGTCAACTGATTTAAACAGCACCCCAGCTAAAGAAAGCTTAAAACGTATATTTATTTTGAGATCGATTTTAATGCAAGAAAGGCGATGAATCCATGAAGTCCATAAGAATCCTCGGCACCGGGTCCTATGTCCCCCCCAGGATACTTAACAACCATGATCTTCAGCAGATGGGCCTCGACACATCCCATGACTGGATTGTGAAGAGAACCGGCATAAATGAACGGAGGATAGCCGGAGACGGGGTCTGCACATCCGATCTGGCCCTTGAGGCATCCGTTAAGGCCCTTGATATGGCCGGCATTAAGGCCGGGGATCTCGGTCTGATAATCGTCGGGACAATTACCCCGGACACCCATTGTCCTGCTGCGTCCAACTGGCTCCAGGCAAAACTGGGCGCCCCTAATGCAGTCAACTTTGACATAACCGCCGCATGCTCAGGATTTATTTACGCGATAAACGTGGCCACCCAGTATCTGAATTCCGGTTTCTGCAAATACGCCCTTGTTGTCGGGGCAGAGGTAATGTCAAGGGTCGTTAACTGGACCGACAGGACTACCTGTATCCTCTGGGGCGACGGGGCCGGGGCCGCAGTCCTGTCAACCGGAAATCATGTGCATGAGATACTCTCTTCGCATATCCATACGGACGGAGCAAACGGAAAGGACCTCCAGGTCCCCGGAGGGGGGTCAATGGTCACGCCGATTTCCCATGACAGCGTTGAAAGAGGCGCCCATTATCTGAAGATGATAGAGGCGAATGCCAGTTTCAGGGTGGCTGTCAGGCGGTTTATTGAATCGGCCAGGGAGGCAGCTGATTTCAGCGAAATCGCTGTCGACAGGATCAGGTGGTTTATCCCGCATCAGGCCAACTTCAGGATGATCCAGGCCGTTGCGAAAGGATTGAGCGTGCCTATTGAACGATTTTATGTTACAATATCAAGGTACGGAAATTCATCCTCGGCATCATGCGCGATCGCCCTTGACGAGGCCGCAAGAGATGGAAGCCTGAAGGCCGGAGATATTATCTGCATGCCGGTCTTCGGAGGAGGTCTTACATGGGGGAGCGCGCTTATAAGGTGGTAGGTTAGGTTGTCAGGCATTATTCTTATACCTTAAACTTTTTAAAGAAAGGAGTATAGATATGACTGATGAATCTGTAAGCCCGATAATCAGGAAGATGACCGAAAAGGACCTTGGGCGAATGGTTGAGATCGACATTAAGGTGCTGGGTGAATCAAGGCCGGAATACTGGGAAATGAAACTGGCTTTGGCGGAAAGGCATTCCGCTGTTTCTTCCCTTGTTGCAGAGGTTGACGGAAAGGTGGTAGGTTTCATTATTGGAGCTGCCACCGGATGGGAATACGGGGTGCCTGTATCTCTGGGCTTTATAGATACGGTAGGCGTGGACCCGGAATACCAGAAGAAAGGCATCGCCAGGATGCTTTTTTTGGAGATGCTGGCCAACTTAAAAAAGGTTGGGGTTAACAAGGTAACTACCTATGTGGAGTGGCGAGACTGGGGCCTTTTAAAATTCTTTAACGCCATGGGCTTCCAGAAGGGGAACATAGTGAATCTGGAATTGAATATTTGAAGATGCTGGGGCGATTTATGAATCGCCCCAGCATCTGCTGAACCTGGGTCAAGGCGCCGACAGCAAGGCCTGTTTCATGGCGGTTAAAAATTCAGATGCCTCCACCATGGCTTCCACCCTGAGATCCCTTTCCTCGACACCATCCTTGCCTAAAAAGATGATTGTGGGGACGCCTATTACACCATACCGTTTCAGGATCTCTTCCTGAAAGGCATTCTGTTTTGTCAAATCCATCCGCATTACAGCAAATTTTTCGCTCAATTCTACAATCTCTTCATCCCTGAAAACGGTCCTGTCAAGCCATTTGCAGGGTATGCACCAATCGGCGTAAAAATCAATGATGACGGGTTGGCCCTTCTGTGCCGCCCTTGCCAAAAGGGCTTCATCATAGGCTGCCCATCGGATGCCCTCTCTGCCTGAAAATGTGAAAAGAAGCAAATAACCGATGCCTGCAAGGATAATCAGGACCCCGGAGATCCTTTTGATAAAGATAAATCGGGCTTTTGATTGACCTGCCTTTTCCAGCCACCCCAGATGAATGCCCGACGCCACGGCCGTCACAAGGAAGATCGCCGGTTTTGAAAAGCGTCCTGATATGAGAGGGCTTATTATATAGACAGCCATCCCGATTAACACCCAGCCCATCAACTTCCTTATCCAAAGCATCCAGTCCCCTGATAAAGGGAGTCTCTTCATTGCCCCTGAAAACAGCGCCAGGATACATACCGGCAGTCCCATGCCCATACTCAGAATGAAAAAGCATAGGAATCCAAACAAGGGATCTCCTTTCTGTCCTACATAGGCAAACAGCCCGAGGATAAAAGGACCTATGCAGGGAGCAGCAATAATCCCAAGGGTCAGACCCATGAAAAATGTCCCGAAGTACCCGCTGAAATTCCTTGAGGCGATTTTATTTAAGGCAGAGGGAACCCGCAGTTCCCAGAGGTCGAAGAAGCTCAGGCCCAGGAGGGTCATGATCAGGGCTATCGCGACGAGGGCGGCAGGATGCTGGAGCATGGAGCCCAGCATGTTTCCGGACAGTGCCGAGACAACGCCCAGTACAGAATTTGTGACAGAGAGCCCGATCAGGTACATAATCCCATGGACCAGGGTATCCCCTTTCATCCTCCCGCTCTTCCCTCCGAAATAGGAGACCGTTATGGGAATCATGGGATAGATGCACGGGCTCAGGTTCAGGGCCAGCCCGCCCAGAAAGATCAGCAACAGTGTCCACAGGAGACCCTTATTGGAATCAAACGCATTTGCCCCTTTCTCTACGGCATCCTTATCGTTATTCATTGAAAGGAACAGGCCTTGATTTAATTCCTGTGTTGGTGTGTTCCCGGAGACAATTGTCAGGACCCAATCCACAGGGAGATTCTCAGGCGGCCTGCATGAGTTGCTTGAACAGGCCTGATAGGAAAATTCTCCCTTTATGTTCTGCTCTCCGGGCGGAGTGCCTTTCTCTACAACGATATCGGCCCCGACCAGTATTTCATTGGAAAATGTATCGATCGGCTCTGTCAGATAATCAAACTTCTGTTTCAAAGGACGAGGGAACCGGGCATCCTTAACCTTCACATACGGAGTGTCATTAAATGTCAGGGCAGAAGGTATGATCTCCCCTGCCCCATCTTCATTTGAATGGATGTACCACCCATCAATGATGCTGATTCGAAATATAACCGGATAGGTCTCGCCTGCATGATATCCATCTGAGGAGTGGATTACCTCAATGGTCGCAGTAGCGGCCATCGTATGAGGCTGCATGATAAATATCATGTCGAACAGCAGGAAAAAAACAAAAAAGAACTTTTTCATGGCCCATCCGGGAGATTTTGGGTTTAATCCGCCTTGATCAACTGCTTCATGGCTGCGGCCATAGCTGCTTTCTCCTGCGTATTGATTTTTACGAAGCTCAGGGCCTTGGTAGGGCATGTAGCTACACAGGGTGGGGTTTCAGTCTTGTAATCTATCTCATTAAGGCACATATCACATTTCTGCATCTTTCCATCGGCCCCGAAGGCGGGCGCTTTAAAGGGGCACTCCTCCAGGCATGTCTGACACCCGATGCACTTTTCAGGGTCCACAACAACGACCCCATCTTCAGCCCTTTTTGAGATAGCGCCCTGAGGACACGCCTGAACACAGGCAGGGTCAACACAATGCATGCACGCGACGGACGCCGACAGGTTTTTAACATCAGGATATGCCCCCTGCCAGATATTTTCAACGCGCCTCCATTTCACGCCAAGTTCGATGCCTCTCCAGCTCTTACAGGCGACCTCACAGGCATGACACTGCATACAATTCTCTTTTGCATAGGAAATATAATATTCTTCGGACATGTTCGGGTCTCCTTTAAAAAATCTTTTCGTTATTCCATAAAATCATTTCTTGATGTTTCATAATATCCTGACGCAGGCTGAAATCATGCCTTTCTCACCTGTACAAGGGTCTGGCTTGTCATGGCGGTAACCAAAGGATCAAATGCCTTCTCAGGGTCAACGCTGTACATATTATTCACGTTGGCGCCCCCGTCTGCAAGCGGATAATCCTCAAGGCCAAGCTCCCTGCAGCCCTGCCACCAGCCATGGAGCATCATGACCGTATCCGGTCTTATCCCCGGAAAGATCTCCGCCTTTACCTTCATCCAGCCATGGGGAGATTCCACAATTATCCAGTCATCATTTTTTATGCCGCGCCCTGATGCCGTATCCGGATGTATATGGAGAGTCGGATATGGCTGAACCTCTCTTAAATAGGGCACGTTCCTCTGCCATGATGCAGTGTAGCATTTGGAGGTATGGTAATCAGAAAGAATAAGGGGGTATTTCTCTGTCAGCTCCGGCGTCCCTGTTATGCTTTCAGGCGGTTCCCTCCATTCAGGAAGGGGGTTGTATCCCGCTGCCTCAAAGGATGTATTGTATATCTCTACCTTTCCATGGGGGAGATAGGGCGCCCCTGACAGCCTCGTGCTTTTAGCCTGGAAAATAGTGTCAAAATTTCTATTGGCCGCTGGAGTCCCCGCCCCGGGATTCCCTCCCTGTGTCTGCAGTGCAATACCTTCCGGGTGTTTCTTTAGCTCATCAAAAGTGATGCCAAGGGGCTCCAGCTGGTAGTTCATGCATTCCGCAATGCTCCCGTTCCAGAAATCAGCGCCGTATCCCATGGCCGCACCAAGATCAAGGAAGAATTCAAATATTGATTTATATTTCCCCAGGGGTTCAATGACCCTGTTCCTGGGCACGATTGTATTTCCCCTTGTCCCGAAGGGGTGGTCAATCTCATAGGGCGTGGCCACGGGGATGACAATATCAGCGTAATTCATGTCTGCTGTGCGGGTTACATCCACCACCACGAAAAAATCAACCTTCTTCAGCGCCTCTATTACCCTCTTTGTCCCCCTTGTGCTTACAGTGGGCTGAGTGCCCGGTGCAATGATGGTCCTTATCGGATAGGGTTTTTCTGTCAGGACGCTGTCCAGTATCCTGTAATAGGCGGATGATGTCCCCTCCATAAAGGGCTGGAACTCCTTCGGGAACTCAGGGCCTACAAGCTTATCCACCATCTCCTGGGTATATCGGCTTGCCAGACTTATGCTCCTTGTTCGTGCCATGCCGCCTCCGCCGCCCATCCCGCCGCCCAGCATGTTCCCGCCGGCCCTGTTCAGGTTTCCGGTGATGGCCATCAGGATTGCCACGGAACGGATCGCGTCGTTGGATGAAGGGGTATGCTCAACGCCGTTTCCAAGATCAATAGCGGCCGCCTTTGCCTTCGCATATATCCTTGAGACCTCTGTTATCTGCTTTGCAGGGACCCCTGATATCTTCTCCCCCCACTCAGGCGGATATTTCTGAACATGCTCCTTCAGCTTATCAAACCCGTAGCAGTATTTCTCAACAAACTCCCTGTCATACAGCCCTTCATTAATGACTACATTCAGCATGGAAAGCGCCAGGGCGGTGTCTGTTCCCGGTCTGACCGGGACCCATATATCGGCTACACTCACATCAGGTTCGACAGAGGGCTTGATGGATATGATCTTTGCCCCCCTTGCCTTGGCCTTCAGGTAGGACTTCGGGCCGTCCATTGCCGGTCCTGAAAAGTAAGGCTGTTTGGCCCAGATTATTATCACTTCGCTGTTTTCATAATCACATGAGGGCATCCCTCCCAGGGTATAGGAGAACCCAAAGCCCCTCTGCATGGCGCATATGCCGCTGTGCCCGTAGTTGGGACTGCCGTGAGCTATAAGAAAACGCTGCATATAGTCGCTGTATGTCCTTCGGGCAGGGGAGAGCATTGCAAGCGATTCAGGGCCGTATTTTTCCTTCTGGGACTTTAAAGTATCGGCTATTATTTTTATGGCATCATCCCAGCCAATCTTTTCAAATTTTCCCTCCCCTTTTTTCCCTGTTCTTTTTAAAGGGTATTTCAACCTGTCAGGAGAATATACCCACTGAGGTGCAGCCTGGCCCTTTGGGCAAAGGCCGCCCCTGTTGACGGGCGATTCCTTCATGCCCGCCACCTTTGTAAACCGTCCGTCCTTGACAAAGGCATAGACACCGCAATTCTCTGAAGGCCCGCACATGCCGCAAAAAGTGGGAATCACGGTTTCACCTTCCTTTTTTGCCGCTGCTGCTGCCTCATCGAATGTAAAGGAAGTGAAGGGTAAAAAGTTTGCCAGGGCCGCCCCCGCGATCCCTGCTCCGGCTGTCTTGAGAAAGGAACGCCTGTCTACCGACCATGTGTTTTTTGGTTTCTCTGTAATCATGGGTTCTCCTTGAAATGGCATTGTTTTTGAATGAACATTATTTAAGATAATTTTTCAGCTTTTAGTCAGGGCACCTGCTTCGTAGCCCTGATGGCTTTCAATAATTAAATCATATCGGCCAGGTCCTCCGGCCTGAAACTCAGCAGGCTGAAGATCTTTTTCTCAACCTTCCTGCATTGAATAAAATTTTCTTCAATGAGTCCCTCAATCCGTTTATTTCCCTTTGCATAGCGTATCAGCAGATAATCCAGGCGCTCTTCAAGACTTACAAGCTTGTCATGCTTAATCCTCTTGTCGGCATAATATATAATCTCCTTTTCATTCACTTCCCCGTCAGGATTAAAACCTTCTATTATGACATGTTCTTTTACGATCTCAGCAATCTCCTCGATATGGTTTAAAATGCAGATCTCACTGCCCTTGGCTGCATGGTCGGCACGGGTATTAAGACATGGGGTCTTCCCTATGTCGTGCATCAAGGCCCCTGCGGTGATCACTGCCATGGAGATGTCCGTTCCTGACTTCATGATCTCCCTGGCTATAATGTTCGCCACCTTTTCAACCATGATAGAGTGGGCCTTGATATTCTCCAGCATTCCGTATCTTTCCATCAGTTCAAAACACTGATCAACAGTCGGTATCATTGTCTAATTCCCTTTTAATGCATTTTGCCAGAACGCACAAGCTAAAGCAATAGCTATCAAGTCACCTTCATAAAACTCAATCCCTGGCGCAGGGAGCCAAAAGCATGATACACTTACAGGCCTTCCCCGGGTATAATGCTTGACACAGGGTCAAGTTTTGCCTATTTTCAGACATAAATTAAACCAGGACTACATTGATAATGTCATGAATCTTTTTTATATCATATATGTTGTAATCACGACTGTTGCCTTTATCGTCATTTCCCCTTTCTTATTATTATATGCCGTTGTGAGCGGCAGATCACTGAAAGGGCTTAATGAGCGGCTGGGGTGGATATCACCGCAGGGCACGGATTTGCCCGCGGGATCGCCTCATGTCTGGATACATGCAGTATCATTAGGTGAAGTCAGGGTAGCTGAGGCGATTGCAGGTGATTTAAAAAGATTGATTCCTGACAGTTCTATAACAATTTCCACTATGACAGAGCATGGCAGAAACCTCGCCTCGGAGATCTTTGGTAAGGATGCCAGGGTGATTTATGCCCCATTCGATATAATCTTTTTTGTAAGGATGGCCCTGAAAAGGGTCCGCCCCGACATCCTGGTATTCCTTGAAACCGAGCTTTGGCCTGCATGGGTGTCAGAGGCGAGGAGAAAAGGGGTTAAGATGGCGGTCATAAACGGGAGGATATCTCCAAGGTCCTTCGGCCGCTACCTGAGATTAAGGCCCCTTTTCAAATATATCCTCTCAAAGTTTGACGCATTCAGCATGATCTCGGAGGAGGATAAACAACGAATAACAGCCATGGGCGCTGATCCTGCAAAGGTATCCGTAAACGGCAACGCAAAGTTTGATCTTTTAAAGGGGCTGGCGGAGCCCTCTGTGGAAGCGGACATGCGAACACTATTCAACCTGCAGGCGACAGTGCCGGTTCTGATTGCCGGGAGCACCCGCACCGGCGAGGAGGAAATAGTGATCGATGCCTACAGGAAAATTATCAGGGAATTCCCTGATGCAGTCCTGTTTATTGCACCGAGGCATATTGAGAGGTCCAGAGACATTGCAGCCCTCCTTGAAAAAAACCGGCTTGAATATCAGTTTAGAAGCGACTTCAAGGATCCTTCCCAGAAGCGGGACAGGCAGATTGTAATTGTTGACAGTTTTGGAGAGCTTTTCAGGCTTTACAGCATTGGGACTGTTATCTTCAGCGGGGCCAGCCTGGTCCCCCTGGGCGGACAGAATCCCCTTGAGGCCGCGATCTGGGCCAAACCTGTTTTGTACGGGCCCTCCATGGAGGATTTTCTTGATGCCAAAGCGCTTCTGGAAGAAAACAATGCCGGGATAGAGGTTGCAAACGCCGACATGCTGGCTGAAAAGGCGATCATGCTTTTAAGAGATAAAACGCTACTGGAAGGTTACGGATCGCGGGCCAGGGAATCAGTCCTTAAAAACCGCAGGGCCGCTGAGAGACACGCCGGGATAATCGCTGATATCCTGATCCGAACTGACTGATATTTATTGACTAATAAATACTTGTCATAATAGAATGCCTCAAATGTCTCTAGCCGGCGATATGGATTAGACTTTTATTAGGTTACTGCTGCAAAAATTATTATAACCTGTTATCAGGAAAGGAGCAACTTGAGCAGAGGAGATTTGATTGAACTGGAAGGCCTGGTTACCAGGATAATGGGCAGGGGGACCATGGAGATTCAATGCGACAACAATGTTGTTGTAACAGGCGTCCTTTCCGGCCGCATGAAAAAAAACAGGATCAAAGTTATTCAGGGCGACAGGGTCAAGGTAAGCGTATCCCCCTATGATACCTCCCACGGCCTGGTAACCTATCGCTTCAAATAGACCTTTTCCTGTTATGATAACATTCTCAGACTGAAGGCAGGTGCTGAAAGCCTTTTTTTTAAAAGCCTCCCTTCAGTAAATATGTCTCATCAGTAATATTTTTTCTTTCCCATGAAGACGCCTGAAATTCCATTTACCAGCACACTCAGGGACTTTCTCCCCCTAAAGGAGGACTTTAGGCATTACCGGTGGCCACTGTCCCTCGGCCTTTTCTGCCTGATTCTAGTCGATTTCCTGCAACTGGCAATCCCCATTGTAATTAAAAGGGTTGTGGATGCCCTTACCGGCAACACGATAACAACCACATCCCTTCTATATTATGCCCTGGCCATAATCGCCATAGCCCTGAGCATAGGGGTGCTGCGGTATTTCTGGAGGTTATTCGTAATAGGCGCCTCCAGGAGGATAGAGGAAAGGCTCAGAAACAGGCTCTTCCGGCATCTTCAGGCTCTCGACCTTTCCTTTTATCAGAGGACAAAGACCGGCGATATTATGGCAAGATCCATAAACGATATCATGGCGGTCCGAATGGCAACCGGCATGGGGCTGGTCAGCTTTGTTGACGGCTTTATAATGGGGGTCTCCGCAATATGCCTTATGATCTATATCAGCCCCTTCCTTGCGTTCATATCCCTGCTCCCGGCACCGTTTATAATCTTCTTTGTAAAAAGATTCACCAGGCGAATGTCATCGGGATTTGATTCCGTTCAAAAGACCTTTTCCGACCTTACAGAAAGGGTAAGGGAGTCCTTTGCAGGCATCAGGGTTATAAAGGCCTTTTCAAGGGAGCTATGGGAGAGCAAAAGAGTTGACGAACAGGGAAGGGAGTATGTCTCGGAAAACATCAAGGTGGCAAAGACCCTGGCCCTCTTTTTCCCCATGATGCTTTTGTTCAACAATCTCGGCATAGCCCTGGTCATATGGCTGGGCGGCAGGCAGGCCATCCTGGGCCGGATCACCACAGGCGATTTTGTGGCGTTCATCAGCTACCTGAACCTCCTCACCTGGCCCATGATGGCCATGGGGTGGGTTACAAATCTATTTCAGAGGGGGGCAGCCTCCATGAGACGGATAAACCGAATGCTTGAGGAGAAGCCCGGGATTACAGGGCCTGCAGGTTCGTCGGAGACTGTGCATCTCAAGGGTGAGATTGAGTTCAGGGGCCTTACATTCAGGTATCCTGAAAAAGAGGAATACGCCCTGAAAAACATTTCTCTCAGGATACATAAAGGTCAAACTGTCTCCCTTGTCGGGAAGGTTGCCTCAGGAAAAACCACCTTTCTTCTCACCCTCCCGAGGGTCCTTGATGTCCTTCCCGGGATGCTTATGATGGACGGACAAGATATCAGGGATATCCCTTTAAAGGATCTGAGAAGAGACATAGGATTTGTAACCCAGGATGCAATGATCTTTTCCGACACCATAAGAAACAATCTGCTGCTTGGGAGGGACGGCATCCCTGAAGAAATCCTTTTTGAGGCATTAAAGACAGCCAGGTTATATGAAGAGGTAATGGGCCTGGAAAAAGGCATTGACACTGTTCTTGGCGAAAGGGGCATAACGCTTTCAGGAGGCCAGAGACAGAGGCTTACCATTGCCAGGGCGATAATATCGGACCCTCCGGTCCTGGTAATGGATGACTCCCTCTCCATGGTCGATACCAGGACGGAAGAAGATATACTTAACGGCATCCTCTCCAGAAGAAAGGAGAGGACAAACCTTATTGTCTCCCACAGGCTCACAACCATAAGCAGGGCTGATGTCATAGCGGTCTTTGACCGTGGGGAGATGGTTGAGGCAGGCGACTATAACGCCATAATGAACAACCCAAAGTTCATAAGCCTGTACAAGCAGCAGGCCCTGGCTCAGGAACTGGATAGGGGTGACTGATTATGCATCAGGACTTTGGATACATGGAAGAAGGCCGGCTGGGGCGGCCATACAACCTCCGGCTTTTAAAGCGGCTGGCGCGTTATGCCGCCCCCTATTCAGGGACCGTCCTGGGCTGTCTCATGCTTGCCCTCTCACTTACCCTCCTTGATCTTTCCCTCCCCTACCTTTCAAAGGTTGCCATCGACGAATTTATCCTTTCCTCATGGTACAGGTTAAACCTCTCGGGGCTTGAACAAGAAGACCGGGAGCTGTTTCTGCAGAAATACGGTTACCTGATCGAAAAATCCGGCAGCGGGTCACACACCGAGCTTATATCAAACAGCAATATCAAAAAGATAGACCCGGCCGATCTCCGCGGGTACAGGGAGAAGGGTGTTATCATGGACAGGCATCTCTATAAGGTCTTCATGGATGACGATGGCACTGATGCCGGGTTCCATACAAGGCTAAACCCGGCTGAAGCAGGGGATGGATATATGGCCGTACCTGTTGAAGAGATCAACCGGCTTGATTCCACGGACATCAAGGCCATAAGGGAGGGTGATTTCAGGGGCCTTGCCCTGATAGGGATAGTATTGCTGGTTCTTGTCATCCTTTCATTCTGGGGCGGTTACTGGGAGGAATATCTCCTTGAATATATCGGACAGAATATCATGCAGGACATCCGTAATGACCTTTTCAGGAGGATACAGGCAAGGGCTGTAGGTTTTTTTGAAGAGAACCCTGTCGGCAGGCTGGTCACAAGGGTGACCAATGACATCGAAAACCTAAACGAGATGTTCAAATCGGTGCTTGTCACCGTGTTCAAGGATATATTTATATTTGCGGGGGTGCTCATTATACTTCTGTACATCAACTGGAGACTTGCCCTGGCAAGCTTTATTATACTGCCTTTTATATTTGTCTTTACCTTCCTCTTCAGCTCCCTGATGAGAGAGGCCTTCCGGGAGATCCGGGAAAAGGTGGCAAAGCTCAACGTCTTCCAGCAGGAACGCTTCTCCGGCATGCGCATTATTCAGCTGTTTGCAGGGGAAGACCACCAGATGCGGAGTTTCAGTGATCTTAACCATGAGAATTTTTTGGCCGGCATGAGGCAGATAAAGCTCTTTGCCGTATTTGTGCCTGTAATGGAGTTATTTTCTTCCTTTACAATTGCCCTCATTATATGGCATGGAGGAGGCAAGGTTATTGGAGATCAGCTCAGCCTGGGCTCGCTTGTTGCGTTTATCAGCTATATCCAGATGTTTTTCAAGCCCATCAGGGATATATCTGAAAAATATAATATCATGCAGCTTGCCATGGCATCCACTGAGCGGATCTTCGAGTCCATGGATAGCGGCAGGGAGGAACATGATTCTGAAACCCCGGCTCCCCCATCTGCCTTAAAGGGTCGCATAGAATTCAGGGACGTTTCCTTCTCCTACGTTAAGGGTGTACCGGTTCTCAGGGATATATCCTTTGAAATAAAGCCGGGAGAGATGGTGGCGATAGTCGGCGCCACCGGCGCCGGCAAGACCACAATAGCAGGCCTTATTGAGAGGTTTTACAGTCCTGACAGGGGTTCAATCCTGCTTGACGGCATTGATATAAGGGCTATCCCCAGGGAGACAATAAGATCCGGCATAGGGCTGGTGATGCAGGATGTATTTATTTTCTCGGGAACAATCAGGGAAAACATCTCTCTCGGGAGAGATTACCTTGCTGAGCAGGATATCATTGATGCCGTCAGGGACGCCAATGCATCCCGGTTCATAGAAAAGTTCCCGGATGGTTTAAACCATTCATTGAGCGAAGGAGGATCAACCCTTTCAGGCGGCGAACGCCAGCTGCTGTCCTTTGCACGGGCGCTTGCATCCAGACCCGGCATACTCATCCTTGATGAGGCGACATCAAGCGTTGATCCGGAGACTGAGCGGTATATCCAGGATGCTATCCTCGGGATGACCAGGACAAGAACCACCCTGGTTATAGCCCACAGACTTTCGACAATACGCAAGGCGGACAGGATAATAGTAATGCACAGGGGTAAAATATACGAGCAGGGCGCCCATGAAGAATTGATGACTAAGGGCGGAATATATTATAAACTGAACAGGTTCAGGGAGTATTCCGAATCAGCGGCCTAAATTTTTTATCGAAAGGCGTTTTCCATTGAGATTAACCCTGTTTAAATACATTTCACATGAGATATGGCCGGTCTTTTTTGTCAGCCTGATGGTGTTTATCTTTATCATCATGGCGGCAAGAATGATGGACATCGTTGACCTGATGCTTAATCAGGGCATTTCAGCGAGCGGGCTGGCAAAGATAATACTTTCGATGCTTCCCCAGATAGTCCTTTTTTCATTGCCCGCAGCCTGCCTTATGAGCGCCATGCTGGCCTTTATCCGCCTTGCCGGCGACAATGAGATTATTGCACTCAATGCCTCCGGGGTGAGCCTCTACCAGATGCTCCCGCCGGTTATCTTCTTTTCATTTGTCGTTTATACAGCCGCCGGCCTTATGGCCATATACGGCGTGCCCTGGGGTAACAGATACTATCAGGACAACAGGCAGATGCTGACAAAATCCAGGACAAGCCTAACCCCACCGGAAAGGATTTTTTACAATGAGATTGACAATTTCGTGTTCTATGTCAACAGCTCTTCTACAAGAGAGGGGATGAAAGATATCTTTATAGTGGATAAGAGCAATAAAAAGGTTACAACTACGATAGTCGCTGAAAGCGGGATGATTATTGCCGGAACAAACCCAAACACCTATTATCTGCATTTGAATAACGGCACCAGCTTTGCCAGCTTCATTACCGCAAAAGCAGACGGGGCTGTTACAGACCCGGAGGTTGAAAAGCCACCCAAAGCTGAGAAAAAGGCCGGCGCCTATGAACTCGAGTCAGGGAAGGTAAGCGTCATGACATTCCCTACCCTTGACTATCCAATTACTTTTGGCGATATAACATCCTCCAGTTCCTCAAGAGAGAAAAAGTCCAAGGAGATGTCTCTCCGTGAACTCCGCAGCCGCCTCAAGGAAAAAGGAATGGACCCCTCAAAAAGAAATGAAATGGGGATAAAGCTCTATGAGATGTTTTCAATTCCCCTGGCCATATTCATACTGGGGATAATAGGGGCCTACCTCGGTTCCCATGTGAGGGCCCGCGGGCGCACAGCAGGCGTCATATTGAGCCTTATTGTCTTTCTCCTGTATTATGTCTCTTTAATGGGTTCACGCTATCTCTGTGAAATGGGAGTTGTGGCCCCTGTCATCGGCGTATGGTCCCCGGTGTTGCTGCTGCTTATTATCTCGATCTTCTTCCTCTCAAGAGCAAAGAAAACCGGGGCTTTCAGCCTCTTTCATTAATTCATCATGAGGTTAAAACAATGCACATAAAGGAGGATATTATGAAAAAGATAAAAACCTGGACTGGAATAATAACAATGGTCATTTTTTTATTATGTGCCTGCGTTGCCTTGTCAGAGGATGAAAATCTCCCGGTTTCAGAAGACACCTCGGCCGAAGAGCCTGCAATGCCGCCAGAGTACAGCGATCATGTAAATGCCGGCAACGGTTATGCTGAAAAACTTCAATATGATGAAGCCATTGCTGAATATAGCAGGGCAATAGAATTATATCCGGACCTTATGGAGGGTTACAACAACCGGGGTCTGGCCTATTCCGGTAAAGGACAGAATGAAAAGGCAATCTCCGATTTCAGCAGAGCCATAGAAATAAGCCCGGCAACTGCTGATGGTTATCTTAACAGGGCGATAGCCTATCACGACAGAGGGCTATATGAGCAGGCTCTCTCTGATTACGGCAGGGCGATTGAAATCGACAAAGGGGACGCAACAGCATACAACAACCGTGGGAACATATATAATATCAAGGGTCAGTACGACAATGCCCTCAGTGATCTGAACAAGGCCATAGAGCTGAATCCGGGGCTGGCAGATGGATACCTTAACAGGGGCATTTCCTATGACAGGAAGGGACAGTATGACAAGGCCTTATCCGATTACAGCAAGGCCATAGAGCTGAACCCCCGGCTGGCTGAGGCCTATAACAACAGGGCCTTGATATATTATAACAAAGGCATGTTTGACAAGGCCCTTACCGATCTTGACAGGGCATTGGAAATAAATCCCGGGTATGCAGATGCCCAGAAAAACCGTGAGATTGTATCAAAAAGAAAAAAGTAGAATACCCCGCCTCCGCTTAACATGAGGGGAGGCGAAGAAGAACTGATTTTTCAGTTGCATAGCCAGCCCCGCCATGGCTAAAGCCATGGCATCCAGCCTTGGTTTATGCCGGCGCCGTTATGGTGCGACGTCGGGTCGCCGGAATACCAACTAATGGCAGCCCGCTTGTACTTCCAAGGAGGTCAGGGCGCCTTCAGGCTGAAACTGTGGCAGCTCAGGCACTGATTCTCCGATTCCCTGTGTCCATGATGGCAATCTCCGCAGTCCGTGAATTCCACATGGGCGTTATGGGGGTCAATGGCTGAGGCGGCGACATCTCTATAGTCTTCATGACATGTCATGCACATCGCTGTCGGCACCTCGCCGGCAGGCGGCGTTTCCTTATGACAGTCACTGCATTCCACGCCGGCCGTTTTATGTGTGTCGGCCAGGAACGCCGCGGCAGCGGCACCTTCAACTGCTTCAGCCGTCTTTTCAACTTCGGGCGTCTTCACTGCTGCAGTCTTCACTTCTTCGGGCGCTTTTTGACCTTCGGCCGTCTTTACGACCTCCAGGTCCTTAACAGCCTCGGGTGCCTTCCCAGTCTCAACAGGTTGTTCCTTGATGGTGCCGCACGAGACCTGTAAAAAAAGCAGTGGTGTAAAAATTGACAAAAACAGAATCACGGAAATCTTTTTCACTTTATATATCCCCTCCCTTAACCTGATTCATTTCTGGAAATAGCAGGCCTGCAATTATCTATAGTGCAGATCTAACTCATGCTTATTTTAATAACAGGATGCCCGATAATTAACAAGTCAATAATCTGTTGTCAAGCAGGATGTCAGAATTGGGACGCTGCAAAGAACCCGCTGCGCGCACTCCTTTGCAAGTCTCCCCACATCGTCACTGAAGTCGCCCAGGAGACCGCCTGATCCCGGGATGCCTAAAATAACAATCGGTTATCCGCATTAAGATCCCATATATTATAAAAATGGAAATATTATGTAGTATTAAATAATAAAGGCAGAAAGATTATTTTATAAACCTGTTCTGCCTTTATTTGCTCTATGCTGTTTTAGAAAATCTTATCTCAATTCCAGCAGGAGCCCGCAGGGGCATCTTCTCTCTTTCCGTATGAGAAACCGATCTGCTGTGATTCTGCCAGTCTTCTATCCGATCCGGACCTCCTGTCCTCGCGACCTCTTCGGTCTTGGCCGGCCCGTCTTTCAGGGATATGACTTGAATAGGAGAAATACCTTCTTTCTGCTCCTGAACGTCTGCTGCCGATGCCGGCCGCCTTCCATTCTGTCTTTGAATAATCCATCGCATCAGGCCCCCGTGATTAAAAATCGAATCCCGGCTATTTTGTCTTTTTGCATAAACCCGGCCTATCTACTTCCAGGGTGTCATCTATTTGGTTATGCCTTCACTGTAGACAAGGATTTCAACACGCCTGTTCTTGGCGCGACCTTCGCGGGTGTCGTTTCCTGTAATGGGAGTTGTTTCTCCATAGGATGTCGTCACCACACGCAGCGGGTCGATTTTCTTCTGTGTAACAAGGTATCTGCTGACCGCTTCAGCCCTGCGCTTGCCTAATTCATAATTTGAATCTTCGGAACCGGAGTTATCGGTATGGCCTGCTACAAGAAATACGTTGCTATCACCTTTGACATTACCCAGGAATGCGTCTATTGCCTGTTTAGCCTCGTTCGGCAATGTCGCTGAATTGAGCTCAAAGTTGGCGCCCTCTTTCATATCAATTACCAGGCGGCGTTCGAATTTCAAGTTGCTGAAGTTTGCAAGGGCCTGCTGAGCCTTGGCATCGACCTTTGTCAGATCACCCTCAATCTTGGTTATCTTTGCCTCGTCAGCGGTTGCCCTTTCACCCAGCTTGGCAATCTGGCCTTCGGCCTGCCCGATTTTGCCCTCAGTTTGCGTCACCCGATCGGATACGGGCTTTACCTGTTCTCCGACGTATTCGCCTACATATTTCTTTGTCGCACAGCCGGATGCTGCAAATATCGCTAACAGGGCCACCATGCCGAGTTTCACATATACTGATTTAAACACCTTCGATTTTTCCATAAAGCCTCCTTTGTCCTGCTGTTCTGCAGATGAATTAAAATAATGTTTGTAATAAATGGTTATGACCTACCAGTGATATCCTACACAAAACGCCCCGTGCACACCGCCTGATTCCGCATCTATATCAAACAGATCTGAAGTAGCCTTGGAGTATCCAACGCTGAATCCCAGGTTAAGCTGTTTAAACAATGTCCAATAGATGCCTCCGTTTATCCACAGGCCGAGACCCTGATCATCACTGCTCGCTGAAACGCCCTCAAACTCATACCTGACGGATGATTCGAATTCCGCATTTATAAGCGCCAGGCCACCGCCGACATAGGGCCGCATGACTGATGTCGGCTCCCATATTTTTTTAATCCCGGCCCTCAGTTCAGTGGTTGAGGCCTTTATTTTAGTCCTCAGCCGCTCGTCATCATATCTCACATAGACCGTGTCCTCATCGCTTGACTGGAGGGCGGCAAAGGCAATGTGAAAAGGCCATGATCTTTTTGCAAAATCAACCTCCGCTCCGACCTCACTTTGAGATTCAACAGGTTCCCAGTCATCCTCGTTAAGTGTCTTTGATCCGATTATCAAGCCTGCGTTGCCGGTCCAATCACCCGCCGCCAGTGAAGTGCTTACAGCGATAAACGGCATGGACAGCAGTATGATAAAAATAAAAAATACTCTTTTCATGGGACTCCTCCTTTTTTATGCCTTTCTATGGGGCCTTATGGTATTCCTGGAACAGGGCTGCCATCTCCGGCATATGCAGGGGCTTGTTGAGAAATGCCGCTTTGTATCGGTTCTTTTCATTTTCCAGGAGTCTTCGATACCGGTCAGGGCTGGCGCTCATATAGATCGTTTTGATCTCCGGATCAAGAGCACGTATTTCTCTTACCATTTCAAGGCCGTTTTTTATCGGCATCTCTATATCGGTTACTATGATATCGGGCTTAAAATTAAGAAAGGCGTTATAACCCTCCTCGCCGTTCCCGGCCGTTTTCACATGATAATCTTCTTCTGTCTCCAGAGTCTGTTTCAGGAGATCCGCCAAGATCTCATTATCCTCTACAATCAGGATCTTCATAACGCCCTGTCCTTTTGCTGGTTTTATTCTTTATCCTTGCCGGCCAAGCGGCACATCGCCCTGAAGCTCTGCTGGGACAGCTGATAATTGTTTAAGCAATTGGCATGCCACATATTAATGGAGTGATTAACCAGTTGAAATATATAAGGAAATCCATATGTGATTAGCATCTGGCAGAATGATATTGTAGGGTTTTTCCTACAGGCAGTGGGTGCAGTCAGGGCATCAGGGGCCTAACTCTTTGGATAAACGATATTTTTTGTGGAGGAAATTTCCTTCACCCTTCTATATCTTCTTGAAATCCAATGGATTCAAATCGTGTTTTTTGAGCAGGTCATAGAAATCGCCCCGGTATTTCCCGGCCAGTTCCGATGCCTTGCTTACATTACCCCCGGTCAACGCCAGGATCTTGGAAAGATACCCTTTTTCAAAATCATTTTTTGCGTCTTTTAAGGGGATCAGCCTGTCTTCCGCCTGTGTCCTTGTCGGGAAAACCAGGTCTTCATTAATGACATCCTTGGCAGTCATTGCCATTGCATATTCAATAGTGTTTTCAAGCTCTCTTACATTGCCGGGCCAGGAATATGACAGGAGCTTCTGAAGGGTAGGCATGGAAATCCCCTTTATCCCCTTCTTCATCCTGCTGTCGATCTTTTTTATAAAATGATCTACCAGTATGGGGATATCCTCCTTCCTTTCCCTCAGGGGAGGCAGCGAGATGGGTATCACATAGATGCGGTAAAACAGGTCTTCACGAAACCTGCCGTTCTTCACCTCTTCTTCCAGGTTTTTATTCGTGGCGGTTAATAGCCTTACATCTACCGACAGAGGTTTTTCCCCGCCAAGCGGATAGAACTGCTTTTCCTGGATTACACGAAGAAGTTTTGCCTGCATTGATTCCGGCATCTCTGAGACCTCGTCAAGGAAGAGGGTGCCTCTATGTGCCTGGCTGAAAAATCCTTTCTTGCTTCTGATGGCTCCTGTGAACGCCCCTTTTTCGTAGCCGAACAGCTCGCCTTCAAGCAGTCCTTCCGGAATGGCAGAACAGTTTACCGCTACAAACGGCTCATCTTTTCTGGAGCTTAGCAGGTGCAGTGATTTTGCTATCAGCTCTTTGCCTGTCCCGCTCTCCCCGTATATGCATACGCTGGAATCCGTCTCTGCTGCCTTTGCTGCCCGTTCCATGACCTCGATCATCTTTTTGCTCTTGCCGATGATATTTTCAAATCCGTATTTCTCGCCTACCAGCCCCTTCAGCCTCCTGATTTCCCTGGAAAGGCTGCTCTTTTCCAGGCCGTTTTTTATCTGAAGAATCAGATCCCTGCGTTCGAAGGGTTTTGTGAGATAACTGTAGGCGCCCCGCTTCATTGCCTCCACTGCCGTGTCGATTGTTCCATATGCGGTAAGGATGATAACCGGAATTTCAGGTGCGACCTGATGCATCCTATCCATCAGTTCAATGCCGTTTTCCTTTTCAGACAGTTTTAGGTCTACAAGGGCAAGGTCAAACAACCCGTCTTTGGCCATAGTCAAGGCATCTTCGGGGCTTGAGGTTGCAGTGACTTTATATCCCTCCGCCTCGAGCCTGAGGGTCAGGACTACAAGTATATTTTTATCATCATCTACTATCAGTATATTTTCCATGGCCATCACCCGCTACCTCTTTTTTCCCTCTATCCCCAGATCTATCTCCTTTAATGCGTTAAGTTGATTTTTCAATGTCCTTACCGTCTCTTCCAGGTCTCTGTTTTTTGCTTCAGTTTCAATACCTGTCTCCTTCAGTGAATTTATCTGCCTTTTTAAGGCCCTTATCGTCTCTTCAAGGTCTTTGTTCTTTTCCCCTGCCTTTGCATCTGTTTCCTTTAAAGCGGCAGCCTCTTTCTGTAAGGCAGCCAGTGTCCCTTCAAGTTCTGTGACCCTGTTGTCACGCAATATGATTTCCTTGATGGCAGCCACCAGCACCCTAGCCTCGTTCATCAAGGCGCCCTGGGGAAAATCACTGACAAGCCTCTCAAAATATCCAAGGGCCTTACTGTAATCTCTCTGGGGATTCTCAGGATCTGCCCAGGTGATCCCCATAGAAAACAGGGCCTTATCCACAGGCGGATTACCTGGTAAAAGCAGGGCTGCGGCCTCATATTCCTTCAGTGCCCCGGCATAATCTCCCTTGCCGAAAAGCCTTTCTGCCATATCAAGGTGTGTTTTGCCCTGCTTTTTCTGAGAGGTCAGTGTAGCGCTGCATCCGGCGCTTAAACAAATTATTGTCAGAAGACAGGCACTGTAAAGAAAAAGGCGCTTCCCTTTTCCTTCTCGCTTTTTACCCATATGTCGCCTCCGTGAGCACTGATAATCTGCCTTGCTATATAAAGTCCCAGGCCCGTGCCTTTGCCATGATACTTCTTAAACTTATCGAATATATTTTGAATGCTGTCTGCAGGGATCCCGCATCCTGTATCAGTTACAGAAACCTCAATAAACCACTTTTCTTTATCAGATAAATGTCCTGATGTCTTCCCGCTTTTGATATATGCCCCCACTGACAGCCTTCCGCCTTCCGGGGTAAATTTAAGGGCATTGTCCAGGAGGATCTCAAGGACCTGTCCGATCTTTTCAGCGTCTATGCGGGCGTGGGGCAGACTGCCGTCAAGATTTAACTCAAGGGAGATCCCCTTCCTCTCCGCAACCGGTCTTATTTTTGAGATGTTCATCTCGATAAGATCAGGAAGGCTGGATTTCTCCATGTGATAGTCCATCATTCCTGCCTCCATCCGGGAGAGGTTGAGTATCTTGTTGACGGAGTTTATAAGCCTCTCGCACTCCTCCCCGACAATGCCCAGAAGCTGGCGCTGTTTCTCCGTCGGGGCAGCGGAAAGGCAGTCAAGATGAAGTCCGACCGCCTCCCTGATTACCGCTAAAGGGGTCCGGAATTCATGTGATATATTGGATATAAGATCCGCCTTGATCTCGTCAAGCTCTTTCAGCTGGTCACACATGTGATTAAAGGCCTCCGCCAGCTCATTGATCTCAGGAGGAGATGGTATATCCAGATGCTCCCCAAACTTGCCTCCGGCAATCTCCCTGGTCCCTTTTATCAGCTCAACAATAGGGCGGTTGATGGTCCTGGCGGTGAAAAATGCGATCAGGCCTGCCAGGATCACGGAAATTGCGGTTATTATCACCGCGACCCTGGATGCCTGTGAACCGATTCTCCCTGACATCCCAATCCTATTTTCCATATCAGCCTTTGCCGTTTCGGTCACACCTTCCAGATTCCGGATTATCTGTTCTGAAAGAACCTCCTTTTTTTCCTCATATGCCTCTGGGGAATAGTCCTTTTGATCCGTTATTAAAGCAACCTCCTCCTCTACCTGCAAGAGATACCGGTTATAATGCTCATTGACATTGGCTATCAGCAGCCTTTTCTCCCCGGTGTCTGTAATGGCGCTTATCTGCTCCAATCCCTCTTTGATATATTTCTCAGTCTCCAGAAACTGGAGATGATAGTCTTTATCCCCGGAAATGACATATATTTTCTCGAACTTCCTCTGGGAGATGATGTTATCTCTAAGGCTCTCTGCCAGCCTTATAGTTTCGGTGTCGACTGAATTGATATAGCGTGTGATGTGGTTCAGCTGACGAAGCTTCAGGATAGAGTATGTCCCGAGGGCAATCACCACCAGCAGGATTACAAGATATCCCAGGGCAAGCATTTTAAAAATAGTAAGATTTCTCATAATGGATCATATCTTAAGTATTTATTAAAGTTATTGTCAAGCGTTGTATGTGCGGGATTCCTTGAAGATTGCAGAAGAAGTGTTATTGCAAAGAATGATGCCGAATGGAAGGCGGCTTGCATCATTTATCGATCTATTGACAACATCGATCATGAACATATAAAATAAATCAGACAATAACATCTTATCAGGAGTCAATATGGCAAAACATTTTACTTTGGAATACTGGATAGATGACAGCTGGTATATTGGAAGACTAAAAGAAGTGCCCGGAGTCTTTAGTCAAGGGGAAACCCTTAACGAACTTAAGGAAAACATCCGTGAGGTATATCATCTTATGCTGGAAGACATGCCCTCTTTGCCTAATTTACAGAATATGCCACAAAAAGAGATAGAGATAACACTATGAAAAGAAAAATCTTGATCAGGCAACTGATCGAGTCCGGATGTTTTCTTAAACGTCATGGCCAAAACCATGATATCTACGAAAATACCTTAAACGGAAGGAAAGCCCCGGTTCCAAGGCATAACGAAATCAAAGATACACTTTGCATCCTTATAAAAAAACAACTCAGTATCAATTAAATATCAGCGCTTAACTTCAAGGCAAAGTGCAATTGCTTCCTGAATTCTCTTCATTAGGGTGTCCATAGACTTTGCCTGGGTATGACATCCACGAAGCGACGGCACAGACGCGACAAAATACCCATCCTCATCTTTTTCAATAATAACACTGAACTCTTTCATTTCCGAATTTCCTCCATTTAATCTGATATAAGTATACGGGAACGTATTGGCCTGGCCAAGAAGAAGAAATGTTGGAAGAAGGCCCTAAAAGGGAGCCCATTAGAATGCAAATAGCCTTTGTAATACGGAGATGACGTTCAACTGAGCGTCTGAGTTTATGGCGCCAAGATTTTTTATAAGTCTCGTTTTATCTACTGTCCGTATTTGATCCAAAACAATCTGGCCTTTTTTATTTTTAAAGTGACATGCAACCCTGGTGGGGTAATCTCTCCCCGCCGTCGTCATAGGGGCAACTATAACGGTGCGGATATGTCTGTTAATTTCATCCGGCGAAATGATCAAACAAGGGCGTGTCTTTTTAATCTCAGAACCAACTGTTGGATCGAGATTCACCAGGCATACATCGAAACGTTTTATTTCCATTGCCATTCTTTTTCATCCCATGAATGCGAAATGACTCGGTCCCCATCCAATAAATCATCATCTTTATTCTGAGACATAGCTTTGAAAGCATTCTCCCACCCATCTCTCGGACTTGAAATGGGCCGGATAATAATCTTAGATTTATCCACAGCCAATTCGACTTCATCTGTAATACCGGATTCGTCAAGTAATAGTTTTGGGATGCGGACCCCTTGGGAATTGCCTATTTTTATTATCCTTGCTCTCATAGATATACTATCTCCTTATCTGACGCGTAAGCACATTGTAATTACATGCATTAAAAATGTCAACCTCCCAGAGAATTAAATTTTAGGAAAAGGCCAGCGCGTGATGGAAAGAGGGTGTCTTAAAAGACAATATTATGTTGAAGGTCGATAATCTCAGGATAGACGAACCAAGCATAAATCCATTGTCCATGGATGAAGGCGTTTAAATCGGTGCAGGGAGACAAGGTTGAAAATGATGTAAGGTCAAATAATGGCAAGGTGGTTTATCTGCACAGGAGAGTTAAATAAAACATCCGTTACATACCCTGTATCCATTGAGAAAGGTTTCGTTTTATACGCAATAGACGTGAATTATCGATTTGACCTATTCTCCCCATGAGTATATCGCTATTAACCACGGCAAGTCTACAAATCCTTATTACACTGGGAAGTTTCAACCCCGACCTCAGAAAATCAGGATCAACAGGGGTGATGATCTCATCCAAATCGCGTAGTTCCTGATCGAGTTGTGAGGACACCATGCAGATCAGCCAATCATCATATTGGTTCGGCAGCTTTCGAATAACCAGTGCCGGACGGAGTTTTCCGGCCGGTTGATCCGTTTGAGGAAATCTGAAAAGGACTATCTGGCCTTCAGAGGTCATAAAATCATTCCTTAATATCGTCAACTGAGTAAGGTAAAATTTCCTCTTCCATGCCACACATTGCCGAAGATAATGAAAACGCAGACCAGTCTTTATTAATATTTTTAGTCCTTAAATAATTTACAAATTCAAGAACTTCAGCCTTTTTAGTTTCAGGTAATTCATGAACTTGAGTGATAATCTTTTCTTCTATGTTCATAATCTTTCCCCCTGCAATTATTTACCAGTATAAGTATACGGTAACGTATTGGTCTGGTCAAGAAGAAGAAATATTGGAAGGAGGCCCTAAAAGGGAGCCCATTAGAATGCAAATAGCCTTTGTAATACGGAGATGACGTTCAACTGAGCGTTTGAGTTTATGGCGCCAAGATTTTTTATAAATCTCGTTTTATCTACTGTCCGTATTTGATCCAAAACAATCTGGCCTTTTTTGTTTTTAAAGTGACATGCAACCCTGGTGGGGTAATCTCTCCCCGCCGTCGTCATAGGGGCACCAGGCATACATCGAAACGTTTTATTTCCATTGCTATTCTTTTTCTGAATATACCGGTTAAAGAAGCCACCCTGTCCGGATGGTTGGCGGCAACCATTCCGGACGGATGTTCCAATGGTTCCGGTCAGGAACCAATGTGCAACAGTTACTAAATTTTCTTCTTTCGATTAATACCGCATACTTCTCTCATAGATTTATCATTATCCGCATCAACGTATCGGATTTCAATAACACAAGAATCATGCCCAATGCGGTCGAGGATAGCGTCTGCCAATGTGGCTTCTGAGACTTTCTTGTGCCAACCTGCTGGAGCGAACTGAGAACAAAAAATGGTGGATGCATTTTTATGGCTGGACTGGATGATTTCCAGCAGATCCCTTGCCTCGGTTTCAGTTAGGGAAACCAGCATCCATTCATCCAGGATCAGGAGCCTGTACTTTTTATACTTGTTGATGGTCTTCTTAAAGCAGCCTTCTACCCTGGCAACGGCAAGGTCTGCAAGCAGCTCAGGAAGGCAGATGTGTCTCACGGTATAGTAATGCTTATACATGCCTCCAGCACAGCCGCTTGTTGCTGCGCGTCCAGTTTAATCCGCATGAGACTGCAATCGGATTTCAGCTGCGGAGCAGCGAAATGTTAATAGATTTTGATGGTGATAGATTTTTTAGCTCCGGAGGAGCGGCATGTTAAATATTATATCTGATTTGCATTCTTTTTATTATGCCGCTCCTCCGGAGTTAAAATTAAATTGCGATTCACCTGCTATTAATATATCGCGCCTATGGCGCTGTGTTACGGTAAAATAAATGAAGTTCCACAAAAGTGATTCGAATAATACAAGGGGAAAAGTGGTATAATTTTCACGACCCGAAAATGGTACCCTTTTAAACGAACGGTGACAATTGGAACCAGCCCGGAATGGTTGGCACATTTAACCGGAACGATTGGAACGAGCCTCCGGACTCATTGGAAAAAGTGGTCCAGAATATTCACTGGAAAAGGCAGGGATAGAATACAGACCCATGATGCAGACACGGCATACCTTTGCGACCATTAGTTTATCCGAGGGTGAAAATATCGGCTGGGTTCAACATATGTTGGGCCATAGTTCACTGCAAATGATATTCACAAAGTATTTTGCCTGGATACCAAATGAGACAAGGAATGATGGTTCAGCCATGATGAAGGCGTTTAAATCGGTGCAGGAAGATAAGGTTGAAAATAAGGTTAAAATCGACACGAAAAAGGTGATTTATTTGAACAGGAGGATTCAGCGAGCATTCAATGCATGATCAGATTAAATACATTATGGGAAAATCTGAATATGTTTTTGTTAACCAATACGACAAATCTCCAATACAGCAGGCCTCTTGTTTCCGATTCAATGAGATATTATTCCTATATCAAGAACTATCAGAGGGATGATGGCAAGGCTTTCATGGAGAATGTTTATAATGCGGGGAAGGATGAGAAGGTGGGGGAGAAAGAAGAAAAGGCGGCTAACTGAATAGTCCGGCATCAGTTCAGAATAGCCGCCAATAGGTTAAAGCGTAATATTCTTTATCAATCGTTGTTGCGTTTACGAACGGTTGAATTATACGGATTATTGAAAATTTCTGCTTTTGGGTTATTCTGTTTCACCCCAGACCTTACAGCTACGAGTGGCCTTCTTCTTTACGGTCTGCCATTCTTTTTATCGTAACGTTTTATTGCTTTTATCGCGTATAGATTCAAAGGTTACTCACATTATCACAGGCTATTCAACACACGGCATCATCACACATGTGCGTAGAGATTAATAAGCGTGTGTTGCCTACAAATTTCGTTTGTAGACTGCATGGCGCATCTTGCCGATTTGTTTGATTTTACCCATTTTTTCCAGCCGCTTAAGCAGGTGATAGGCTTGTGGCAGGCTCAAACGACAAAGCTCAGCCACGTCCGCTCGTTTGATAGAGCCATGGTTATCAATATAACTCAGGACCATCTGCTCTTGTTGTATAGGTTCAAAACCGGCCTGCCGTATATAAGCGGCTTTTTGGCCTGAATGCCGATATACCTTTACGCTTAAAATATATGAGCGGCCTCTCCCTGTTCCTCTGGCCTCAATCAGGCCTGATTCTACCAATTTTTCAAGTGCTGTTCTGGTCGCTTGCTCGGATTTCTGCGTGTCAGCAGTTAGATCTGCCGTTGTCAAACGGCGTTCATGCCTCAGGCAGGAGAGGATGATCAGGCTGTCGATGAGCATGGGAGTCCCTGTTCGCTCCTCATGTCGCAGTACCATCTCAAGAAATCCCGTATCAGCCTCCGATTTAGGCAGCAATAAGACCACTGAGGAAGCATCTGACATCGCATAGTCAGGAAGGGATCTGCCGTAGCGCAGCATGCCTTCATAGATTCTGTCAATTCCACGACCTGTGCGCTCAGCCAGCCCGATCCTTTTGACAACATCTGCCAGAAGCGGATTGCGGGACCTAGGTGCAGCTACGAGCAGGTTTTGTAGAGTTATGCCCTCAACGAAACCTCCCGGACTGGAAATTGTCATCCCATCATCATCAATGCGAACATGAACCGCCCCTAAACGGGAGTAGTCACGGTGTACGAGTGCGTTGATAAATCCTTCTCGGAACGCACGTCGGTCAAAATTCGGGATGGGCACACGGAAGAGACCAACCTGAATTTCCTGCTCAAAAACCTGTGATTTAAAAAGCAATTCAACCTCTTCAAAGGTTTGCAGCATGGGTTTCCGGAAAAACTCATTGACCCGCACTTCTGTGCCTTCTAAAACCTGAAATGCTACCTCATAGGCTGGTATATGCTGCCGGATAATATCTTCGCGGCCCATCATAAGTAAACCAGCTAATGTTGGCCGCCGAACGCCATCGATAGTTGTGACGAGACCAAGAGCACCATCCAACTCTTCATCTGCCAGGGGTAATAGAGACATATCTCCGCCGTATCGGCGAATAGCCTCACGCATATCCATGTCTTTAAGAGCACTAAGTCGAAGAACCCAATTATTCAGTGTGAGTTGATGGGCCATCGTTATCAATCATGGCTGCGAAGACATGATATTTATCTTACCGATCTAATCACCTGGTGGAAGGATTTAATTCCTTGGTCGAAGAGACCGGATATCGCTTTTACTCCTGATATGGTTCATACAGCTTACCGCATACTGTCTAATTTTGAGCCTGTTTATATTTTTCGCAAGAAGGGTGAGCGGGAAGTGCCTTCTGAGGATATAGTTTTAAAGTCGCGGCTTACAAAAGAGCAGTGGCTGGCTTGGACTCCTGGGCTGTGGGCAATAAAGCCTGTCCAAAATCAAATTGGGCATCCAACCATTTATCCTGATGAACTTTGTACCAGGTTAATCACAATGTTCAGCTATCAAGGTGATTTGGTATTAGATCCCTTCCTTGGGAGTGGGACAACAGTTAAGGTTGCCAGGGAATTGAGCCGTGAAGCCGTTGGGTATGAAAGGGAACTCCAATATAAACAGACGATCATGGACAAGCTTGGTATTGGCACCCAGGGGTCTTCTAGCCCCATTGTTGAGGCCATGGCCAAACGATTTGGTGAATTCAAAGAACCTCAAAAGATGAAAGATGCTGATGAGATTGTTATGACCAGATCGGATGTTGATAATATGGAAATGGTTTTTGGGGCTTCTGATGATTACAAGGATGACTCTCAAGCCGCATAAATAAATTATCTCTGGGGCGTGGAGTTGGTAACAATTGCATGCCCCAGATTCATCATGGATGTTCAGACGAAACATTGAAATTGGAGTTAAACTTAATGGAAAAGGATACTGCGAACAATATAGTTCATGAGTACTTCACTCAGAATGAAGTCGCTGATCTTTTCCGCGTGACTCCTAACACGGTCAAAAATTGGAGAGAGGCAGGGTTATTAGAATATTTTCAGGTGCCTGGATCAACGAGGGTTTTGTATCCTGTTGATGGAGTAAATCAGTTCAGAGAGGAGAATAAAAAGAAAGCAACAGTTGTCCCGTTCAAAAAGACAGCAGCAGTGAATAAAGTGGAAGGGCAAGAGGTGTCCTCCAACCGTATTAAAAAACAGTGGAGGATTTAATTATGGCGAAAGACAAAAATCATCATTTGGTCAATCGAGATGGAGTCTGGTATTTCCGGACCCGGAAAGGTAGACAGGTTATTAGGAGATCTCTCTGTAAATCTGTTACAGAAGCAAGAAAGATGCGGGATGATTTATTGAAAGAGATGGAGGAAAAGGGTGACATCAGAAAATCGCAAATCGAGAATGACAATAACCCACTATTTGGCGAATTGGTGGAGCAGTGGCACAGGATAAGGTCCGCTCAGATAAAGTCATCAACGATGAGGGATTATAAGAGTTCAATGAATTTTTATACCCTCCCCAAATTCGGCAATACTCCCATTAGGGGCATATCATATCTTGATATAGAGGAGTTTAAGGCTGGATTGAAGCTGTCGGCAAAGAGGATAAATAATATACTTGTCCCCATCAGGTCTGTTTTTGCCATGGCATACAAGGAGGGTATCTTAACAGACAATGTTATGTTGAAGGTCGATAATCTCAGGATAGATGAACCAAGCATAAATCCATTGTCCATGGATGAAGTCCTGAAAGTCCTTGAGTGCGTCCATTCCCATTACAAGAATTGTCTGACTATCCTGTTTTTTACAGGTCTAAGGTTCGGGGAGATGGCAGGGTTAAAATGGAAAAATGTTCATCTGGATAGGAAGACCGCACATATATCTGAGACCCTTGTATATGGTGAAGAAGGGCGGACTAAGACAAAGAAATCGAACAGAGACATTGACCTTTTACCCCCAGCAGTTGATGCACTCACTGCCCAGTTCAAAAGGACAGGAAAGAAGTTTAAATATGTGTTCCTTGATCTTAATGGGAATCCATTGACTACAGACCATATGCGAGAGGTCATCTGGAAACCTGCACTGGAAAAGGCAGGGATAGAATACAGACCCATGATGCAGACACGGCATACCTTTGCGACCATTAGTTTATCCGAGGGTGAAAACATTGGGTGGGTTCAACACATGTTGGGTCATAGTTCCCTGCAAATGATATTCACGAAGTATTTTGCCTGGATACCGAAGGAGACAAGGAATGATGGTTCTGCCATGATGAGGGCGTTTAAATCGGTGCAGGGAGACAAGGTTGAAAATAAGGTTAAAATCGACACGAAAAAGGTGATTTATTTGAACAGGAGGATTCAGCGAGCATTCAATGCGTGAGAAAATAAAATACATTATGGAAAATCTGAATATATTATCGTCAATACGACAGATCTCTTCTTTCCGATTTCATGAGATAATATTCCTATATCAAGAACTATTAGAGGGACGACGGCAAGGTGTTCATGGAGAATGGTTATAATGCGGGGAAGGATAAGCGGTAAGGTAAAGAAGAGGAAGAAATAATAGAAAAGGCGGCTAACTCCGAGTCGACGTTGTCGATCTTCACATCGTTAGGATATTATAATGTTGAGTTTGATTAATTGCTTATAACGTAAGGCTCATATTTGCTTTTTAGATCATCAGCATCCACTAGGCCATATTTTGCTCTTATAGCTAATATCTTTAGAAAAGTGTCGTAGGTTGCTTCTGGAAATTCTTTCTTAAACTGCTCTATATTTTCAAATTTATATTTCTCTTCAAGAACTTGGCCATCCGAAAATTTAATTTCATTAATTTTAACAGAAATAGATTCCAGATCTGCATTCATATAAGTTTTATCTTCATCATCAAATTGATTATATTTTCTTCCTTTATCTGTCCCGATAGTAATTGATTCTTTGGACTTAATATTTTCTGCTGATTCGAATCTTCCATATTTATCGGTGATTAGGTAGTAATTGTTTGGATAAATATAGTATATAACTTCGGTTATATCTTTATCAGTATTATTTGTAATGGTAGTCGGCATCATGAGAATATCCTCTAAACATATTCTATAGCCCCACTCAGCGCAGCCCTTGTATTTTTTAATAATTTTAACTGAGATTGATTTCTCCATCTTTTCCTTCAAAGGCAAAGTATAAAAATCTGATATCAAATCATAAAGCTCATCACTTGTTTCTTCATACTTTTTATTGTCGTAACCAATTAGTTTATATTTCCATGACTCATTGCGGAATTTGTACGTAACATCAACATAAAAATTGAACCATGTTTTCATGGGCAGATCTGTATTTAGTAGTTTTCCTTCTTTTTTCTTTTTAATTCTATTAAATTTATAAGATTTTTCGTCTGCTCCTAAAATCGAGACGAGACTTAAACTGCTTAAAGAATCACCTGGCGTCCCTTCAATTGTACTCTTCAAGTTATCAATAAAAGCACTCTTGAGGTTGTCTCTTGTCATTGCTTCTAGACCTGAGGCAAAACTATCCATATCAGAGGTGTTCATCAGGCTAGTATATATGCTATCCACATCGACATATTGGTTAAACTTTTCCCAGTCATGGTTCTCAAATGAATTTCTTATTTGTTTAAAAGTATATTTGGGGCTTTTCAAATACGAGTAAGTCCCAACTGTAGTAGCAATCCCACAAACAAATAGGACTATTATAATGGTGATGATCTTTTTTTTCATTGTATTCCTCCTTGCCCATGATTATCATCTACAAAATTTTGTTGCATTATCTTTCTATTAATTTGAGTTTCACTGCTTAAACGCCCATTTCAAGCCTTTTATTTTACTAAATAGGCCCTTCCTCAACTCCATTTAATTGTATGAACCATTGGGCTTGCTTTGGTTCTGCCATTAACGGTCTCCACTTCTTTTATAGGGACTGATATGCCTAACCAAGTGATAAGAATTTGATAAATTTGGTGAGTCCGGATGCTAGAATCATATTTATTATATTGGGTCCCAATCAGGGCTGAAGCAGTGCCTTCCAAAAATCATTATCCTTGACAGGGAATCGCCCCCCTCCACTTTGCCCCACAAGAGGGAGAAATCTAGGATGGGTCTTATTGTTATAGTTATTTATCATATCTTTGAACACCCATACTCCTTTTTGTAGAGCAAAAACATATTTAGTTCCAGCACTGGGCACTTCGGAATAACAAGAATTATTTTCTTTGTCTTTTCTTGCTAAATCTCTAGTGGAATAAGATCTATTAGTATCATAAGTATTAAAATCCCCGCATTTATTTGACTCAAATTCATCGTGGATTACTGTTATATAGCCCATATAAGGTGATATCAACGAATTTGTCTTTTGAACGTCATACGATATTTGAGCATTGTCGAAACGAACCCAGAAATAAATATAACCACTTGGAGAGCCATCATAGGATTGCTTTTCTAAATATTTTGGCTTGGTAGCAAAAAATTTCTTAAATATTGAGACATGCTTTTCAAAAGATGAAATTGCCTTTTCATCATTATTTTGCTCGGCATAAATTATTGATGCATTAATAAACAAGAAAAATGATAGAATAAGGCAGCTAAATATCCTCATAACTCCTCCTTTCTTAAGGAAATTATGTGTTTCTCACAAAAGATATAGCAATACCAATATTTGATTGATTTATAGGCTTTCCACTATTAATTATACTGTTAAAAAATATTTTATAGCCTAGATTTTCTATTTCATTATTCCATTGCCTCAATGGATGAAATCCAAGCCTGTTTTTTAATTTGTTGAGAGCGATTTGTATTTCATGGTCATTATTCAAATCATTAATTCCCGATGGGATAAGAAGTTCTATTGCAACACCAGCTCCCTGATATTTTGAGAAAAAATTGTTTATAAAATCATTTATTCTTTTTTCCTTTTGTTGGTTTTTATAGCGCTGTTCAGTCCTATACACACCAGCAAAATAAGTTAATGCTGCTAATATAATTCCACCAATGCCAATTATTATTTCGTTTGTCATTTCATTATTTCCATCACAAATATTATCATCCAGCGAGTTGATAATCTCTATAGTAAATAGCTATGCCTGATTTTTTCTGCGATTCCAGCATAATCTGGAAAGTAATGATATGATGAAAAACCAATTCCTTCCATAAATTGCCATAGTTCATTAAGAATATCCCAGGACAACTTATATTCAATTAATGGCACTTTATAAACTGAATCAAATGGTAAGGGGTGAAAAGTAAAGGCACTGAATTGTCTCTCAATTCTTCTATCAATTGGTAAAGGTTTAACAAAACATGATTTATCGAATAATTCGATATTTTTTTGAATAATTTCTGATTCTGTGCCGAGAAGGCGTTCATCTGTTATGTGATAAATAAGAGGATTATCATCTTTGTTTTCAGAGGATTTTATGTCAAGGGCAAAATATACAGCAACAAAAATGTTCGTAGTCCAATCAAGTAACGGAGTTGCTATCCCATAATGTTGAGCAATTATCATTTGATCAATTTTTGAATTAGGGAAGTCTGGATTTTGTTGGGACGCTATTTGCGAAAATTTATTCAATTGTCCATTAAGAACGTCGTAACGGAATTTAATTATGATTTCAGAACCATCTTTATCAATCGTTTCATTCAACTTTCTATATGCAGAAGGTATTAAAGGCCAATTTTTTTCCTGGCCTCGGAATAAACCAGAAGTGTTGTGTGATGTAGAATAAATAAAAATATTTGGATCTGCTGGTTCTGGAGATATTTTTTTATCTGAAGCTAAAGACTCAGCCAAAACCCCTGGTAAACTAAAAGTCTTGGGTTTGTTTAAATCTAGCAGGTCAGAGAATTTTTTGATTTCTATACTGTCTGCGATAACAAAATATGGAGATGTTTCCAAAATACTCTCCTTATAATACCTGAAGTATGTGAGCTAAAAATAACCCTCATTTCAGTAACATGTGAGTTAGAAATGCATATTCTAAAAGAAATATAGTGAGCGCAAGAAATACTCAATAATACAAAAAAACAAGGTAAAAACGGTAAAGATAAAAACATATATCAACACTGCAGACAACTGGCAGGCATATTTGGCAGAATATCCTGAGAATATCCGTTTATTAAATTAAAAAGATATAAACCCCTCCCAAGAAAACATCAAAAGAATATACTTGTTGTTTATAGGTGTCAAAGGAAATTGTAATCATGCAAGATTCGAAGTAATTTTTCCCTTGCAATATCCTTTCTGTTGTAGTTATCATAGTCCGACCAAATCTCTAATAGTTATAACTATTCAGCCAAACCTCCTTACAGTTTAATTATTAACCTGTAACTATATTCTGCTTTCCTTTCTCCGGTGCCATCATGAGGGATATAACTATCATCGATAAAAAATCATACCAGTTGGCAAAGGATTAATAACATCGAATTTGTTGGAGGGATCATGGATGAAATTATAGGCAAATTGAAAACTCCAGAAGAATGTTATCAACTGGCAAAAAACGTACTCAAAAGAAATCCAGAGCTTGCAAAGGATGCACGCCGTCGGGCTGTAGAACTTAAGGCAATCTCAAAAGGAATGAGCGACGGAGTCGAGTACGAATTATATAAGGCAGTTTATGCATATGAGGAGGCACTGACAGAGAAAAATAAGAAAACTACACATGCTTCAAGAACTTGGCAGATGATTGAACGCCATGGAATTATTGGTGCGGCAGAAAGGGCTGTTGATAGAAAACTTGATACACCTGGTTATAAATTACTTGTTGAAATGGGGATGCCTGATTTAACATTTGAGTCTGTTATTGTTCGATATCCGGATGTATTTAATGAGACATCTGTAATGCGATCTAAAGAAAGATTAAGAGAATTATCAGAGATATAAACGTATTAACATATAGGAGATAGTCATGTTACTTGAAAATGAAATACTTGAAAGAAGTCAAGAAATTTCAACAGATGCATATGCTATGTCAATTGGAGAACTTGTTTCATTATATCGTGAAGGAGAACTTGATATTCATCCTGAATTTCAGCGTTTTTTTCGTTGGACTCCTTCTCAAAAATCAAAATATATAGAATCTATATTATTAGGTATTCCTATTCCCTCTATTTTTGTTTCTCAAAAAGAATCTGGCACATGGGATGTCGTCGATGGATTGCAGAGAATTTCTACGGTATTAGAATTGATGGGTGAGCTTAAGGATCAAGATGGGCAATTGCTACCACCATTGGTTTTGGAAGGTACAAGATATTTACCAAGCTTAGAAAAGAGGGTGTGGGAGAACCCATCAGAAGGGCAAGAAGAGCTTCCTCAACTTGCAAAACTTAAAATAAAGAGATCTCGATTCGATATTAAAATTGTTTTGAATACTAGTGATTCGAAAAGTAAATATGAGCTATTTCAGCGTTTAAATACAGGCGGATCACTTGCTACAGATCAAGAAGTTAGAAATTGTATTTTAATAATGATTAACCGTGAATTTTACAAATGGCTTGTAACACTAAAAGATGATGTTAATTTCCAAACTTGTATCCCAATTTCGGACCAACAAAAAAGAGAACAATATGATATGGAGTTAATAGTTAGATTTGTCACATTATGGGATTTAGAAGAACATGAATTACGGAATATTAAAGAAGTTGGCACCTTTATCACAGATAAAATCATCGCTATTGCAGAAAATCCTGAATATCAAAAAGAAAGGACAGAGAATGTTTTTAGAAAAACATTCAAATTGTTATCAGATACTTTGGGTGAAGATAGTTTCAAAAAATATAATATGAGTAGGGGGTGTCCAACTGGCCCAGTTCTGATTTCAATGTTTGAAATTGTCGGATTGGGTATAGCCTTTAATGTGCACAAGGATGATTATTCAATTTCAGAAGACAAACTTAGAGACATACAAAAATCTCTTTGGGATAATCCTCAATTTGTTAGTAGTACTGGTTCAGGTATTAGAGCTTCAACTCGCATACCTATAACAATACCTATGGGCAGGAAAAGTTATCGTTATGAAGATTAGAAGCGCTTTGGAATTATCTAATGCTTTAGATTATTCGCTCGCGTGGAGAAAGAAGGAAATAACAAATATCTTTCTTACTATTAATAGCCAAAAAAGAGCGCATATTAAAGAAGCATTTCTAAGAGCATCTGTTCCTATTTTATATGCTCATTGGGAAGGTTATGCTAAAGAGGCATTTAACTATTATATTGAATTTGTGGCAAGACAACATCTAGCTTATGGTGATTTGTCTACAAATTTTGTAACAATATCTTGTTTGTCAACGATGAAAGAGATTTCAAAAAGTAGCCAGTTTCATTTGCATAATCAACTAATTGATTTTTTAACTTTCAATCAAAATGAGCAAGCTAAAATACCATATGAAAATTTTACTGATACGGAGTCAAATCTATCATCGAAAGTACTACAAAACTTGCTTTTTTCTATAGGGCTTCCTTATGATGAGTTTTGGAGAGCTAAATCATTAGCTATTGATGGAAAGCTTTTATATTATAGAAATAAAATTGCCCATGGCGAAAAGCATATGGTTGATGAATCTACTTTTCTTGAATTACATGATTTAATTATTAGTTCTTTGGATTATATTAAAAATTCTATAGAAAATCATGCAATTCAACAAAAATATAAACGAAATAATGTTAGCACCTTTCATTGAATAATTATTCAATAAAAAATGCCACCAAATGATGTCAAAAGAAAATATTTAACGCTTAAACAATTGTCAAAGTAGCTATCTATAGAGGTTAAGATGATCGAGAAAGAAAAAGATTATAAAAATCTATTTGATAAAGAATATGACTTTTGGAAGTTAAAAAAGAAAAACACTGATAAAATGTATAAACCTAAAATGGAAAGAATAGAGAGAATCATTGAACACTATAATCGAAAAATCCCATATCATGTAATATCAGATGACTTTTCAATGTGGGAAAAAATATGCGATAGGAATTCTAATAAAAGAAATTTCTGTTACACAATATTTATTTCACTTCATAATGGATATCTTAAAAGAGAATCAGATTGTTTAGAACCGGATGATGAAAAGATTAATGATTGGGTGATGGAAAGAAAAAACAGGTGATAATTTCCTGCAGATCGGAAATATATTGTATGATAAGTAGTAATAAAATAAAAAGAAAATATCTAACGCTCAAACAATTGGCAGAGTATTCCAGTTTTTCTGTTCCCACCTAAGATGATAGGAGGCATCATATGTCATCATCAGGACAAGCAACACGTTATAAAACTCAATGGTCAACACAATTCTATGCTGCAGCTGAGTTGACACGCCGAGGATATCTCGTCTCATTAACTTTTGGAAATGCTGCCATCACCGATCTTCTTGTGCAGAGCCCTGGCGGGATTAAGTTCACCGTCGATGTCAAAGGTCAATCAAATCGTAGCTTTTGGTTGGTTCAACGTAGGGAGAAAGATCCAGATCATTATTTCATCTTGGTATACCTGCCGCCACAGTTCGCGGCACCTCGTTACTTTATATTGTCTTCAGACGAGTTGATGCATCGTCGGAAAGAGCACGAAAAACAATCAAAGTCCAGAGGTAAATATAGGGATGACCTTGGTGGGATGAACTGGACGACCGCATATGAATATGAAAACTGTTGGGATGCACTCCCAAAATGAGAAATCTGTCTTGTGGTTTGTCTGGAAGTTTTAATTTTCATGCCGGAGTAAAAGATGAAACCAAAAGCATCTTCATATCAATGGATAAGCGGTAAAGTCAGCGAGGCTGAAGAACATATCAAGATAAGTTTTGGAAGTTATAACGATCCTAATTCTGGCCAATTAATTTCCATTGCTCGGGTAAGTAAGCCCAAAGAGAAGATCTTTAGAGTTGAGTTTTTAATTAAATCCGATTCTCCTGATGAAACAAAAATGATTGATGCCGTCAAGAAAGAACTTGATTTCTATTTAGTTGAATGGGGAGAGGGGAGCATTTTTGCAGATCCTTGGGCATATGCTATTTATCATTGCAATACAAGTGCTAATATCTATTCACATGTACATTGGTCATATTTCCTCAAAGGAGCGACAGCTGGACAGAAAGGAATGCATAGCGAAGTGATAACAGAAGAGAAAATTGATCACAAAGGAAAGAGAACTAGAGAAAAGTTCATAATTAAACCGGATATAAAAATATAAATTTCCTTATTGATTTCCGATGCTACCATAAGTCTGTGATAATATGATTATATGAAAATATGTATTCATAGGGGTGCGAACCAGATTGGAGGCTCCTGCGTTGAAGTTGAGTGCAGAGGGAAAAGAATAGTCCTGGATGTTGGTCTCACACTAAATGTGGTTTCCCCAGATGATGTTGAATTGCCAGATGTGCCGGGATTTACAAGCCCGGATCCATCACTTTTGGCTGTCATCATTTCTCATCCGCATCAAGACCATTACGGACTTGTCTCGAAAATTAATAATGATATACCAATCGTAATCGGTGCTGCAGCCCAGCGCATATTGGAGGTAGCAGGCCTGTTCACTGGAAACAAAGTGCAGTTTTCCAATGTGATGCATCTTATAGACAGAAAACAAATTGATCTTGGGCCGTTCAGAATCACGCCATTTCTGATGGATCATTCGGCATTTGATAGCTATGCAGTTTTGGTGGAGGCAGGTAATAAAAAACTCTTCTACACAGGAGACCTTAGGGCTCATGGCAGAAAAGGGCCGCTTTTTTATAAGCTGATTGACAATCCCCCTCCAAATGTAGATGTCCTGTTAATGGAGGGAACCACTATCAGCAGAATCGATAATGATGATGGCTTTCCTAAGGAAGATGATGTTGAGAATGAAATGGTCAAAGCCTTTCGTCAAATGCGTGGTATGGGACTTGTCATGTGTACAGGTCAAAATGTTGATCGACTTGTTACGATATTTAAAGCATGTATTCGATCGGATAGAAAATTTATTGTTGATATGTATACGGCTGAGGTTTTGAGAGCAACGGGAAATCCTAATATCCCTCAAGCTGACTGGGAGCAAATCTGTGTCTATTTACCTGAGAACCAGAAAAAGAAGATTAAGAGAGCAAAAGCATTCAATGTGTCGAATCGATACAGGAATGATCGAATCTATCCTGAGAAATTGGAGGCTGTGGCGTCTAGGTCAGTACTGCTGGTTAGACAGAGCATGATTAATGAACTTGAAGAGGCAGATTGTCTTGAATGTGCAGGACTCATTTATTCAATGTGGGATGGTTATTTAAAGAAACCAGAGATGAAGCCATTTTTAGACTGGGTTGCGAAATGGAAAATTCCGATGGTTAAATGCCACACTTCCGGTCATGCATCGGTAAAAGACCTTCAGCAATTAAAAGCCGCTTTTCCAGAGGCGATTGTAGTTCCTATCCACACTGATAATCCGGAACGATTTAAATATCTATTTAAACAAGCCGCCATCCATAGAGACAAAGAGTGGTGGGATGTGTAGGCCTGTAGAAACTTTTATTTATTTTTAATGTTTAATGTAATAAAACCCTTATTGACTGTTTGATTTAAAAGAGAAACTTTACCGTCTAAATCAAAATAATTTTGAATCCCACCAAAATAACAGCACATTATCCCCGATGTTTCGTATTTATCCGGTAATTTCTGGTCGTTGAAAAAATTCCTTCCCGAAAGTATGATTTTGTAGGTCTTAGAACCGAATTTAAAATCTGACCAAAAAGTTTCTTTTCGGAATTCATTTTGAATATTCTCTTTAATAAGATTGAATTTTTCTTCGTATCTTTTTATTTGTTTAATAACTTCATCCAACTGTTCTTTTGTGTTTTCGGCTTTTAACTCAATAATTACAGGGTTACATTCATTGTCATAGCCCAACAAATCTATGCATTCCACTCTAGGGCCTTGTGGATTTTGGAGATCGGATTCTTCTAATGGAATTTCATATCCCATTAAACGAATTGGGATAAATTCATTATTGGCATATTCAATTTTAAGATTACCAATGAGAAAAATTTGATTTCTAAGTTCAGCTTCTCCAGATGGTTTTTCGGTACATATTTTACCATGAACTCGGGCTAGTTTAAATTCAGATTGTCTTAGCATTATTTTCTCCTTCTTCATCAAGGTCGATTATCTTTTTAAGTGACAACTAAAAAATAACGGCAATTATCCCACTAATTTTATTAATATCAAGGATTTTAGTTTTACTTTGAAATAAAAGTGATATTTGATGCAGACCAGATTTAGGTGTGATCCGATAATTAGTGTTTATTAACTGGTGAGAACAAATTTCTATCCAAATTTCAATTTCATTTTCAAAAAGTAGCCCAAAAGTATCCCACCAATAAAAAAGGTTACAAGTAAAAAACTTGTAACCCATTGATTTCATTGGTAGCGGGGGCCAGATTCGAACTGACGACCTTCGGGTTATGAGCCCGACGAGCTACCAGACTGCTCCACCCCGCGGCAAGTCGTAATTTATAACATCGAATATTCTACCAGTCAATGAATTTTTTTAATCAATTTTGGCGATCGGGGTTATGATCAATAAAAGAGGTTTTAACGTAACCCTACCCATCCTCCCCTTACCCTAAGGGGAGGTGATAGAGCTGATTTTTTTGCGCTTCCAGGGTTTAAATATGGAGATGAAAAGGGTGATTATCAGGACAAGGCATTGGATCGAACCGAATATAAAGTTCATCATCTGATTATAAAGGTAGGAATGATCGCCTAAAGATGAAAGGCCAAGCTTTCCTGAAATCTCCATCATGTCTGTCTCCCATGGCCCCAGGAAAAATGTCCCGAAAAGGATAGCGGCTACGGTTACAATCCATTTGAAGATAAGCCAGCCGTGTTTGAAAAACCCCCAGTTGCTGAACAGTGAATAGAGCAGCCCGGTAACAAGACAGCCTATTGCGCCGGGGATTACAACTACGGCCATGTCAACGTGATGTATGCTCCGGTTGATCCCGAAAAGCACGCCGCCGTCATCTATTCCGGTTTTCAGGAAATAAAGCAGGTTCAGGGCAATGGCGCCGCCTACCCAGCACGAAACGGCGACCAGGTGAAATCCCTTCATCCACCGCAATCCATTAGGGCTTAATTTCGGCATAGGTGTCCTTTATTGAAGGATTAAGATTATACAAGGGCAGTCATGAAACGGCCAGTGTACCCTCCTGATATTGAAGAACGGCAACATCAATCGTCAGCAGCAGCATTCCCTCAACGCGGGCCTGGGCCAGCAGCAGACGGTCGAAAGGATCTTTGTGAAGCAAAGGCAGGGTCTCGACCTTCAATGTATGCTCGGCAGTGACAGCAAGCTCTGCGTATCCATGGGTAATGAGCATCTTTCTCAAGCGGCGAGGGTCCACTTTAAAATCCTCCCGTCCCAGTCCGCGTTTAATAACAATCTCCCAGATACTGGCCGCGCTGAAAAACAGCGCATTCTCGGGTGTTGTTAAAAGGGTCCTGGCAGACTCGGAGAGCTTTTCCGGTTGCCCCGCTGCCCAGAGGACAATGTGTGTATCCAGCAGCAGTTTCATCAGGCCCGTCCTTCAAAAATCCGGGCAACATCCTCTGATCCCAGGGAATCAAAATCATCGGGCACAGCTATCTCACCGGACATGAATCCCAGTTTTTCAGTCCCTTTCAACTCCCCTTCGGATAGAGGCATTACCTTAACCATGGGCCTTCCTGCCTTGGCAATAATAAAGACATTTCCCTTTGCCGCCTCATCTACCAGGCGTGAAAGGTTAGTCTTTGCTTCATGGATATTAATGGTTTGCATATGACCCCTCTCCGAACTTAGTTTAATGAACTTAGTTTATTTTCGCGAGCAGGATTTGTCAAGAAAATGTTTTTTGAAAACTCAGGTTGGCACAGGAATTATAGACACAGAGATAATAAAGGCCCCCATAAAGACATAATAGGGGCCTTTTGTGGCTGTGTTATTTGACCAGTTCGGCAGATACCAGGCCCATATCCTTCAGGTTGTTCTTCATAAGCGTGGCCAGGTTAAGGCCGTTGAGTCTTTCAGCTAATGTGCCCAGCTCCGCATCGCAGCCCATGCAGATCTTAAGCCCGTTTATATACATCTTTTCCGCTACTTCCTTAACAAACAGCCTGGCCGCGGCCTTCATGAACTCCGGAGACCTTTCCCTGCCTGCGTAATCAGCAGCCTTCCTGCACAGGGCGTCTCCGACCTCCGCCCATGTCATCATATCGGCCATAAGGAATGTGGCATACTGTGATTTTGTCACCTTGCTTGTTCTGGCCTCAAAGATGATATCATTTAATAAGCGTATCATGGCCGCAAGGTCCCTGGCCCCGGTATCAACCGGCAGCCTATCCAGCCCATCGGCCATGCCCCTGTAGTAGTCCCCCTTTGTGCGGACCGTCTTCTGGAGCCTGAACATGGCGATGAGCCTCTGCTGTATCTCGCTGGTGCCCTCATAGATGCAGGTGATCTTGATGTCCCTCTTGATCTTTTCCACCTCATACTCCCTTATGTAGCCGTAGCCGCCTAGGCCCTGTATGGCGTCATTGGCCATGGCATCCCCTGCCTCGGTGGCAAAGTATTTGGCTATTGAGCCCTCCACCTGGAGATCCTTTTCATCCGAATCAAGCCTTGACGCCACCATCTCTATATAGGCCCTTGCCGCCTCTAGGCGCACGGCGTTCGGCACGAGCAGCTTGTGGGTATAGCCCTCCTTTTCAGCAAGCGTGGTCCCGAACTGCACCCTCTCCTTTGCATAGGCGATGGTCTTTTCAAGGGCGGCCATCCCCCCTCCAAGACCGAAGGCCGCAACCATCAGCCTGGTATATCCGAAGACCTCGTTGGACTGTTTCAGGCCCTGTCCCTCCACCCCGCCTATAAGGTTCTCCTTCGGGATAAACATGTCCTCAAGGGTCAGCGGGCATGTGTCCGATGCCCTGATCCCGTGCTTGTCCTCATGTTTGCCAGGCATAAGCCCGGGGCATCCCGCCTCTGCAATGAAAAAGGTGGGACCGTCAGGCGCGTCGGCAAGAATGGTGTAGATCTGGGCCACGCCGGCGTTTGTGATAAACTGCTTCTGGCCGTTCAGCTTATAGCCTGTTATCTCGCCTTTTTCGTTGAGGACCCTTTCAGCTTTCGTCTTCAGGGACTGGACATTGGAGCCCGCCTCAGGTTCCGTAACGCCGTAGGCCACAACGAGCCCTTCCTCGGCAATCCTTGTTATATATTTTTCCTTCTGTTCCGGCGTCGCGCCTACCCTGATGGGGTCCATGCCCAGGCAAATGGCAAGAAAGGATGTTGCAATCCCCAGGTCCATCTTTGCCATCCGTTCAGACACAATGGCGATGTCTCCCGAACCTGCGCCGAGCCCGCCGTATTCGGCGGGGATAAAAATCAGGTGAAGGGCAACCTCGGGACCCATCATAAATTTGATGAGATCCATCGGGAACTCGCCCTCATGATCCATTGCCAGCTTTGCGTCAATGGTGATCTTTTCCTTTTCAAGTTTTGATATTGTGTCAAGGACCATGGAAAGCGTTTCCTGGTCAAGTTTTGTCTGTTCAATCATATAACTCCTCCTTAAAATTATCTGAAACGGGTCTCTACCTATTAATAAATCCTCAATATCCCGTCTATGTTAAACCTTTAGGCAATAATTTAATGGCATTATATAAACCAGGATCAACTAGATGTCTATTCTTTTATCTTGCTCTGCCTGTACTGGATGTAGGCGTCTCTGAAGGCAACATAGGGGTCAAGGGCGGAATTTTTCAGTGTCTCATAGTCGCCGGAGGTAAGAGAAGTGCTGTTGATGGTTTTAAGGCCCTTTAAACCTGCCTTGTATTCGAATTCCAGATCCATGTGGTATGCGGGTTCAAGAAAATAGTCGCCTGCCAGTCCCAGCGTATCAAGGGCGCTGGATGGGCCAAGAACAGGCCAGTTGATATAAAAGCCATGCCCCAGGCCGTAGAGGCCCAGTGTCTGGCCAAAGTCCTCATCAACTGCCTTTACCCCGAACTCACGGTCGGCCATGTCAATAAAACCGGCAAGCCCCAGGGTAGAATTGATATAGAACCGCTCGAACTCATAGCCGGCCGCAGAGAATTTTGCCTGCAGCAGGCAGTTTACAAACCGGACGGGGAACCCGAGGTTTGAAAAAAAATTCTTGATGCCTTTGCGAACAGGCGCAGGGGCAACCGCGCTATACCCCCTGGCAGCAGGCTTGAGAAACCAGAAATAGAGTTTGTCATTAAACACAAAAAAGGCCCTGTTAATAGGCTCAAGGGGATCTGATATGATCGCGCTTCCTTCATCCGATTCAGAATAATCCGGGTATTCATCTTCTTCGGAATAATCCGGAAATTCATCCAATCCGCCATTCGCAGGGGTAACTGGCTGTTCTTCTACAGATTGTGAATCAGGTTGGGAAGCCTGCTTCAGGACTTTATCTGCAATTTGTGAATCAGATTCGGGAACCCGCACCAAGGTATCATTGGTTGACTCGGCAAACAGAAGGCCCGGGCAAAAGACAAGACAGGTTATGTAAAAAACAATCAGGAGTCGGAACTTCTTCATCTTCTTTATCTGCTCCCTACACCCCTTTTTGGATCTTTTCATTTAATCGCTTGATAAGGTCATCAAAGGATGATTTGATCAGGATGTCATTGAACTGGCTCCTGTAGTTGCTAACAAGGCTTACCCCTTCAATATAAACGTCATAGACCCACCATGCGCCGTCCTTTTTCATCAGGCGATAGTCCACGGGGGTCCGGGTGCCGGTTGATGAAACAAGCTGGGACTTTACAACCCCGTATTCTCCATCGATCTTTTCCTCAAGAAATTCCACCTTGCCGCCGGAATACTGCCCGGATTTTTCCATATAGGTTCTTTTAATCAGCTGCTTGAAGAGGGATATAAATTCCTTTTTTTCGCTTTCGGTCCTCTTGCTCCAGTGCTTTGCCAGCGCCCTCCTGGAGAACTCCTCCCAGTTGAACGCCCCGTCCACCGCATCCATGATCATCTGTTCTTTCTTTACCTTCATCTCCGGGGCCTGAAGCGTTTGATCGGATATAATGGAAAATATTTTATCGGAGACAGCCTTGATGCGGTCAGTAGCCTCTCCCGCCATGACTACTGACGGGAACGCCAAAAAAAGAAAGACAAAAAGGATTAACCATCTGTTAGATTTCAAAGACATATAAACCTCGCATTAACCAATTTATATTACCAATCTGTTTAGTACCTATGCAGAATAAGTCGTGTCTAAATTTTCTCCCCCACTTAGGGGGAGGCTGGAGGGGGTCTTGAAACATCTATGTAGAAAATAAAACCTCATGAGACCCCACCTTAATCCTCCCCTGAGAGGGGAGGAAAGCTATAGAATATTTTTTAAAATCTTCATCACGGAAACGCCTGATGATCATAAGCGAAAGGACCTATTTTCTACACCTTGCCAAAGACATACTTGGATATCAGCTCTTCAAAATCCACCGGGGGAAGCGTTTCACGGATCTGGCCTCCGGGGGCGATTTCCTGCTCAGACCCGCCGGGTGTCAGGTTGAGGTATTTTTCGCCGATCAGCCCCCTTGTCTTTATGGCCGCGATGGCATCCTCCTGCAGTTTTATATCACCGCTGATGGTCATCACCACCTTGGCCTCATAGTCCTCAAGGACAATGGATGAGACACGGCCGACCTCCGTGCCGGCGATGACGACGGATGAGCCGGCCTTCAATCCGCCCACGTCTGAAAAAATCGCATAGACCTCATACCTGTCTCCGCCTATAAGCTCCATCTTTGCAAGCTTAACGGAGATATATCCGAGACATACAATCCCTGCAAGGACAAATATGCCCACCACTAATTCAAGATCAAACTTCCTCATATTGACCTCCAAGATCAAATCTTATCTATATGCGATCGGCCCCTCTGTATCTCCGCTTATGAACTGTCTCACAACAGGGTTCTCCGAGGCCAGTATCTCATCGGGCGCACCAAGTGCCTTTATCACCCCTTCATGAAGCATCGCCGCCCTGTTGGCTATCTTAAACACCCTGTGAAGTTCATGGGTGACGATAATCGAGGTAAATTTTCTCCGCTGATGCAGTTCCTCTATCAGCTGAAGTATGGCATGCCCGATGATCGGGTCCAGCCCTGTAGTCGGTTCGTCAAAAAGGATGATCTCCGGCTGCCACACCAGCACGCGCGCAAGGGCCGCCCTCTTCTGCATTCCGCCGCTGATCTGTGTGGGGTATTTGTCCTCCGCCCCTGAAAGCCCTACATTATCAAGCTCTTTGAGGACCCTTTCTTTTATCTCATCCTTTTTTAAGCCGAGTTTTTCCTTGAGGGGAAAGGCGACATTATCAAATACCGACATGGACTCAAACAGGGCGCCTCCCTGAAAAAGGAATCCGAGACGGCTCCTCACCGCAGAGAGTTCCCTGCTGTTAAGCGGCCCTATGTCCTTACCGTCGATAAGGACCCTGCCCCTGTCGGGTTTAAAGAGCCTGGCAATATGCTTTAAAAGGACGCTCTTGCCGTATCCGCTCATGCCGATCAGGACAAGGATCTCACCTTTATTGACGTTCAGGTTGACGCCCTTTAGCACCATCTTCCCGCTCAGCGATTTATGAAGGTCTTCGATCTGTATCACGTTTCACCCTAAAAGAGTAAGGCGGTCATAAAATAATCCCATATCACAATCATGGCGGATGAGAGCACAACCGATTGCGTTGTGGCCTTGCTCACGCCCTCTGCGCCGAAGCCTGATGTCCCCGTATAATACCCCTTGTAGCAGGATACCCAGGACACGATCACGCCGAAACTTATGGACTTGTAGATCCCCTCATATATGTCCGTCATGTCAAGATAGTTCGGTATCTCTCCCAGATAGGTGCCTGCCTCCATGCCCAGCATCTTCACCGCAACCAGGTAGCCCCCTAAGATCCCCACAAAATCAAAAATGGCGGTCAAAAGGGGCATGGATATTACAGCGGCAACCAGTGCCGGCACAACAAGATAACGGAGAGGATTCAGCCCCATCATCTCAAGCGCATCTATCTGGTTGGTGATGCGCATGATGCCGATCTCGGCTGTTATGGCTGACCCGGCCCTGGCTGTTACCATGATGGCTGCAAGCACAGGCCCCAGTTCTTTGATTATTGAAAGGGCAACCAGGGGCCCGAGAAAGGCCACCGATCCCAGCCTGTTCAGATTGTAATATCCCTGAAGGGCAAGGACCATCCCGGTGAAGGCGCCGATAAAGGCTATCAGGAAAACGGACTGTGCCCCTATAAAGCGGATCTGCTTTATAAAGTTAAGGACCTTAAAGGGAGGCGTAATGGTGCACATCAGCGTCTTTGCCAGAAAGATCGCCATAAGCCCCATCCCGTAAATGTATTTTAATGTCGCTGCCCCTAGATTCCTGATAAAATTCATTATTATATTTTCCTCAAATATCCTGAGCCGGTTAAGCGTTATTCAGCTTTTAATTAGTAGCATCAAAAAGTGCATAATACAACATTTAAAACGGGCGTGTCTTTACCATGCTACACAGTCCTCGGAAAAGGAAAGCCGCCTGCCCCTCGTGTCAAGTTCGGCGTGTATGCCTATCGGCATGGCTTTATTTTCCCCACCGTGCCCAACGGGCAATCCGCTCATAACAGGGATGCCTGTACCTGATGTAATGTCCATCAGGATCTTATTGATATCCTTCATATCGCCGCACTCCGTGAACCTGCCCGCAACCAGTCCTGAAAGCCGATCAATGACACCAGCCAGCCTTAGATGGCTCAGCATCCTGTCGATCCTGTAAAGGGGTTCGCCCTTGTCTTCAATAAACAGGATGGCACCCTTTGCCTCCGTCATAAAGGGCGTGCCGGCAAGAGAGCATATGAGGCTGAGGTTCCCGCCCATGACGATCCCGCCGGCCCTTCCCTGCCTGATAACAGTACCGGCTGAAAGGTCTATCGCGTGTGGTGTCTTTGAAGAGAGGAGCCTAAGAAGCTGATTCAGGTTGTTTTTCCTGCCCCGTACAAGGTCCCTGAGCACCGGACCGTGAAAGGTCACCAGCCCGGTTTTCCTGAATATGGCGGATAACAGCGCAGTGATATCACTGTAGCCTGCTATTATTTTGGGATTCTTCCTGATCACATCATAATCGATCCTGTCAAGGAGCCTGATGGCGCCGTAGCCGCCCCTGGCGCAAAAAATGGCTTTCACGCCTTTATTGGCGAACATGGACATCAGGTCATCAAGGCGGGCGTCATCGCTGCCGGCAAGGTAACCCTTTTTTCGGTAGAGATTTGGCGAGGCAAGGGTTTTGTAACCCTTTTGATTCAGGAATTCTATTGCGGGCCGGATCTCATCCCTGTCAACCGGACCGGCCGGGGCAATAATTCCTATCCTGTCTCCCGGCTCAAGACGTGGAGGTTTGATGGTCACCGGTTCCTCTTATATAAGATCACAAGCCCTTCAATGGTCAGATCCTCCTCAAGGTGATCGATTGTCGCCGATTCACCGAATATAAGCGGTGCGATCCCGCCTGTGCCGAGGACCTTTACCTTGTATCCGATCTCTTTTTTCATCCGGGTCACGATGCCGTCCACCAGTCCTGCATAGCCGCAGAGTATCCCGGCGTTCATGGCGCTTACGGTGTCTGTTGCAATGACCTTTTCAGGCATTGTAAACACCTCAATCCTGGGCAGCTTTGACGCCCTTTCAAAAAGCGCCTCGCATGAAATAATGAGACCCGGGGCGATAGCCCCGCCTATGAATTCCCCCTCCTTTGACACGCAGTCAAAGGTTGTTGCGGTTCCGAAGTCAATCACGATGAGGCCCGAATGATATCTCTCATAGGCTGCAACGGCGTTGACTATCCTGTCTGCCCCCACCTCCCTTGGGTTGTCATATCTTATGGGCATGCCCGTGTTTATGCCCGGCCCCACTATCAGGGGGCTCACATTGAAATAGCGCAGCGAAAATTCCTCCATCGCCTTCATCAGGGAGGGGACCACGCTTGTAATGATGATGTCCTTAATATCGGCCGGCCTGACCCCGGAGTGCTCAAAAAGATTCGTTACCGACATGCCTATATCGTCTGCCGTGGCGTCCTTAACCGTCCTTATGCGCCAGCGCCTGACGACCCTGTCGTTTTCCACAACCCCAAGGACTATATTTGTATTGCCGATGTCAATGCAGAGAAGCATGATCACACCCTTATGGGCGCAAGGAGCATAAACAATATTTGAAATTTCAAATTTGAGATTTGAAATCGAATATATGCCTTGCGCCTTATTTGATTATCTCATCAATCACCCTGGCCGTCTCAACAGCCATCTTAACGTTATGCACCCTCACGATATGGGCGCCATTCATGATCCCTGCCGATACTGTGGCCATTGTCCCGATATCCCTTTCATCAGGATCCTTGCCGAGTATCTGTCCTATGAATGACTTTCTTGATGTCCCCAAAAGCACCGGCATGCCCAGAAGGGAAAACCGGTCAAGGCCTCCTATTATCTTCAGGTTATGTTCACCGGTCTTTCCGAAACCTATGCCCGGATCAACAATGATCATCTCCCTTTTTATCCCCGCTGCAACAGCGCGTTCTATAACGGCCTTCAGAAAATCCATGATTTCAGGGATAAGGCTGTGATAGGAAGGGTTGGCCTGCATATTGCCCGGGGTCCCCTGCATATGCATCAGGATAACCGGCACCCCTGTCTCGGCGGCAACAGCGGCCATGCCGCCGTCAAACCTCAGGGCGCTGATATCGTTTATTATCGACGCCCCGGACTTCAGCGCCTGCCTGGCTACAGCTGCCTTGCAGGTGTCGATGCTTATGGGTATCCCGATCTCTTTTCGCAATCCTTCGATTACAGGTATTACCCTTTCAAGCTCCTGGTCTTCCGGCACCGGATCAGAATAGGGCCGTGTGGATTCGCCGCCGATATCAAGGATATCGGCGCCGTCACGGGCAAGGGAGATCCCCTGCTCTATGGCCTTGTCTTTAATATAGTACCTGCCCCCGTCTGAGAAGGAATCAGGCGTCACGTTGAGAACGCCCATTATGCAGGTCTTTTTTCCGAGTTCCAGGGAATGACCGCCCCATGACAGGGTGTATTCCTTTCTTTTAACACCTGTCAAGCTGCCTCGGCCTCCGGGGCCTTGGGCGGCTCGTATGTCCCGTTCATTATATTGTCAATCAATGAAACATCCAGCGTCTCTCTTTCCAGGAGGGCCTTGGCCATCATATGAAGGGTGTCTATTCTTCCCTTGATAAGGCCGCTGGTCTTGTCATAGCAGCCCATTACTATATCCCTGACCTCCTGGTCAATCCTCTGGGCGGTCAGTTCGCTGTAATCCCTGTGCTGTGAAATCTCCCTGCCCAGGAATATCTGTTCCTCCTTTTTGCCGAATGTAAGGGGGCCGAGGTTATCGCTCATGCCGTAATCACAGACCATCTTCCTGGCAAGATCCGTCGCCCTCTCTATGTCATTGCCCGCGCCTGTTGTCTTCATATTCAGCACGATCTCTTCTGCCGCCCTTCCTCCCATGAGGATACATATGTTATTGAGGAGATAATCCTTGGGATATGTGTGCTTTTCATCTATGGGCAGCTGCTGTGTAAGGCCGAGCGCCCTGCCCCTGGGGATTATGGTCACCTTGTGTATTGGGTCTGTGCCGGGGAGAAGCCTCGCAACAAGCGTATGACCTGACTCATGGTATGCGGTAGTGCGCTTTTCATTGTCATTAATGATCATGCTTCTCCGCTCGGTCCCCATCAGCACCTTGTCTTTCGCGTCCTCGAAGTCGATCATCTCGACCTTGTCCTTCCCCCTCCTGGCGCCCATAAGCGCCGCCTCGTTTACCATGTTTTCAAGATCAGCGCCCGTAAAGCCCGGCGTCCCCCTGGCAAGGGTCTTGATGTCAACATCATCGGAAACGACTATCTTCTTGGCGTGGACCTTCAATATGCCCTCTCTACCCTTTATGTCAGGGATAGGGACGACCACCTGCCTGTCGAACCGGCCCGGCCTGAGGAGCGCCGGATCCAGGACGTCCGGCCTGTTCGTGGCGGATATCAGAATGACGCCCTCATTGGACTCAAAGCCGTCCATCTCAACAAGAAGCTGGTTAAGGGTCTGCTCCCTTTCATCATGCCCTCCGCCAAGACCTGCGCCCCTGTGGCGGCCTACCGCATCTATCTCGTCAATAAATATTATGCAGGGGGCATGCTTTTTGCCCTGGACAAAGAGGTCCCTTACCCTTGAGGCGCCTACGCCTACGAACATCTCAACAAAGTCCGACCCGCTTATGCTGAAGAAAGGCACGCCGGCCTCGCCTGCTATTGCCCTTGCGAGCAGGGTCTTGCCTGTGCCGGGTGAGCCGACCAGAAGGACTCCCTTGGGTATCCTTCCCCCCAGCCTTGTGAATTTCTTCGGGTCCCTCAGGAACTCGATAATCTCATGAAGCTCTTCCTTTGCCTCGTCGATCCCTGCCACGTCATCGAAGGTCACCTTGTCCTGGGAGTCGCCCATGAGCCTGGCCCTGCTCTTGCCGAAGGAAAGTGCCTTTCCTCCGCCGGACTGCATCTGGCGCATGAAGAATATCCAGGCCGCAACAAGCAGCAGAATAGGCCCGAATCCCAGAAACACCTGGTACCACAGCGAGGTTTCTTCCGGCTTTGCCGTTATCTTTACACCCTTGCTCCTGAGGGAGCTGATAAGCTCCGGGTCAGTAGGCGCGTATGTCTTAATATTCCCCTGTGCGGAAGTCCCGGAAAGGTTGTTGCCCTGAATCACAACCTGTTCCACGCTGCCGCTTTCAACCATATTCATAAAATCGCTGTAACCTACAGTTGTAACAGCCCTTTCGGTTTGACTGAACAGGTGATACAGCATGACTATCATAAGGGCTATTATAAGCCAGAGAGCGAGATTTTTATAAAAAGGATTCAATTGAAAGACCTCCAGTTAAAATTTAAATTATCCTAGCATTATAATTACTATTTGTAAAATTACAAATAACGGTTGGCGCCATTAAAGACCCACATAATATCAGTGTCAATAAATTCAGGGATATAAACTGTTTTCCGTATTTCGACTTGACGAGACGCGATATAGCGCCGCTGAGGTGGGACATCGTCTCATCGGAATGACGATTATAGGCTGGCCGCAGGTAATTAACACCGCAAAGATTTTAATCAATTAAAGGAAATCATTCTCAATAAAGCTTCCGGCAGGGTATCACTGCCTTTTCAAAGGCTTCCCTCAGTTCTTCGCCCTTCTGCCGGAAAAACATCTCATCCCTGGCCCATTCCATCCCGTATTTTTTATATACACCGTCCGCATGATGGTAGTTGTATCTGTCGATCAGGGCATAATCCGTATTGCCCCTGAGTTTGTCCGCAAGTCTGTCTGCCCCGGGGAGCATCGGCGCCACCATGACATAGGTCCTTATCCCTGCCTCATGAAGGATCCCCAATGCCTCAATCCGCTGATTTATGGGTGGGGCGGCCGGCTCGAAGATCCGTCGCATCCTCTCGTCAGCGGTGGTTATGGTGAATCCTACCTCTGCATCCGCTGACCTCTTGAATATCTCAATATCCCTAAGGACAAGGGGGGATTTTGTCTGGATCACAACCGGCCAGCCATTGTCTATAAGGATCTCAAGGCATCTCCCGGTCAGCCTGTACTTCTCCTCAGCAGGCTGGTATGCGTCGCACACCCCGCTTATCCACACTGTCCCTTTTTTCTTTTTCCTGATCTCCCGGGCCAGGAGTTCAGCAGCATTTATGTTCACATCCACAAACTCACCCCATGGCTCACTGTGCCCGGAAAACCTCTTCATGAACCGGGCATAGCAGTAGGTGCAGTTATGCCCGCACCCCACATAGGCGTTAAGGGCATAGTCATAGACCTGTGACCTGGAGAGTATATTTTTTACCTGGACTTCCTTGATGATCATGATGCATTATATCAAATAACAAAAGAAGGATTCAAGGGGTCCGAGAGCAGCGATTCATGGCAGCATACAGTCAACCGATAACCGGGATTATCAAACGGCGTTTTTCATGCCGCAGCTATGTCCCCGGGCCGATCGAGCCAGGGCTTGTAAATAAGCTATCCGGGCTGTTGTCCGAATCAACAACAGGCCCCCTGGGCACAGGGGCGCGGTTTGAACTGGCATTCGCCGGGGAGCAGGACCTGGCCGCGTTGAAGGGGCTGGGGACATACGGTTTCATCCGGGGGGCCGGCGGCTTTATCATCGGCGCAGCCGGACAGGGCAGAAACAACCTGGAGGACTATGGCTACCTTATGGAACGGGCCATTCTGCTGGCAACCGACCTGGGTCTCGGCACCTGCTGGCTGGGCGGCAGTTTCAACAGGAGCAATTTTTCCCGAAAGATCTCCCTGGAGGAGCCTGAAACAATGCCGGCTGTGGCGGCCGTGGGATATGCCGCGGACAAACGCCGCTGGCTCGATGCCTCAGTCCGGCGGCTCGCAGGATCGGACAGGCGGCTCCCATGGGATTCGTTGTTCTTTGACGGAACATTCGACGCTGCCTTGACGGCCGGCACAGCCGGGGCCTTCGCAGCTCCGCTCGAAATGGTGCGCCTCGGGCCATCCGCCTCAAACAGACAGCCCTGGCGCATAGTCAGAGACAACACGAGGTGGCATTTTTATCTGCAGCGCACTGCCGGTTATGCCGGGCGGAACAAGGCCCTCTTAAAAATTGCCGACCTGCAGCGGGTCGATATGGGCATTGCCATGTGTCACTTCGAACTCGCAGCCCGGGAGATGGGATTCTCCGGAGAATGGACATGCCTTGTGCCGGCTGTTGAAAGACCTGACGAGCTGACCGAGTATATTGTCACCTGGCAGCAAAAGGGGTAAAGGTTCAGTTCCGATTAAACATTACCCCGAGAAGATCATGCTGCTAAACTTGGATTGACACACAGGCACAAATTATCTATACTCCCTTCACTAAAAAAGCGTATTCTTATTGATCTTTTCTCATAATTTCAATTCACATTATAACGATTACAAATCTCTACAGGAAGGTGAACCATGAAAAAGTTATCAGTCATTTTATCTTTATCTGCGCTTGTTCTCTTAACAGCTTCTCCTATCATGGCCGGAGGCATAAACAATAAACAGAATTTCAGCATTGAATATGACAGGACCGCCAGCAGAAACGCGGCAAACGATTCAGCGGACGCGGCAGTATATAATCCTGCAGGTGTGATGCAGCTGGAAGATGGTTTCTATCTTAACGCCGGCTCATTCTATGCACTTAAAGATTATTCAAATACAATAGGCGACACAGAGTACAAGTCTGATGAACCTTCCTTTGTACCCTCCCTGATCGGGCTCTACAAAAAAAGCAACTGGGCCGCGTTCGGGGCCTTTACCCTGCCCGGCGGCGGCGGCAAGGTAAACTATGCTAACGGCAGCGCGACAACGCTGGGCTATGGGCTGCTTCTTCTGGCGGGCGCAAATTATGGCCTTACCCAGCCTCCCTATTCACTGCCGTCCGCGGCCTATTATGACACTGTCGGCAGCCAGAGCCTTGAGGCAGAGAGCATCTATAATGGTTTAACACTCGGAGGAGCCTATAAGGTTAATGATCTTGTTTCAATAGCCCTTGGGATGCGCTTTATCAAGGCAGACAAGCAAACCAGGGCATCAATCGCCATAAGCCCTTCCGCCCTCGGCTCCCTTTACGGCATGCCCGGCCGGACCTTTAGCATAGATTATGAGGAGGCCGCCAATGGCCTGGGGGAATTTATCGGACTGAACATCACGCCTAATGATTCATTAAATATCGGAATGAGATATGAGACCAGTACAAAACTTGACTTTGAGACTACGGTCAATACGGATAACACCGGGATGCTGAGAAACGGCGCGAAGGAGAGGGAAGACCTCCCTGGCCTGCTGGGCATCGGCGTCGGCTACAGGATCAATCCGGAATTAAAATTAGAGACGAGTTTTACCTACTATCTGGAAGAAAGCGCAACCCGGGAGAATGACAGGTTTCAGGATGCAGGGAACGGCTATGACCTGGCCATGGCCTTTACATATGCCTTTAATCCGAAGCTCAAGGGAAGCATGGGATACATGCGCACTATCGTCAATATGGATACTGATGATATGCAGCCGGAGGCGGCCGAGCTTGACGCGCATACTGTTGCCGCAGGACTGGTCTATGCGTTCAAGCCCAATCTTGACCTGAACTTTGCACTGATGAAAAACATCTATGGTTCAGAGACAAGGTCGGACGGCATTTTACTCGACAAAAAGCTATTCTGTCTGGGATTCGGGATCCAGTACAAGTTTAATTAAGCGGTCCTGATTTACAATATCCTGATGAGGCGAAAGGGCCTCCATCACCCCGTGTTGAGTTTCGTGCAAGATAGATGGTTGAACGGGGGCGCTGTTAAATAACAGCGCCCCCGTTCAATATGTAGCTACCTTAAACAGGGAATCAGATCTGGGACGCAGCATAGAATGCGCTGCGCGTGGCCTTCTGTACACTGCCGCACCTGCCTGTGCAGTCACCGATCGGGTACACGCCCTTTTTGGCAGTGCCGTTGAACTTCAAGGCCTCATCCTGCCTTCCCTTAAGGCCCCCGAAGATCACCACGCTGTCCGCCTGGACGGATTTCTCGCTGCCCGTTGAGTCAGTATAGGTCACCTTTCCGTCAGCAATCTTCTTGGCTGTGGCCTGGGTAAGCCCTGTGAAATTTTTCATCGAACGATAGACTGATATGGTTGCATTCGGGCCGTGGGGCCGGTCATTCACGATCAGCTCTTTTTCGCTTGTAATGCAGGTTACGTTGAGACCTGCCTTGCCAAGATACAGGGCGCTCTCTGTACCATACTCCCCGCCGCCGATGAACGCCACGCTCTTGCCCAGTTCCTTGTCCCTGCCGAATACGTCAATGACATTATAGACGTTCTTGGCATCCGCGCCCTGGATCTTCGGCATAACCGCCTCGGAGCCTATGGCGACCATGACCACGTCGTACCCGGCCTTTTTGATCATCTCCGGTGTGGCCTCAGTATTAAGCTTGATATCGATCCCCAGCTTGTTGACCTGGAGGACAAGGTAATCCTTATATGCCTTGTAGGGCCATTTATAGGATGAGGCATCGGCATACCTGCGCAGGAGCCCGCCCAGCTGTGCCTCCTTCTCATACAGCGTCACCTTGTGCCCTCTTTCAACAGCCGTGATGGCCGCCTTCATGCCCGCCGGTCCGCCGCCGATGACGGCAACCTTCTTTGACATCTTGGGTGCGTCAATGACCCTTGTGGCGACGTCGTTGCCCAGCTTCGGGTTTACGGAGCAAACGCTGAACCAATCCTTCTTAAAGGACAGCCCATGACATTTCTGGCACAGGACGCAGGGTGTGATATCCTCGCCCCTGCCCTCATAGAGCTTTTTGCCGTAATCAAAATCGGACAGGATGGGCCTTGCCAGGGCGATCATGTCACATTTGCCGGTTGCAATATATTCTTCGTTTTTATCCGGGAAGATAAAGCCACCGCCTGCCATTGTTATGGTCTTTGCCCCGCTCTTCTTTATGGCCTCTGTGATCTTCAGACAATCGGGATCACCGGCCTCCTGGTTGAAGCCTGTTGATGGGTTCCCGCCTGCCCGCCATATGTCCACCAGCCCTTCAAATTTCTTTGCCAGCGTAACGGCAGTCTCCTGGGGATTGCCGCTGGACCCGCCCGGTCCGGACCCTGGGCAGTTCATGATTGTTATCATATTGCTGTACTTTTTGACTGCCTCTATCTTCTTGATGGCGTTGTCAATGGCGACAGTGTCGGTCAGATTCCGCACTGCCCCTATATGCACCAGGTCGAGGCCCTGGTCCACCGCCTTCTTGGTCGCGGTTATAATATCATCAATAACAACCGGTTCAGTAGTGGTGCTTTGTCCCCCCATGCCGCCCGGCATTCCCATAGGCATATCGCCCTGCCCGCCAGCTGCACCCTGCTGTCCGCCGGGCATACCGCCACCTTCGCCGCCGCCAGGCATGCTTCCCTGCATACCCTCAGGGATACCTCCCTGGCCGCCGCCCTGGCCGCCGCCCTGGGCGCCTGCCCCACCCTGGCCCTGTGCCTGTCCGCCTCCAGGCATGCCGCTCTGCCCGCCGGCAGCCCCGATCTGTGCCTGTGTGGCCTGCAGGGCCTTGGCCCTCGCCTGGGCCATAGTCATCGTCTGGCCGCCGCCTGCGGATACATCCCCTATATCCATGTCTGTAACAGCCAGTGCACCCATGGAATGAACAGCTTCTATCATCTGGGAAATATAGTTCTGAACGCCGCAGTCATCCAGGTCAAAGATTATCATATGGGCTGAATCATTCATACGCTGGCTGCGCGGGGTTGTCCCGGTTTCAAGACGGACCGTGATAACGGCCGCGGTCTTGGCCACGTTTGCATAATAGGACCTCATTATCTCGTTAGGAAAATTTTCCGGTCCGTTCAGCATATGCGGCTGAGAGACGGGATAAAAGATCCTGTTCTTCAGGAGATAACTGCCGATCTTGATAGGCGATAAAAGATTTGGGTACCTGTTGTCGGCCCCCTTTGTTCCGGCAGCCCCGGCCTTTTCCGCGGCCATTGCCACCTGCGTCCTGAAGGCAGGGTCCCACATCCCACCCAGTTTTCCGAGAGCCAGTGCCGACGCCGAGCCCACACCGGCGGCGGCGAGGAACTGCCTTCTTCCCATAAGCTTTTTAATCAGTTTCATATAACCCTCCTTTTGAACTCTTTGAGTTTGTTTTATCTGTGGTTGCCTGAATAGGCATTCAAGTGATTTACAGGGTCCATCCGCAAAAGTCTTCCCCCTTGTGCCGTGCGCCCTGAAACTTCAGCCTGATTTATTACACCTCTGATGCAGTAAAGAATGCGCTTCTTATACACTTCTGGATATTGCCGCCCTTCTCGCTGCAGTCACCGACTGTAAAGAACTGTTTCGCTGTGCCATAAAACTTCAAGGCCTCATCTTTCTTCGGCTTAAGCCCGGAATACACAACAACGCTGTCGGCCTGGATGGACTTCTCACTGCCGCCGGCATCCTTATAGGTTACCTTCCCTGCAGAAATACCTGTCGCTGTGCCCTCGGTGATAATGCTGAAGTTCTTCAAATCCTCGTAGGCCTCTATTATCGTTACCGGATAATGGGGCATTTGATTCGGGAACAATTCCTTGGCGCTTGTCAGCATTATTACATTGTGGCCGGCCTTTGCCAGATGCATTCCGGCGTCCGCGCCAAATTCCCCGCCGCCTATAAATACGACGTTCTTGCCCATGGACTTCTCCTTGCTGTAAGAGTCAACAATGTTGTAGACATTGCTGCCGTCCACTCCGGGTATCTTGGGAATATTGGGCTCCGATCCCACGGCAACAAGGACCGTGTCATACCCCTTGGCCTTGATCATTTCCGGGGTGGCTGATGTGTTCAAAAGCACCTGGACGCCCAGTTTATCCATGCGGGTAGCAAGATAATCCTTGAAGTCTTTAATGGCCCATTTGTACGGGGAAATATCCGAGTGCCTGAGCAGTCCGCCCAGGGTGGAGCCCTTCTCATACAGGGTGATCTTATGTCCCCTTTCAGCAGCCGTGATGGCAGCCTTCATGCCTGCCGGACCGCCGCCTATGACGGCAACCTTCTTTGGCGCTCCTGGAGGCTGGATCGACTTAACGGCGAGGGGAATGCCTACCTTCGGGTTTACGGAACACACAGTGTACCAGGGCCCATCATTCATATTTTCACCGTGGCATTTGTTGCAGCGGATGCAGGGGACGACATCCTCGCCCCTCCCCGAGGAGATCTTTTTGGCATATTCCGAATCGCAGATAAATGACCTGGCCATGGTGATCATGTCTGTTTTTCCGCTTGCGATGTATTCTTCGATATCATCCAGATTCTGGTATCCGCTGCCGGGCGCTGTGATGATCTTTGCGCCGCTCTTCTTTATAGCCTCGGCATAATTGATCGTATAGGGTTTATTCCTGATTGAATTCCAGGTGGTAGCATGGGCGGCGGAACTGTCCGCAATCCTTACCATAACAATGTCGGCTGCTCCCTCCAGCTGCTTTGCAAATTTAATGGCATCATCAATGGTGCCGCCGCTCTTGTAGTAATTATCATTCGTATGTTGCGTGATCGACGGCTCTCTGACAAAGAGCTCTGTAATTGTCAGCATATCAGGCAATGCCTTTTTTACTGCCTTGCACAGCTCAACGGTTACACTCTGGTTGCCCCTGATGCCGAGCTGCGCTGCATCAAAACCGTGAGATTGATAGTACTTTGCCTGGGTTACTGCGCTCTCAACCATTTTCTGCACTGCCTCGGCTGAATATTGTGACTGGGACGCCGACTGCATGGGTGATGCCTGCATGGCTGCCGGCTGTCCGGGCGCTCCCTGTCCGGCTGCTGCCCCTGATGCCACTGCGCCGGTGGCTGCTGCCCCCGGCAGGGCACCCATCCCCATTCCCACCTGTATGCCGGCGCATGCCTTGGAGCCATAGATATGTATGCCCTCAATAAGCTGTTCCAGATAATTCTGAACGCCGTAGTCCTCAAGGTCATATATCACCATATGCGCGCTGTCGCCCTTGAGGTCTTTCCTCACCCTGTTGCTCATTATGCGCACTGAGATAATACCGGCACCGTTTTTGGCCAGGTTTATGTAATAGGTCCTCATCTCATCAGAGGGGAAATTTTCAGGCCCCTGCAGAAAATGCGGAATAGATTGAGGGTGCATAAACCTGTTCTTTAGAACCACATTTCCGATTTTAAGCGGCGACAGAATATGACTGTACCGGTCACTTACTGCATTCAGATCAACAGCTCCGGCCTTCTCTGCCGCCATTGCAGAACGAGTTTGAAAAACAGGGTCAGCAACCCCGCCAAGCTTACCCAGCGCGAGCGCCGACGCTGAACCCATGCCCGCGGCGGCCAGGAACTGCCGCCTTCCCATAAGCGATTTAACCAGACTCATAACTCCCTCCTTTTTATATTTTTTTTATTTATTTCATCAATGCCTGCCCGAACAGGCCCTTCCCTTCTGTCACTTCGAACTTTCAAGGCATTTGCCTGCTTAAGAACCTCCCAGCGCCCCCCTGCAGGCGGAATATATCAAAAAAAGTCATTTATATATGAATCTAAACTGAGGTTCAAAAGGCAGGGTTTTTAAAACCCTGCCTTTTCCTTACGCCTTAAACCTTACACCTTGTGCCTTTTCTTAATCACACCTGCGACGCCGTAAAAAATGCACTTCTGATGGCCTTCTGAAGGTGGCCGTTCTTGCCGGTGCAGTCGCCCATGAGGTAGACCTCGTCAGCACAGGTTAGAAACTTCGATGCCTCATCCAACTTGGGCTTAAGTCCGGACCAGATCACAACGCTGTCCGCCTGGACGGACTTCTCCGCACCTGTGGAATCCTTGTATGTGACCTTCCCGCCTGTGACGTCCTTGACCACCGCATTCAGTGCATAACTGAAATTGGGATGGGATTTGTATATGCCTTCCTGGTTCTGCATATTATGCGGGCCCTGAAAGTCGGGCTCGAAGAGGTATGACCCGCTCGCAAGATTAGTTACCTTATGTCCATCCATGGCCAGCCCCAGTGCCAGCTCGAAGCCGTATTTCCCTGCGCCTATGACCACCACGTTCTGACCCAGCTCATCCTTCCTGGCATAGGCCTCTACTATATTGAACGACTTCGCCCCGTCCACCTTCATCCTGGAGGCAACAGGCTCGGCGCCTGTTGCAACCAGGACCGCGTCAAAACCCGCCGCTTTGATCATCTCGGGAGTAGCCGCCGTATTCGTCTTGACGGTGATCCCGTTCTTCTTGACCTGAGCGATAAGCCATTCCTTATATTTTCTAAATGTCCATCTGGTTTTACTTTTGTCCGCGATCTTCAGGAGACCCCCAAGGGTTGCGTCCTTCTCGTACAGCGTAACCTTGTGCCCCCTCTCTGCAGCCGTGAGTGCCGCCTTCATGCCGGCAGGTCCGCCGCCGATGATCGCGACCTTCTTTGATTTTGTGGGTCGGGTAATGCCCTGAAGTTTATATGGTGGAAGACCCCATGTCGGATTTACTGAACAAAGGCTGCTGTGCCAGGGCCCCTTTGTCATGCTGATACCATGGCAGTTCCAGCAGGCAATACAGTAGTTTATATCGTCGGCCCTGCCCTCTTTTACCTTCCTGACCAGTTCCCTGTCTGCGAAAAAAGGTGTCGTCATGCCGATCATGTCCGCCTTGCCGCTGGCAATGTATCCATCATTGGCTATCACGTCATGGAACCCGGCCGTCGGGCATGTGAGGACCCTGATGCCTGCCTTCTTGATGGCCTCGGCATAGGCAAGGGCCTTTGGTTTGTCCTCGTCCTGGTTCCAGGCGTTGGGGTGTTCGGAAACCCTGATCTGGACATAGTCGACCACGTCCTCCAGCTTTCTTGCCGCTTCAACGGCCTGCTCCAGCTCGGAGGCAGTAGCCTGATTGCTATCCTGGGCCGAGGTGTTAAATCCGCCCATTCCAATCCTGAGGGATGACATCAGTATAAGATTCGTTGCAGCACGGACCTTTTTTGCCGTCTCAATGCTGTTGCTGTTCAGCTGATACACGTCATACCCCCTGTCCTCAGCCGCCTTCGCCTCTGCCACGATCTCATCATCGGTTTTGGTTGACATCCCGGGCATGCCGCCAGGTCCGCCGCTCCGGCCGCCTTCTGCACCCTGCTGGCCTCCTTGAGCACTGGCGCCTGGCATTCCTCCGGGCATACCACCCTGGCCACCTGCCGCTGCACCGGGCATACCGCCTGGCATGCCGCCCTGGGCGCCTGCTACTCCGGGCATGCCGCCCTGGCCGCCTGCTGCGCCCTGCTGCGCTGCGCCGGACGCGCCTCCCTGGGCAGGAACGATCCCCGCACCTGGCACACCGAGATTACCCTGTCCCCCGGTATTGCCGACGAATAAAATCAGGGCGCCCTCGCAATGGATATCTTCAATCAGCCGGTCGACATAGTTTTCAACCGGAGGGATATCCTGCCATATATCATCACAGAAGTTTGCGCTCGGGCCATGCTGGCCTTTAACATACGTTTTTGGATATGTCCCGTAATGTGTGCTCATCGAGACGATGGCAGCATTTTTGGCCATGTTCGAATAATGGTTTCTGTACATATCGGCAGGGAAATTTTCCGGCCCCTGCATAAAGTACGTGGGAGATACAGTGTGCATTATCCTGTTCTTCAGCACGACGTTTCTGATCCTGAGCGGTGATAAAAGATGAGGGCATCTGTTGCCTGCCGCCTTTATGCCGGCAGTTGCAGCTGCCTGCTCGGCTGCCATTGCGGCACGTGTTTCAAGACCAGCGAGTTTTTTACAGGTCAGCGCACATGTGGACGCCACACCGGTGGCAATCAGAAATTGCCGTCTTCCAATAAGCGATTTGACTAGACTCATAACTTCCTCCTTTTGTTTTTGGTTATTTGTGATTGTAAATTGTAATTGTGGAAATCTGATGTTTTTCCGCTATTCCTGTTTCTGCCTCCATTCCGCAATTTATCCGCTCAACACTTAGCCGCTCCCCCGATTTATGTTCCTTCTGCCTTCCGTTGTCTGTTTTTTCCTTCGCCCCCTGCCGCTACCTGATCCTGCCTCACAGGATAAATGCATATGAGCCTGTCTCTCTTTCAGGCCATCTTCAGGGGCGGCGCGGCCTCAGGATCGATATAAACCTCCAGCAGCGTGGGGCCTTTGCTGCTGCACAGCGCGCGATAGTCGAGCTGCCCAAAATCTTCAGGGTTCCGGATTCTGTATGCATCGGCCCCTGCCGCCTTTGCCATCTTGCAGAAATCGACGGCTGGGATCGCAAAATCACGGGGTTCAGCGCCTGAGAGGCGGTGTGAGTGCCTTATCATCCCGTATGCGTGATCGTTCAACACCACAAAAACCACCGGCAGCTGTTCTTCCACTGCCACGGTGATTTCCTGCCCGCTCATCAGGAAGCAGCCGTCGCCCGTAAGACAAACCACGGGTGCATTTTGCGCACCCAGCGCCATGCCGACCGACGCGCCGATCGCCCAGCCCATGGAGGCGAACCCTGTCGGCAGATGATAGTTTCCGGGGCGGTGATTAAACAAATAGTGGATGGACCAGGGCACGCTGTTGCTGTTGTCGATCACAAAACGGGTTTCAGGCGGGAACCGCTGGACCAGTTCACGGATCACGCGCTGCGGCTTGACGGGTGTTGAGAGGTCATCCTGCAGGCAGCTCTCCGGCGACTGAACTTGAATGTGCCGGGGCACATAGGGTGATTCTTCCTCATGTTCCGGATATGATTTCCCTGCCGGCCCCCGGTTTTTCATCATGCCGGGCAGGGCCAGCTTGCCACCCCGTATCTGAACCTCAATCCGTGCGGCCAGTTCATTGAATATCGTGCCGATAGTCCCGTAAACATGCAGGCGCGCCATGGGCGATCTGGCAAAACAGGCCATTGTGTTATGGATATGGACCAGCCTGTCATTCAAAAGGACCGGGTCCCACCCGCCGGTTGACCATTCGCCCAGATCGGTGCCTGCCGCCAGAATAAGCTCAACTGACTCATCGGCCAGCGCCTTGCGGGCAGTCTCATGCCCCGCAAATCCGAACACCCCGCGGGCCAGCGGATGATAGGGATCTACCCGCGATTTGCCGCGCTGAGTTGTGACTATTGCTGCACCGGTAAGCTCGGCAAACCTGATGATCTCATCCATCGCACCCGAGCAGTCATGACCGATTAACAGGACCACCTTCCGGTTCCGGCTTAACGCCGCGTACAGGTCCTGGCAGAGCCTTTCAAGGGCAGCATAATCCACCACTGAGACAGGTTCTGTAGCCAGACGGCGCAGATTGGGGAAAGCGATTTCTCCGGCATTTCTGCATGGAGCGCGGAGGATATCAATCGGCACACTCAGATGAGCAGGGCCTTTTGGCGGCTGCAGTGCTATGGTAAGCGCGGCAGCCAGCTTCTTCTCCAGCTGGTCAGGGTGCGTGACAAGGGAGTTATAGCGCGTGCATGTCTCAAACATGCCTACAATATCCGTGACATCGGACGAGGATTCCTGAAAGGAGCCCTGGCCGAACCGGGATAGCTGTGTTTGCGCCGTGATCACGAGCATAGGGACATGATCGGCGTGAGCACATGCGACGCCGGTAATCAGATTGGTCGCCCCGGGGCCCGTGGTCGCACAGCAGACGCCAATCCTGCCTGTTTCACGCGCGTAGCCGTCAGCCATAAACGCCCCGCCCGTTTCATGCCTGGCAAGTATAGAACGGGGGCCGCCCCTTCTTTCGCTGCGCGCAAGCGCATCGTACAGAGGGCCAAGGGGACTGCCCGGCACGCTGAAGACGTATTCCACACCAAACTGTTCCAGATACCTGACGATTACATCACTGAGCGTCATATCCATCCTGTTATCCTTGAAGTCGCTTTTAAGTGTTTCCTGGCTTTATTAAACGTCCCCCGCCTCCTTCAAAGGCTTTTCAGGTATTTGCCGGCATTTGTTCCCGCCAGGAAGCCGCTGGAGAAGGCCCAGGACAGGTCGTTCAGCACCTGATGCTTCACGCCGCCAAGATTGATAAAGCGGCCGGAGGCAAAGTCACCGGTAACATAGAGGCCTTCAACAAGACCGCCGTCAGGCCTGTACGCCTGCATCTCGGGGTTGACCTGGACGCCGCCGAAGGCGCCGTCGGTCATCAGCTTGCCGAAGAAGGCGTAGTATGGAGGCTTGTTAATGGGGACCAGGGCATCATTCCTCTTGAAGAAGTCCAGGTCAGCGCCCTTTTTACAGTTTTCGTTGTACTTGCTGACCGTCTCAAGGAAGTTCTTTTTGTTGACGCCTATCTTATCGGCCAGTTCTTCCAGGGTATCGGCCTTGAACATATATTTGTCGACTTTTGCAAAGCCTTCTTTTATGCTGGTGTAGACCTCTTCCATGGTATCCGGAAGATGCATCTCCTCGCTGGGTTTCATATACGTCAGGCCATAGCATGCCAGTGTATTTTTGTCTTCGGCAGTCTGGCTGCATTTCGGCCTCTTGAATTCGGCCGCAAGTGTGTTTTCATCAAAGATATCATAAGACTGTCCGTGAGGCTGTCCTATCTGCACATGGCCGTCGCTGAAGTGCCCGATATGTCCGACCGGTTCGGCGGAATAGCGCCTGCCGTTGAGATTCACGGTAATGATATAGGGTGACTGCGCCATGGACAAAAAGACCTTTGAGGTGCCTGTGTCCCTGGCCAGGTCGTAAATGGGGCCCATCAGGCGCAGGCAGAAGCTGTCATAGTCCACAAATGCGCCGGCCTTCTCGGCCAGGGGGATGCCGTCGCCGGTATAGTTTGGATTCATGTGTTCGCTGGGATCCATATACTGCTTCATGCCGACGAATTCAGGGCAGCATTTTTTCAGGATTTCTTCGTTATTTATCCAGCTTCCGATTGACATGATGCAGGCCTTGCAGGCGATGCGTAGGTAGCCCTTTTCCGATTTAGCGATAGCCGCAACGATTTTGCCGTTTTTCACTTCGACGTCCACTACCGGATGTTTTGTAAGGACCTCTACACCATATGTTTTGCATTTTTCCTTCATTATATCCATCACAAAACGCCCGAAACGCTTTCCGGCCTTTTCCGGATCCATCTGCGGGCCAAAGGGTTCGCTCTCGATTAATACATGAGCGTATTGACCGATGATGAACTTGTCCTCAATATTGCCGCCCTGTTCACACAGCCAGTCAAAGAACTGACCGGTGCCGCGCAGGCAGTTGAGGACCAGCTTTTCATCCAGCCGCCAGTACACCAGATCCATCATATCGCGGGCATAATCCGTGGTTGTATCCGGCAGTTTGCGGTCTGCCTGCCATTTGCTGCCGAAGGTACGGATGGTACCGGCAAACAGGGCAGCGCCTCCGGTTGCCGGGCCCTTTTCCAGAACGATTACCTTTTCGCCGGTCTGCTGCGCCGCACGAACCGCCGCGACCATGCCGCTGCCGCCTCCGCCCAGGACAATCAGATCACAGCTCTTCTCTCCGATAAATTCGTACTTCTTTTCCGCCGCTCCGGCATCCGTGACCATGCCTGCCATGTTCATAAGGACCGGCGCTGCAATTGCCGCGGAACTCACAGCCATGAACCTTCTTCTGGTTAAATTCGAACTTGTTTCACTCATAAGAATGATTCCTCCCTTTTAAAATGATTTTAGATTGCAGTATTCATGATCCCGATTCCTGTTTTACAGAGAACAGATAAAGCCTGATTGATGTTTTGAAGTCCGTCACTCCCGCACATCCATTACCGCCATGAAACCATAAGAGGATCATGTTTTTCCGGAGAGACGTATATAGCCCCTACGGGACATTCATCTTCGCACAGGGCGCAGCACATACAGTCTTCAGGGTACAGGGCTACTGCCTTCTTTGAGCTAACATCCATTCTGATCACATCTACAGGACAGGCATACACACAACGTTCGCAGCCGACACACTTTTCATTGTCAATAGGTTGAATAGCCATATTCTCCACCTGCTAATTAATTTTATGCGGATGCTCCCATGCCAGCCATCTGGAAGCATATACCGTGCCGGTCTCCGGATGCCATTCTTTTGGAATCGGTTCCTTGCGGACAACCATTTTCCCGTTTTCGTCCTGTTGCATCAAAGTCCACGCCAGCCATTCATCATCGCGCTCGGAGGGGAAGTCCTCACGGAAATGCCATCCCCTGCTTTCGGTCCTGAACAGGGAGGAACGAAGGATCATTTCCGCGTTGATTGCCATATTCTCCGCTTCGTGGGCAAGGCGCAGTTCATGGGTGCATGTCGAATACATCCGCGGGACCATATATTCTCTCAGAAATCCGACCAGTCCCAGCGTGGCAATGAGGCGGTCTGCCTTTTTGATATGCAGGACATAATAGGGCATCATGTAATTTTGAAGCAGCTGAATGACCCAGCGGGGGCTGAAGCCCGAGCGTCGCCCGGCATAGCCTAATGCATGTTCCCTGAAAACCGCTATGTCCCTCTCGGTCAGTTCAACCGCGGCCGTGTCATGCGCATAACGTGAAGCGCCGGCCCCTGCATGTTTGCCGGTGATAGCCGCCGGGGAAAGGCCGGGAGGAGGACCCTGGATGATGGCGCCCCACAGCCAGGTGCAGCAGCTGTCACCGGCGGAATACAATCCCTCTATATTCGAGGAACAGTCCGTATCAACCGGCCACAAGCCGGCCGTGTGTTCCTGGGAGCCTCCGGCAGCCGCCCCGCCTATCATGGGATACTTTCCGCCCTTTTCAGGATCGATGCCCACCCTCTCGATTTCTTTGGGATTGCCGCGTTTCTTCAAATACTCACGTATCGACCGCAGGTCGTTTTCCGTGGCCTTATCAAAGTCCCAGATAATCGGTCCGTATCCTGCGTGGATCGTGCTGGCTAACGAAAGATCAAAGCCCTTGTTCGGGATACGCCGTCCCAGGGCGTCATCGAACTGAAAATACGCGGGGTACATCTCCCCGTTTCCCTTCCACATGGGGTCTTTTGCGATGTTCATGTGCATATCCGGGAATTCCTTGCCGCTGATGAGCGCACCCGCCCGGTAGGCCATGGCGTCACCGTCGCCTGTCTGACCGGATATGTTCATGCCGGGAGACTTGAAGTAGTTTCTTCCTGCGGACATGATAACTGCCCTGGATTGGATCACGTAGCAAATGTCTTCATCCATGGGGAAGCCTACAGCGCCCGCCACCCTGTCGTTTTTCCTGATCAGGTCCGTGATCATCACCCGGTCCAGGAACCTGACGCCTATACCCTCTGCGAATCTTCTCAATGGGGGGGTTACTGCGCGGTGCCTCAGGGGAACGATGCCAAAGTGCATATGAGGATCATCCCTGTGGTGGCCCGCCCTGTCATCGCCGATTATGGATTTCCTGAAAAACTCAGCCATTTCTTCTTCGGGGACAGGGAATTTGACGCCCCATGCCTTCAGGTCCAGGTAAGTGCCCCATGATTCCTGAAGGAAGAGTTCAGTCCATGTGCGGTTGTTCAGATAGGAGCTGTTTTTGTTGAGCCTGTCCAGGGTGGAATCATAATCCATGCCCCAATCCGGATTGAATACCGCCCAGAAACCGCTTGCCATGATGCTGGCGCCGGCCTTTCCGCTGTATGCCTTGTCCACAACCATGACATCCAGGCCATTTTTTTTAGCGGTGACTGCGGCAAAACAACCCGCGGTGCTCCCGCCTATTACAAGGACGTCACAGCTGAAATGGGTGTCGTTCACGCTATTTCACCTCCTCCGTCAAGTGCTATTTCTTTATTTGTTTCTTCATGTCAGCCGGCGATAGGGATTTTGTTTCCTGCGGCGGCAGGTACTTTACCTCGGTGTCTGCCTGAAGCGGCCCTTCGCCTGCCTCAACATTTATACGTAAATAAAGGAATTCATTCGGGGTGACATCACTGACAGTCGCATAACTTGATATGGGCACACTTTCATTCTGTTTCAAAGATATATCGTTTACGACGAAACTGCCGGCGCCAAGGGCTGTCCAGGTGCCATTGATCGAGGTTTTCCGTGAAGTTCGCACTGATAAATTGCTTATGGGCAGAATCCCCTCATTGGTGACAGTGGACTGCCATTTTACACGGCCAGGTGTATCCGAGGCAATGAAGGAGACCGGCCCTATCTTGATGGAAAGTCTGGGCAGATCCAGATCCTTATACGCGAGAGTCTTGCCGTTCTGAATGACCTTTGCTCGGAGACGATCATAGGGGTGATAAAAAACATATGCTCCCGAAAGTTTCTTTTCGGGCTGTTGCGCGTCAGGGCCAAGAATCTGCCTGCCGCCGGGCGATGAGCCCGCAACAGACTTTGCAGGCTGCTTTGTATCAAAGGAAAAAGCCTGGGTCCCGTTTTCGACAGGCACAAAGTTATCAGCAGAGGTGCGCGTTTTATGTGAAATCTGGAGCGTCAATCCATCTGCCTGTGCCTTCCCCTTATTTGACACAGTTACCTCCCACGTATATTCCCAGACACTATTCTGTTTCAGCTCAAACTTCTCAATACTGACACCGGCAATATCCGCTGCTGCCAAAGCCGAATAAACGGGCAGAATAGACATCGCACACAGAACACCCATAACTAAGGGAATTCTCAATTTCCTGATTATCCTCAAATGGTTCATGTTTTGCCTCCTGACAAGTTTTTAAAAATTTTTGACAAGTAAATAGACCGGGTCAGTCACTGGCATTGACAGAAACACAGTGAAGAAGAAAGGTGACCCTCTGCTTTTTTCTTATGCCACCCCCTCCACAACTACACTTGCCTGTTTAGAATCAACCAATATTTTTTCTATTACTGATTTATACCTCAGCTGGGCATAGGCCAGGAGGATAATGACATATACAGCCATCATTGCCAGGACCTTCGGCTTCAAATCCGACAGGCTGATATAGAATGTTCCCAGCAGAAGGACTGTCGCCACTATCAGAAGCATATTAAGGGTTGTTCTTTTCATCCCCAGAGGGGAGGAGGCAAAGGCCTCCGGCTTCTTTTCAGGCAGGACATAGCAGGCATATACGGTCATTAATTCACAGATCATATTCACGCCTATGCCCATTGCCGCAATGCTTTTAATATCCATGCCCGTCAGTATCGGAATAGCCCCGACAATGAAAAACATTATCAACAGCGCCGCGGGTATCCCGGCCCTATTCTGCCTGGCGAATATCTCCGGGAGCCATTTTTCGGTCGCGGCCACATGCATTCCCCTTGTAACCCATGAGAGCGTGCCGTTGACAGTGGTTGCCAGCGCGAACATCCCGCCGCCTATAATGAAGAAAATAAATAGCGGGGCCGGGAATATGACCCTTGCCACGTCGGACAGGGTCTTGAATGCGACATCTTCGATCGGCAGGACACCGCTCGCCACAATCCCGATCAGGGTATAAAACACCGCCACCACAAGCGTTGAAACGATCATGGACAGGGGGAGGTTTCTTTTCGGGTTCTCCACCTCTCCGCCGTTTTCCGCGATGAATTTTGCCCCGCCCGTGGCAAAGGACAGGAGCCCTATCCCAAGCAGGAAGCTGCCTATGCCGTTCGGCATGATATTGTCCGCTGTCAGGCCAAGATAGCCCCATTCCACCTCAGGCAGGCCGAATGCAATAAACAATCCCAGGGCAAGCAAAAGGACGACAACCATCATGTTCTGCACGATCGCGCTTGTCTTCAATCCTATAAGGTTAATCACAACTGCTGCGATCAGTATCGCCATGGCAACAGCTGTCTCGTTCCAGGATGGTATCAGGACAAGGACATAGCTCGCAAAACCCTTTGCGAAGGTGGCTATCAGGACCTGTGAGAGAACGAACATGCCGAGAAAGACAAACCCGGTTCTTTCCCCTATAAGCCTCTTTATATATGTATAGCCGCCGCCTGTTGCAGGTATGGAAGAGGCCAGCACCACGCTCGGGGTAAGGGTGAAAATGACCAGCATGGCTGCGCCGATAAATGCCAGGGGCGTCCCGTGGCCGGTAAGACCAATAACGACGCCGGTCAGGACCATGATCCCTGAACCTATGATCTGTCCTATGCAGAAACCCATGCAATCCCAGAAGTTCAGTTTTTTCCTGGCTTCACTCATTTTATAATATGCCGCCTGCTTTTATATAGTTCGCCGATCAGTGTCAGCCCCTTTTCCAGCATGCTTCTCGGGCAGCCTATGTTTAGCCGCATAAATCCCTCAGCCTGCTTCCCATAGGTCACACCCTTTGATAAGGCTATTTTATACTCCCTTGCCAATATCTCCGACAGCTGCCTGCACGTCAGCCCAAGGCAATTGAGGTCCAGCCACATGAGAAAGGTCCCTTCCGGTTTTGTTACCCCCGCATCCGGCATTTTTTCAGCAAAGAAGTCCATAACAAATGACGCATTGGCGGAAAGGTATACATTAAGTTCATCGACATATGCGCCGCCGTACCTATATGCCGCCTCTATAGCCGTAAGCGCTATGGCATTGGGGCCCATGATCCAGGCGTCCTTCAATGCCCTGGCCACCCTGGCCCTTGCATCCGGATTCGGGATAATAAGGTTCGATGATCCCAGGCCTGCCATATTGAAGGTCTTGCTGATGGCCGTAAACGTAACGGACAGGTCTTCAGCCTCCCTGAATTTACCGACAGGGGTATATGTATTCCCGAATAATGTGATATCCCCGTGCACATCGTCGGACAATATATATACGCCGTGTTTCCTGCAAAGCCCCGCGATTTTACCAAGCTCTTCAGGAGACCAGACCCTGCCGACGGGGTTATGGGGATTGCAGAAAAGGATCGCCCTGACACCGGCGGCAAGTTCATTCTCCAGCCCCTCGAAATCCATATTATAGGTATTGCCGTTTTTAAGGAGAGGGAGGTCAACCAGCGTCCTGTTTGTGTTTTGAATGACTTTAAAAAATGGGTCATATACGGGTGAGAGGATAAGGATCTTTTCCCCTGGGTTGGTCAGCGCCTGGATTGCGAAACTGATCGCGGTAACGACGCCTGCGCTGGGCACAATCCATGATACGTCAATATCCCATTTATGCCTCATCCTCTGCCAGTCCCTGACGGCCTCCAGGCATGTCTGCTGCGGGGCAGTATAACCGAAAAGGGGATGCTCACATCTCCTGTTTATTGCCTGAATTATTTCAGGCAGGGTCTCAAAATCAGTATCCGCTATCCAGAATGGAAGCAACCCATTGGGGACCCCGAACATTTCCTGAATGTCCCACTTAATGCTCCCTGTCCCTTTCCGATTGACACTCTTATCGAAATTATACACGCCTTCGCCTGCCTTTTCTTTTTCAAGTGGTGTTAAATGAGGGTATTAAGACCTTCTTTCTTTGCAGTTCATTTTGTTCGCACTCAAGAATGAAGGGCTGCCCCCCTATGTTTACTCTGTCTTTTCATTTGTTGTTTTGAAAAATCAAACATGAGTCAACAAAAGACCTGACCCCATTCACGTCATCGTTATATGCGTCCTTTGTCCATAGGCAGTTTACCGGCAGCTTTGCCAAGTCTCTTTTCATCGGATTTTACCCGGCGCTCCAGCTTTTTCAAATCCTCTTCCGGCGGCAGTTCTTCCGGTTTTATGCCGCTTTTAGAAAGCACCCCTCGTACATCCCGGTTATTTTTAACATGCTCACCTGCAATAGCCGGTTCTCCATATAAATCTTTTTTCTTTACATTAAAATTGGTAATTTCTGTTGCAAGGTCTTTAGCTTTTATTGTGATTGTCGGCAAAAAATCAGCCAAAGGACGTGCTTCGGGGATACCGAGTTTTTTCTTCATTTGGATGGTTGTAAGTCCACCGAATAATGCCTGATCGCCTTTACTGCGAATGCGCCCGAACCCTTGATCGTCAACGCCCCGCTCGTAAATGTTTTTGGACAGCTCGGTCTCTGTGGCCACCAGCTTCTGACGCGCGGAAAGCCTTTCGACAAGAGCAATGCGCTCTTCCAATATTTCCTGTTTACGGGTTTGAATCGCGAAGTAACTTTGCGCGAAAGCGATAGAGTCCTTACGAGGGTCGCCGTTCTGGGCTATAAGGTAACAAGCATAACGGGTGAGCATGTAATCATCAATATCTTTTGCTGCTCCTTTAGGCATAGGTATCGTTTTGTTGACGTCAACAAAATGATCGGTTGGATTTTGACCGGCATTCTTGCATGAAATTATTGCTTTATCGATTACCTTTGAAAAATTACGCCATTCGTCGTATTCAAGCAGTATCTGCAAGTCGCGGGCAAGCCAGTATTCGACACCGTTTTGGTCGTAAGCGGCCTCTTCAAAAGATTTATTGAGTTTTATTATTATTTGTGTGTCCATGTTTCATATCACCTTAAATCGTATTGCAAATAATTGTGTAAGCGTTGTTTTTTGCTTGAGTTGAGCCTCTACTTTTTCTAATAAGGTTTCCTTTTTTACATCTACCTCGTCTTGAGCTTGATAAAGTTTATGCCGCATTTCGCTTCGATTGTTTTTCCAAGCCCAACCTCATCAGCCAAAATCGCCCCTTTTGAAAGTGGTGATTTAAAAGCAAAAAGCGCCGCTTCAATTTGATGTGGATTAAGATCGACTTGAGCATTAGAAAGAGTTGAAGATAATTTCTCTAAACTGTCGGATGCACACCGCTTAGTAAGCTCGTGGGCAAAATACCTTGCATGATATTTTGTGATTTTTGGCACAATTTTTCTCGAGTTCATAATACAAATCGCATTTTGGCTAAAGGGGGCAACGGTTCTAGTTTCCATTCTGGCCCACGTATGCTGGCTCGGGGTATTGTATTGTTAGGCGTTTCTGGATACGTTGAGACTCATACTGGAGCGGACAGTAGTTCGCTTTCCAGGTACACATCCCCATCATCATTTTGTAGTGCTCGATATGGCCGGTCTTTTTAAAAAATGAAGACCCTTCCGATATTCCACATGCTACAGCATAAACCGTAAACCGGGACGTTGGTTCCAAAACAACTTGTGAAAATTCTTAATTAAAAATTCGGTAATTATTGCTGAATTCTAACTGGAGAATCTTTAGGTCCCCCAGATTAATGACCCGCCTTCGCCCCTTCGACAGGTTCAGGGCTATGGCGGGCAGGCATTAGGCATTCAAATAACAGATGACAGACTACTGACGACAGACAACAGTTAAAAAATGAGCCCGCACTGGCAGGACTTGGATTGATATCATGAATCCGAAAATTGGTATTTTCGGATGGATACACGGTTAGGAATAAGACATGAATAGGGGCATAATCGGACAAATGATTAATTATGTCAAGATGAAACAGGGAGTCATCCACCTTCGCTAAAGCTTCGGAGGACAGGTCGGTGGACAGGAGGGAAAAGCCGAAGATGAGAGGTTGAGAAGGTCAGAAGATGAGAGGGGAAAAAGACGTTAGGCGTGAAGGGTAAGGCGTTAGGGGGAAGGCCGAAGATGATAAGGGAGAATCGGGAAAACGGAATGAAAAGAAAGAAGACAGCCCAGCCGCTTGCCGCTGGCGCGTCCAGTTTAATCAAACATCAAACTTGAACATCCAACGTCCAACATTGAACGTTCAAGGTCGAACCATGGATATTAAAAGGCGATATGTACGATTGCGTGGCAAAGTGTCATACAAGAAGACCGATGACTGTAGGGAAAGCTTGAGATCAGCCGTCAGATGTCAATAGTCAGCCAGCGGAATATAAAAAGTTGAAATCAGGCCTTTTGGGGAGTAGATTGCGGACACAGAGATTCAATAAATTAATTTTCAGGAGGTTGAGGTAATTTCAAAACTCAAAAAAGCATCAATTGTCATTTCGACCAAAGGGAGAAATCTCTTAATACCAATGCCTTTTAGATTCCTCACTTCGTTCGGAATGACAAGCTGAGGACTTTTGAAATTACCTCGGTTGTTATGACAATTCGTATTACGCTGGCGGCGCTGATGCTAGTGGTCGCCGCATCCACAGCACAGGCGCAAACGCAGGCGGCCGGAAGATCGAGCGCAGTTGATTGCGCGACCAATTCCGGCATTAAACTAGATCAGAGTCAGCTGGTCAAATCCATCGATACTGATAAAGACGGCAAAGTCAATAAAGCTGAATGGGCGGCAATCGGCGCACAGGAGGGTATTTTCTCTCATACCGATAAAAATACAGACGGATTCATGGCGCTGGAGGAACTCAATGACACCACCCCGCCGGATGTTGCGGATGCCGACAAGGACGGCAGATTAACGCTTCCCGAGTTTAAGGCCTTTTTGAAGGTCTGTAGTCAGTCTGGCGATGCACCACAGGGCGGGGCACCTCAAAAATAATTTGCTTGAGGCTGTACTTATTATTTCTTTACAATAAGACAGTTTTGAAATATCAGAGGTGTGATGCATAACATGTTGTGTACTATTTAACCAGCGGCATTTAAAGGGATAAATCAATATTGATATTATCTAAACAAGTCTATTGTTTTATCTTGCTTTGCCTGAGCTGGATATAAACATTTCTTAAGGCCACATAGGGGTCTAGCGCAGAATGTCTCAAGATTTCATAGTCGCCAAGGTCAAGCGATATATTATGTATGACCGTATAGCCCTTTACAGCAACACTGTATTTGGCGTCCAGGTCTGTATTATTTACAGGTGTAAGAACGTAGTCGCCTGCCAGACCAATTGTGTCACGGGCGCTGCATGGGCCTACAAAGGGCAGGTTGATATAAAATCCATGCCCCAACCCATATAAGCCTAATGTCTGGCCGAAGTCCTCATCAAATGCCTTCACACTGAACTTCTTATCAGCTATATCAATAAAACCCGCCAAACCAAGGGTTGAATTGATAAAGAACCTCTCGAACTCATAACCTGCACCTGAGAATTTTGCCTGGAGCAGACAATTGACAAAGCGAATAGGGAAGCCAAGGTTGGAAAAAAAATTACTAATGCCTGTACGCACAGCAGTTGGGGTGGCTGTGCTGTATCCCTTTAAAACCGGTTTTATAAGCCAGAAATATAGTTTGTCGTTAAAGGCAAAGATGACCCTGTTTACAGGTTCCAGGGGATCGGATATAATCAGGTCGTTTTCTTCCGACTCGGGGTTATCCACCGATTCATAAGGTGTTTGAACGGGCGCTCGCAGTTCTTCCACAATTTGCGAATCAGGGTGGAAACCCTTTATCGGCGCTTCGGCAGCATCAAAGTCCGTAAGGTTGCCATTTTTTGCGGCTTGAATTAATTTGTCATTTTTCCCAAATTCACCCACCGTGGCACAACCGACAAACATCAGAGAGATACATACTAAAAAAAACAATATTCGTTTCATAAGGCGGTCCATTGCTATCTTTAATTGGCTCTCCTTTTAATATCCCAACCTCTATCTATTCCCGGTTTTGACCGGCGCCCTCAGGCCTTCCTTGATTCCATGCCGTTGATTAAAGAGACTTGATTATTCAGGGTGCAAAGATCATATAGATACCCAAGGCCCAGGATTCCAGCCGTCAGCAAATACAAGATTCCCGTAAGCCACTTCCCCATATAAAAACGGTGTATACCGAATATTCCGAGAAATGTCAGCAGAATCCATGCTATCGTGTAATTCAGCCTGCCGCTATGGTAAATGAAATCTGCCTGACGGTCCATAGCCGGGATGAGGAAAAGATCGATAATCCAGCCGATAAAGAAGAGCCCCAGGGTAAAGAACCATATGGTCCCTGAGATGGGTCTGCCATAGTAGAACCTGTGGGAGCCCGTAAAGCCGAAGATCCACAGGAGGTAGCCGACTGACTTAAGATGGGTGTTGTTTGAGTGATCCATAAGCGTTCCTGTTCATTTTGAATGTGAAAGGGGAACAACTCTTCAGATATCCCAGATTATTTATGTGTGGTTAGAAAAAAGACACGAATATGGTCATAATCGGACAAATGGTTTTGGGTGTCAAGGGAAAAGGCAGAAATTCAGAAGATGAGAAGGTAAGAGGATGAGAGGTGGGACAGAGATCTGATGGCAGGGGACTAATGACAGACCCGCGTGCGCCCATGCCGGGCGCACGAATAAAAAAGGCAGGGTTTTTATCCAACCCTGCCTTTTACTATTTTTCTGCCTGCTGTTTATTGGTTTTTAGCCTCTTAAATCAGCGTCACTATCTTTAAATTATAATACCAACCATTCAGATATTACCTTTTCTCCACCTGGTCGGCCAGAAACCAGAAGCCGTTCCCGACATACTCCCTGGCACTGTCCCCCGCCTTTTCCACCTTAACAAATACAAGATGCTCATAGGCTGACATAACTGTCTCAGGGTATTCGTGCTGCGCCACCGTACCCTCGGCGTTGGCAAACCTGAATCCCGGAGGTTTAGGCCAATCCGCCTGGTCCTTAATCCTCACCTTGTCTCCTATATTAAATTTTGCCATAATCTTTCTCTCCTTTTATATCCTTGATTCATAGAGAATTCGAAGCAAATAATGCCCCTTATCGTCTGTTAATAGCTCACTTCCCGGGTAACGTCAGGGGGATAGGCCTGGGTCTTGGATAACAGGGCTACTGTAGTTGCTGCCGCATCCACAACATATCCCCTTATATCCTGCTGCCAGAGGGCAATGTCAACCAGGTATTCACCGTTCTGCTGGTACTTCTTGGTTATCTTGCCCAGGGCATAGGAGGCGTCGCCATTGATAGTGCGGTATACATGCCGCCAGCTGAACTTCCTAACAAAGGCATCATCCCCTATCCAGTTAGTCAGACAGGCAAGCATTGAGTGCACTGACATCCTTCCCCAGAGGAAGGCCCCGGGCTCGCCTTCCATGCGGGCGGAAATATCATCCGCATGCCTCCCGGCGCCCTTGTAGTAAGATCCCTCATACATGACGTATTCGCTGCCAATCGCCCCTTCTTTATCCAATAACTTGTGCAGGATCTGCGGCGCGGCTGCAGCACCCCTCTGCCCCGCAGACGCCGCTGCCAGCTCTCCGGGCCCTGCGCCTGCCGGCATGCCTCCGCCGGTTGAAGATGCATAGATATCAGCAATGTTGGTCGGCCCGATTACCACCGGCTTTGCCATATCACCGACATTGACATCCTCCCAATACCTTATTTTAGCTCCGCGCACCTCCTCCTGCCGCGCAAGTTTGTCAAGATACACTATCTCCTCTTTGGTGAATCCGTACCTGTTCAATGTGAATTTGGTCCCAGGCGCCCCTTCAGGGAAGTAATAACGCACAGTCTGGTTCTTGTATGTGCTGACAACCTCCGACCTCTGGTTAATGTAGTCACAGTCGCACTCCACGTTCACAACGCCGCGCACACCCTTGAAATCCGGATGCTCAACCGGGATTACCTGAGGCGCCCTGTTCCACACCCTCAATGTATCGCCGACACGTATCGGCCGTAAAAATTCATAATCTTCACCGGGCCACAGCTGGCGCTCAAAACCGCATTCGGCCGTCATATAATCCCCGGGGGTCATATTATTCGCCCCTGCAACCAGGCCCTCGAGATTCGGGAATGCGATCAGACCGCCCCACCTGGTATTTGCGGCATAGGCCTCGTTAATCCAGAAAGGATTATAGGAGACATAGCCCCTGGCATTATTAATCAATGCCTCTTTGGTAACTGTTGATGTTCCCCTCGTGGGCCTGCTCCATCCGACTACCGCCTTCGCCCCCTCTCTGAATCCCGCAATCATGCTGTCGATCGCCCTGTTGTAGGCATCACTCACAGAGCTCGCTGCGAAAGCCACCCCGGTGCTAACCAGACCCAATGTCCTGATGATAAAGGGAGACACAAGGGCCAATCCGCCGACCTTGAAAAACTTCCTCCTGTCTAACCTTGATTGACTTAATGCCATAACTCTCCTCCTTGTATAATAATGGTTGTTGCAACAGGCCCTGTGGCAGGGCCCGTTGCATTATCTTAGAACCTTACCGTAAGTACAGCCCCGTAAGTCCTGGGAGGACCAAGTCTTAACTCCCCTCCCCCCTGTCCGATGAGGCTGCGCTTCAAGGCGTAATTTTCCAGGTTCTTTACATAAAAGTTGGCGGTCCATGCACCGTTGGCATGGGCATAGAGCAATGAAAGATCGCCCAGACGATGGGCCTCCTGAAGGATTATATTGCCTCTTGGTTCTCTGTAGTAGTAATAGGTGCCGTCAGGATACTGAGCTAAACTTATATATTCACGCTGCCAGGTCATCAGATAGGATGATTGAAAGCGGTATTCCAGGCGCGGTGTGATAACTCCTCCGCCTGGAAGCAGGATACTATGGCTGTAGTTAAGGTTTATCGTCCAGTGGGGGGCGTTGGTCATCTCCAGTCCGTTATAACTCATATCCGCCAATCCAAGGTTATTGGTTAGATCCGTATAATCAAATATGATGTCCGCAAATTTCTTTGTTACGTAGGAGATGGACAGGTCAAGTTTGTCATTTGCCGTAATAATCGTGGTGGTCTGAAGGTCAAATCCTTTGACAGTTGCGTCTCCGGTCGTCAGTTGACCCAGGTCATGCCGCTGTTCGGTTTCAACACCATAGTCAACCTGGCCGTCGCCGTCATAATCGTCTATTGTATTAACGGGGTCACCGACCGTGAAGAAGTCTTTGTAGTCGTAATAGTAGGCGGAGAAGTTCAGCTGGAGCTTGTTATTGAAAAACCTGTTTTTGGAGCCAAGGGTGTAGGCCGCCAGTTTTTCAGGGGGCATGACCTTATCAGGACCCTTTCCGTTGACGCGGTAGCTTGTTGACCAGTCCGTGAAGAGCATCGAGTTTTCACCCAGGTCATATTCGACGCCCACCTTGTAATCCGGGTCCGTGTATTCCATTACACTTCTGCCGTCTCTCCCCGGCCCCAGGATATTCGGATCACCCACGCCATTCCATTGAAAACCCTCGTTAATGAGTTCGTCCGAGGTCTTCCGGAAACCACCGGTCACACGAAAAGCCTCTGTAATGGGATAGGTAATATTGCCATACAAGGCAGTGGTGTTTTGTTCGCCTATGCTTTTTCTATTGCTGTCCATGACATCAGGATCCGCATCATTTAGTTCAAAATACCACTGATGCATATTCTCAATGGACCTGTAAGCATTAAATCCAACAATCCATTTGAAAGGGAAATCCGCAGAAGAGGCCATGCGGGCTTCAATGGCCTTTTCAGTCGTGACGCCGTCAACGGTATTAAACGACTGAAATTCTGCGCCACCCATACCCGGCGGGCCCATGGTCATAGTCGTTGTTCCACTTTGATAATTGGTTGCCCTTGTATAGGAAGGTACTATAGATAAGGTCCCGGCATATCCGAAATCATATTCCATGTGGGCGAATATCCTCTTCTGTTCCCGCTTAGTGGCTAACTGGGGTTCGTTCGACGCCCCGGTCCAGGGGTCTTTTAAGGGTGTACCGTCCGTAAAGGTGGCATCATCCTGATTTATAAATTTTTTAGCGCCGCTGAATCCCTGGCTGGCGCTCTTGGACATCTCACCTGTTAATACAATAGAAAATTTTTCATTGGGTTTATACAATGCCTTGAGCCGGCCTGACTTTATATCCTCGTCGTCACCGCCGTTGCTCAGGTACCCGTCATGTATAGAGGTGGAGAAGGCCGCCCGGATGGCCATAGTCTCGTTAAAGGGGGCATTCACGCTCCCCTCGGTCTTCAGCTGGCTGTAATTGCCGTATTCAAGTGTACCGGAGCCTCCGACCTTGTCCAGCTTCGGATCGGCCGTTATAATGTTAACTACACCGCCTGGCGAGGCACTCGCGTACAGTGTGCTCTGAGGCCCAAAAAGCACCTCCACCCGCTCAATGTCGAACATATCCGTGTTGCCGCTGTTCCTGTTGGTATATACGCCGTCCTTGTTTACCGCCACGGTCGGTTTGGATGTCTGCATATTATCAAATATGGCATTGTCATTGCTCATTCCGCGGATCGACACCCTCAGCCCATCCTCGGCCGTGTTAATTAAGACGCTCGAAACATTGTTGAGTATCTCATCTATATCATTGGCGCCGGTCTCCTTGAGCGCTTCGCCGGTAAGGACCTCCATCGCGATAGCGACCTTCTGCTGGTTCTCTGCACGCTTCTGTGCAGTAACCGTGATCTCCTCAAGGGTAAAATCCTCAGGTGTCCCCTCCTGAGCAAATATAGATGGAACACAGTCTAGAGTAAGTCCAATTCCCAAAATTAATGTGAGTAAAATCTGATTTATTTTGTTCATGATCTTCATCCTCCTTAAGATTAGATTGTTAATGTTTATGTCACATGTCTACGGTCATCAAACATACACAGAGAAATAACTTTACAATCTGCCCTAAACGGAATTGATACTCAGGTTCAGTTAAATCATGATAGAGTGTAATTTAAAATCACAATAAAAGATAAGAAAGAAGGCTTGATATGATAGGTGAATAATATTGCCAAATTTAACAGTTATCGAGAATCAAGTGAGATTTGTGAAGATAATTAGCCAGTTCTTGTTCGAGTTTTATATATAACCGTCAAAATTATTTTTTAATTTCACCTGTTCATATTCAGAATATTTAATCCTTAAAAATGTATTTAATATGTAGTAATTGTAAATATTTTGTAAAAAATGAATCTTGTTTTTAGAGACCTGATTGTTCAAGGGGCAAAGATCATATAGATACCCCAGACCAAGGATTCCAGCCGTCAGCAAATACAAGATCCCCGTAAGCCACTTCCCCATATAAAAACGGTGTATGCCGAATATTCCGAGAAATGTCAGCAGAATCCATGCTATCGTGTAATTCAGCCTGCCGCTATGGTAAATGAAATCTGCCTGACGGTCCATAGACGGGATGAGTAAAAGATCGATAATCCAGCCGATAAAGAAGATCCCCAGAGTAAAGAACCATATGGCCCCTGAGATGGGTCTGCAGCAGTAGAACCTGTTGGAGCCAGCAAAGCCGAAAAAGAGAGGAAGAGAGGGGAACGACAGAGATCTGAGGGCAAAGGAGGAATGGCGTGGGGCTGATGACTGGCCCGCCTTTCCTGAAGTCATGGCATTACAAGCCGGTGGACGGGCGCTTCACGGTTCATAGTTGAATTTGGCGGCGGATACTGGTACCCTGCCTTGACGCCAAAAGAAAAGGCAGGAGGAAGGAGATCTCCCTAAACGTCGATGCCCCGAAAGGAAATGAACCCCATGGAAAAAATTCCGAACGAAAGACTGCGCTTCAGGGATATACTGTATGACAATGAACAGCTTGGCCCTTTTCCCACACAGCTCCTGAGGCACGTGGACAGGCCGACAAACCGGATTGTCGGCCCCATTGAACGGCGGGATCACCGCGAAACCGCTTTCTTTCAGGCCGCCCGAGGCGACTTCGGGGAGAAGATCAGACAGGGAATCTTCCGGCTTACAAAAAGATTCCCTATCGGCGGCGCCTTGATGGATATCCAGGAGCACATCAACGCGATCAAGGACCATCGGATCCGGACTGCCCCTAAAAGGGCCCCCATCCCGGATCATCCTAGGGTTCGGAGCCGGCACCTGAAGAGCCTGGGGTATTTTCTGGGCGCGGATATCGTCGGCATAGGGAAGCTCCCACCATCTGCCGTCTATACGCACGATCTAGACGGAACCCCCATTGATGCCCCCTTTAAATACGCCATAGTCTTCGTCTGCAGAAAAGACCAGATGACCATCCGGGCGTCCAACGGGTGGGAGCAGATCGTTGATCCTGCAAGCTTCCAGACCTACCAGCGGATCGCCCTTCAAAGCGAAGTGGTTGCTAACTACTTGAGGCGGCTGGGCTGGGATGCCGAACCATCCAATTCGAAAAATTATCTCACCTTGATGCCCCCGATACTGCTCGAGGCTGGCATAGGGGAGGTCTGCCGCATGGGAATCGTGCTGAACCCCTTCCTCGGCACCAATTATAAGGCCTCATGTGTCCTGACCGATATGGAGCTGGAAATCGACGGCCCCGTTGATTTCGGACTTCAGGAATATTGCCGCAACTGCGACATCTGCGCCGAACAATGTCCTTCCGGCGCTGTGAGCAAGGGGGAACAGATCCTTTACAACGGGTATTACACCTGGAAATTGAACACCACGGCCTGTTCCAATTTTGACATCCTGAACCAGGAAGGATGTGTCTGCGGGAGGTGCACAAAGGTCTGCCCCTGGACACGGCCGCACAGCCAGCCGGAGGATTTCGCCGGATGGGACGGCGGCCTTGATGCTTTATACAGGGGTGTTGAGGCTCAAAGAAGATCATTGGCGGAAAACAATTATGTGGACCCGATGGAGGCCACTCACAAATGGTGGTTTGAGCTGGATGAAAACATGGATGGAGATCTCGTCATCCCGACAGGGTTAAACAGGAACAAACTTTGCCGCGAGTACCCGTTGGCCAAGATGCCGGTGACGTAATATCATGACGGTTTTCAGACGACAGACGACTGAGGACAGACGACTGACGACTGGGGACAGCCGCATTCGTTTGATTACTTATCAAGGTCTGGAATTTCGATGCACTGAAATTTGCCGGGGCTGCCAAATGAAATATTTAGTTTTTAAAGAATAACTAGTATAATACCCATGCACACTCAATCGTCTGCAGCAGGACCGCTGAGCACATAAAACAGGTCAGGAAATGAAAGGAAAGTTATGATTCTCGGATTGATATCGGATACACATGAAAACCCCAATCAGGCCATAGAGCGTATTATTCAAATATTCATAGCCCATGGAGTGGAAGGGATAATACACTTCGGAGATATTGAACCGGAACATGTAAGCCGGATTCTTTTCGGCAACCTTCCTGTTTATTGCGCCCTGACAGATGAGCAGATAAAGGACCCCGGCGCTGATTCCTTTAAAGCACCCGGCTGGGTATTTACCCTCCCCGGCGATCGCATTATAAAAATCGGCGATGACCGTTATTACATCGGCCATAAACGCACCTGGGATTTTTTGGTGGGTTCGCAATCCAAGTTTTGGGAATGGATCTATGGAATAAGGAAAGAATTCCATAATGTATGGAAATTTGGCTCCGGCCATACGCATCGCCAGGTATTTTTGAGATCAGGAGAGGTGGATTTCATAAATCCGGGCGCAGCCAAGGGTTCCGACGGAGTGGCAAAAGGCTTTGAATACTCGATTCTCAATACAGAAACCGGGGAAATAATTTTCAGCCGGATACAAAACCCCAAACCGGTAGCCATGCCTCTCAAAGTTGCCGTGATCTCGGACACGCTGGACGTGACGGCAATGAATCCGCCCTTCTGGTCAAAGCTGGCTGAAAAATTCCGAAAAGAAGGGGTGACCCACGTGATCCACTGCGGGAATATATATACCGAGGATATAGGTAAATCTGAGCTGTCAGATTTCGAGGTGCATTACAATCTTCGTCCTCGCCAGGATGACAAGGAAAACAAGCCGGACAATTGGATCCTGATCCCCTGGGACAATCCGATAGTAAAAATAAACGGGTATAAATTTTGTGTCCAAATGGCATTGGGACCGGAACTTTTCAATAAAAGCGAGTTCCAGATGCACGAAATGTCGAAACAGATACGCCTGAAATTCCCGGAAATACAGTTCCTTCTGAGCGCTTCCACCCCGAATGCCTTTTATGAAGAAGGGGAAAATATCGTGTTACTGAATTCCGGGGATGCAAGCCGTTACAGCAATTTCGCAATCATCGGGCTTCCCGGTTACGATATCAGCTTCGGCTTGATCAAGCCTGACCTGCTTCCGCCTCTGTAAAACAACGATACCAAGCGCTGATATTTACGGAATTAAAATGTGCAAGTCATGGCTGATTTCCATTTGTATAACGCAGCCGAAAAAGTAAACTTGACTCCGGCATGTTCACTGTAATATGAGGAGAACATAACCGTGGAATGAGACTTGCGGCAGTATTTTTCAGACCGCTGCAGATGCCTGCTGAATAATCCGTGTTTAAAGGTGTGAAAGGGTAAAGGGAGGTTTTGCAAGCACAAAATGATGTGTATGGAATTTCCTGCACCTAAATATATTGTATGAACAGCCAGTTATGAAACTTGCACCAGATTTGCCCCTCACAGTGAAGGATATTCCCTACAACAGCGCCTTGCCGGCCGACCCCGCTTCCTGACTTAAGCGCCTGAATTCAGCAAGTTGGCGGCATCACCCGGTTGCGGCACGCAACTTGCTAGTTATATATGGCTGAGCTGTATCTTCCGATCGAAGGCACAATATAGCTGCCATCGACTGTCAGGGCCTATAATGACCCAACTAAAGGGAGCTCAGAAACCGGGCATGGAAAAGGCAACGATTGCAGAAAAGATCGTCAGGAATTGTTCAGAGGCTTGGATGAAACGCTAGGCAACATTTGCCGCTATGAAAGGATTTCTTTCAATATGACACAAAATTTAGTCCAGGCAGTAATACTTTTAACCATTAATCAGTTGATATTAAACAATCGGCTTTTATTCTGGAACAAGACCCAGTTTAATCACGATTGGCTTAAGCAGTATATTTTTAAGGGGCCACAGTATGACATTGACAGCAGAGATAATGAACAGTAGTGAGAGGCAGGACAACTGCAAAATATTAAGTGAAAGTTCTCTCTACAATATTGTCAAAAGGCTTTCATCCATCATAAAGGAGAAACGAACCGGCCGTCAAACTGATCACCTGAATACAGAATGGACAAAGAAATACCTGATTGTGCCATTACTTGAGGGGCTCGGCTGGGACGACAGAACGGACACTATCTGCGAATCCGGCTACCCCGGCATCAAGGGCCGGCTGGACCTGATCCTCAATTGTCAAACTCCGGTCGGGATTGAAATCAGGACGCTCGACGAATTGCCCCCTGAAAATATTGAGCACCCCCAGATTAAAGATGGCTTGAGGCAATGCAGGGCAAAGAAGGCGCCATACTTCATCTGGACAAATGGTGACTCCTGGCAATTCTTTTCCCTGGCCCTGGCAAAGGCGGCATTTTATCAGGTATGTCTGAGCAAGACAGATGAAGACCTTGCCCTATTGGATCAGCTCATCATTATAAAAAAGGATGTCTTTATATCTGACACGGACATGTTCAACAAGGCTATCATTAAAAATACAAAATTAATGGCGTTATCTCATGCATGGACAGCGGCACTGCAAAATCACACAAATGAACTCCTTCAGGTTTTCCGGAAAGGCCTGAAATTTGTTAATGTAAAAGACGAGGTGATTCTGAAGTTTCTGAAGACGTTTAAGTCAGACAGTTTATCGCCTCAGAAGAGATCCCCGACCTCCTTTAAATCAGTGGATCTATTGCCTCATAAAGGGTCATCAATCTCTTTTAACTCAGAGGATTTCCTGCGTCAAAAAAGATCCCCTGCCATGGTTAAGTCGGATGGCAGGGTGTCTCAGGCAAGATCCTCTGCCTCAATTAAACCGGATGGCCAGATGTCCCGGCCACTATCCTCGGACCTGGCACCGAAGGCAAAAAACTGGGAGCGGCTTATCAATTCATATGAATCCCAATATCGCATGGCCAGATGGTTCTTCCAGACCAGCTACTACCGCAAGCTTGGAGAATACCTTATAAGCAATAACTACACGCCATGGACAAAGGATTCAACATGGAAACACCTTGGCCTCTCTGACGGCACAAAGGCGGAGAAGAAAGTCAGACATGCAGTGGCCCTGTTCCAGGAGTGGGGATTCATTGAAGAGAACGGGAACGATAATTATTCCCGGGTTGTGGGATGTTCCCCGTATTTGAAGAAGCTGCTTGAGAAGACGCCCTCGCAACAATAAGGCGCCTTGGGCAACCGCCCGTGCAGACCTGACACCGGGGTGACAGGGGGGCGCGCCCCCCTGTTGGCCTTCTATGCCCATGCCTTCAGAGCAGCAGCATTCCTGCCGGAAATGCGGCCCCAGACAAAGCATTCACAGTAGTTCGCCCCGCTCATATTATATACCTGCCCATGGGTATGCCCGAGCGACCCTGCTGAGTACAGCCGCTCTATGGGCTTTTCATCTACGCCCAACACCTGCCCCTTTGCATTTCTCTTTGGGCCCCCATGGGTACTGAAGCCGCCGGGCCAGTATCGAACGGCATAATAGGGAGGTGTAACTATTTTAACCATTTCTTTGGCCGGTCTGCCGAAGTCTTTATCCACCCCTGCATCGCAGAATTCATTCCATCTATTTACCGCCGCTTCCAGTTTCTCAGCAGGCAATTCCGGCCCCGCAATAACCTCGGCAAGACCCCTGATGGTATCCGCCTTCATAATCCAGCCCTTTTCTATCTCCACACTGTTATCCTGGCTCCAACCGCCATCCTTTGCGCCCCATTCAGAGGCATTGCCCCCTAAACGCTTCGGGGTTATCTGGTTTGCCATACCTTCCCATCCCGCAATCGGGCCTGCTTTTCTGGTTGTTTCATCAAAGATAAGGTAGTGTGGGGCTAAAGGGTACTCAGGATCCTTGCGATCTCTTCTCCAATCCCACATCACCATACCCATGAACGACTTATGGGCATCCCAACCTCCGCGCATTCCTTCGGCAACGAATCGTTCGCCGTATTTGTTGACCCAGATAAATCCATTGGCCTTGGTTGAAGGATACATCCAGGCCATAGGCATCGGCGGCGTCTCGATTGCAGCGCTGGCAGAGGCTATCAGATTCATATGCCACAGATCTGCACCCACCTTCTGAGCCATCTTGATGCCGTCTCCTGTGTTGTATTTCCAGCCGGTAAACTTTATGGTTGTAGGCCTCAGATAGTTTTTCTTCATATCTTCGTTAAACTCAAAGCCCCCGGTGCACATGATTACTCCTTTCCTGGCCTTGATAAACTTGTCCTTGCCTTCAATGTTCACTCTGACCCCAAGGATCTCCTTGCTTTCGCAATCCTGGATCAGTTCCCTGGCAGGTGTATTGAACAGGATTTCAATGCCCCTGTCCTTCATTTGCTTTTCAATCGTGTTATACCAGGCCATGCCCCACCCGGTCATTATTGCAGTGCCGACACCGTCAGCGCCCGGGAATTGAGAATAGTCTCCTCCACTGAGCGATCCTTTATCATTGCTCCTTCCGAATGTAGTATTGGCAACGCCCATCTTATCGAGCCACTCCCTGTTATGGACCATTTCATCCGCCCAGGCCTGGCAGACATCCATCGGGGTCGTGCCGTTGCATGCATAATGAAGATACTTGGCCGCATTATCCTTTTTTTCCGGCGTTGAATAGGTGAATTGGGCGCCGCCTACCCGGCTGTTTCCGCCGCCTTCAGGCGCCTTTTCAACAACTATTACCTTTGCTCCGGCATCATGGGCGGCAATGGCCGCAGTAGTCCCGGCGCCGCCGCATCCAACCACTACCACATCCGCCTCTTTGTCCCATTTCTTGGGAAGTCCCGATGCCTGAGCCGGCCTTGCGCTCAACCCTGCCAGGGCAGTCGCGCCTGCGCCTGCGGCGGTTGTCCTGATAAAATCTCTCCTGGAAAGGCCCTTCCTGGTTTCCTTGCTGCATTTCATGATCTTTGCCTCCTTTATAGGTTGATCTACTGATTAGATTATCAAATTTCAGATGACAGAAGCAGGTTAAACCGCTTCCTGCAGTCGCGACAAGTTTTGTCGAGCATGAAACTTGAATGAGGTTTAATGCAGGCTTGTGAGAGATTTTATCTCCCCCCTCTTAAGGTAAGAGGGGGTTAGGGGGAGTTATGAGAAAGACAGGAACCTTTAAGGCAACCCCTCTTCCCTCCCCTTGCCCTAAGGGGAGGCGAAACGTAAACACTCTTTCACCTGTACCTCATCCCCAACATTTGGACGAAGTTTCATAAGAGACGACAGATTATAGATAACAGACTACAACTGGACACTGACGATTAAAAGCATGAAACAGAAAACGGTATTAACAGATGAATCTTCACTGGAGAATCTTTAAGCCCCCAGATTAATAACATAGGCTAGAAATATGACATGAATAGCGGCATAATCGGACAAATGATTTGGAGTGTCAAGATAAAAGAAAAGCGCACATCCTTCGTCCCCACGAGACTTCGGCGGAAAGGGGGAGGTATGATAGAAACAGGGAGCATTAACGTAACCCATCCTCCCCTTACCCCAAGGGGAGGAGATCCTATGAAATATTTAATTGAAATTTCACACAATATGACGGAAGACGGGGGACAGCGCCAGGAATCTCAGGAGCATGATTCTTGACAACCTGCTGACTTTTTCACATATACTTATTGAAAAAAGTAATACCAAAAATAACTGAACGATGATAAGTATCCATGGGTTCCAGGATTCAAGGATTTAAATTAAACACCTATTAATCGTCTGCCGCGCCCTGCAACCAGGTGCCGGCCTTTGGGGGATATTATGCATTATATAAAAATGTTGCTGATGATCAGTTTGATTGGCTTTGGAATGACAGCGCAGGCGGCGGATATGCCTGCGGGCGGCCCTCCCCAGGGAAGTGCCGGGAAAGACCCGTTCATGGAACGGCTGGACGCCTTTGCGGCCAAGGACAAGGCCGGCCCTCCGCCAAATGATGCAGTGGAATTTGCAGGAAGCAGCATGTTTGAAGGGTGGACTGAGGTCACAGAGCATATGGCGCCGATACCTGCATTCAATCGCGCTATCGGGGGCTCCAAAACGGCTGATATTCTAAAGTATCTGGATCAGCTTGTTATTCAATACAAGCCCGATGTGGTGGTGCTATACAGCGGCATTAATGATGTGAGCGAGGGCGTGTCTCCGGCAACGGCGGCTGAGAATATCCAAAAAATCGTAGATGCGATCAATGCCGGACTGCCCGAGACCCGGGTAATTTATATAGCCATCCTGAATGCATCCAATCGGCCTGAATCAGTGGAATTGATAAATGATGCCAATGCCCGCATAAAAAAATATGCCGGGCAGAACTCACGCATGACATATCTGGATATCAGCTCAGCCCTGGTCGATGACAAGGGGGCAACACGAAAGGAATTTCTGACCGACGATGGGTCTCATTACAACTCCGCGGCCTATAGGGCCATGGCCGGAGCAGTCAAACCGGCAGTTCAAAAGGCCATGTCAAGATAAGATAAGCCGGGAAGAATTTATCTGCCCTGGCGCTTGAAATGGACCTGGAGTGCCATCAGGGCGGCGGGGGTGATGCCCGATATCCTTGATGCCTGGCCGATGGACACAGGCCTTACCCTTGAGAGCTTTTCGCGGACCTCCCTGGTAAGTCCGTACACGGCATTGTAGTCAAGGTTCTGGGGGATCTTTGCGTCTTCCATCCTCTTCAGCCTCTCGACCTGCTGCTCCTGCCTGGCGATATAGCCCTCGTATTTGACAATCGTCTCCGCCTCTTCCTTTACTGCCGTATCAGCGGCATCAATCTCCGGCGCAAAACAGCAAAGCATTTCTATGGAGATTTCACTCCGCTTTAACAGCTGTGCCAGGGTGGCAGGATCCTTGATCGGGGAAGACCCTAACTCCTTCAGCCTTTCCGAAACGCTATCCTCCGGCCTTATCCTGACATTGTTCAGAAGGTGAAGGAGTGCGTCCAGCTTCCTTTTCTTTTGCAGAAATTTTTCATAATCCCCATCCGTGACAAGACCGAGCCTGCGGCCTGTTTCCCTTAAGCGCAAGTCCGCGTTGTCCTCCCTCAGGAGCAGCCTGTATTCTGCCCTTGATGTGAACATCCTGTATGGCTCTCTGGTCCCCTTTGTAACAAGGTCGTCAATGAGCACGCCTATATATGCCTGGGACCTTGAAAGGATAAGGGGCTCCTCTCCCCTTACCTTCAGGACGGCATTAATCCCGGCGAGCAGCCCCTGGGCCGCTGCCTCCTCATAGCCCGATGTCCCGTTTATCTGCCCGGCATGAAAGAGCCCGTCAACAGGCTTTGTCTCCTGTGTCGGCTTCAGCTGGACAGGATTGATATAGTCATATTCTATGGCATAGCCGGGCCTCAGTATCTCCGCCCTTTCAAGGCCCGGGATGGACCTTACCATCTTGATCTGTATATCTATAGGCAGGCTCGTGGCAAGGCCGTTGGGATAGACCTCACTGGTGTCAAGGCCCTCGGGCTCAAGGAATACCTGGTGCCTCTCCCGGTCGGAGAACCTGACAATCTTGTCCTCGATAGAAGGGCAGTACCTGGCCCCTACACCCTCTATCACACCGCTGTACAGGGGCGACCTGTCCAGTCCGGACCTGATAAAGTCGTGGGTCCTTTGATTGGTATATGTGATGTGGCACGGGACCTGGGGCAGCGGCAGGCCCGTTGTGGAAAAGGAGAATGGCCGCGGGTTTTCATCCCCGTGCTGGGCCTCAAGGCCGCTGTAATCTATGGTCTTTCTGTTGAGCCTCGGCGTGGTCCCTGTCTTTAATCTCCCCACCTCAAAACCAAGCCGGGCTAATTGTTGGGACAGCTTGGATGACGGCGGGTCACCCATCCTGCCTGCAGGGAAATTATCCAGCCCTATATGTATGAGCCCCCTCAGAAAGGTGCCTGTAGTAAGGATCACCGTCCTGGACATGAACCTTTCATGTATGTGCGTCTCGACCCCGGCGACCTTCCCATCCTCCACAAGGATGGAGTCAACCATCGCCTGCCTGACATCCAGGTTCGGCTGCTGCTCTACCATTGCCTTCATGCGCCTTCTGTAGAGGTCTCTGTCATTCTGGGACCTTGATCCCTGGACAGCCACGCCCTTCCTGGTGTTTAAGCGCCTGAACTGGATTCCTGTCATGTCCGCGGCCTTTGCCATCTCTCCGCCGAGGGCGTCTATCTCCTTTACCAGGTGACCCTTGGCCAGCCCTCCTATGGCAGGATTGCAGCTCATCATGGCAATATGGTCGAGATTGATGGTGAGGAGCAGCGCAGGGTGGCCCATGCGGGCAGCAGCCAGCGCGGCCTCGCATCCTGCGTGGCCTGCACCGACAACTATTACGTCATATTTCTTGTCATAGGTGGTCATGGAAATTAAAACAGCTCCATGAGCTCTATGGTCTCTTCTCTCTTGGGGCCCACGGATACTATGGACATAGGCACCCCTATCTTCTCCTCTATATAGTTGAGATAGCCCCTTGCCGCGGCCGGCAGATCTTTCATGTTCCGGGCGCCCGAGATATCGTCCTTCCATCCCGGCATCTCCTCATACACAGGCACACACCTGGCAAGCCTTTCCAGGCTAGCGGGCATGTGATCAATCCTCTTGCCGTCCAGCTCATAGGCCACGCACGCCTTGATTGTTTCAAGCCCTGAAAGGACATCCAGCTTGGTGATGCTGAGGCTTGTCAGGCCGTTATAGCGCATTGAATCCTTAAGCATTACAAGGTCAATCCAGCCACAGCGCCTCTTTCTGCCTGTGGTGGCGCCGAACTCCGCGCCCTTCCGCTGGATATACGCCCCTGTCTCATCCGTCAATTCCGCGGGGAAAGGGCCGGCCCCGACCCGGGTCGTGTATGCCTTTACTATGCCGAGGATGTGATGGAGCTTGTCCGGCCCCACGCCCACGCCCGCGCACACGGAACCTGCAATGGGATTTGAAGATGTTACAAAGGGGTATGTCCCGTGGTCTATGTCCAGGTGTGTGCCCTGCGCCCCCTCAAAAAGGATCTTTTTACCGTCCCTTGTGGCCGAGTCAACCCCGATGGACACATCAGAAATAAAAGGCCTGAGCCTTTCCGCCATCTGCATGTAGTGGTCAAAAATAGGCTGGAATTCGAGTGCCTGGGCATTCAGAAACCTTGTCAGCAGGAAATTCTTTTCTTCCAGGTTCTCCTTTATCTTGATCTCCAGGACCTTTGAGTCCAGGATGTCCAGGACCCTTATGCCCCTCCTCCCCGCCTTGTCTTCATAACATGGACCGATGCCACGGCCCGTTGTCCCTATCTTGTCCTTGCCCTTTGCTGCCTCCCTGGCAATGTCCACTGCCTTGTGGTAGGGCATTATCAGGTGGGCCTTTTCACTCAGGGAGAATCTTTCCGGAGTAATGCTGACGCCTTCCCCTGTGAGCATGTCCATCTCCTGCAGCAGGACCTCGGGATCAACGACAACCCCGTTTCCTATCATGCATTTCTTGTCCCTGTGAAGGATGCCTGAAGGGATAAGATGGCAGATGGTCTTCTTCCCCCCCACTACCAGGGTGTGGCCGGCGTTGTTGCCCCCCTGATATCTCACCACAAGGTCGGCCCTGGATGCCAGGAGGTCAACAATCTTGCCCTTGCCCTCATCTCCCCACTGTGTTCCTATTACAACGACATTTGACATTATGATTCTCCATATGAATTTATAAACCGCCTGCTATAGTAAATGGCAAGACACCCTGTGTCAAGGTTTATAGGAAGAGAAGGAGGCAGATATTTATTTTTCAATTATAAGGATAAATAACAGGCGGTTAAGTTCTGGCTTCATGCAGCCCCGCCATGGCGGGGCTGCATGATTTTGGTCGGATTACTCTGCAGGCTTGGCAGGCTCCTGCCCTGCAGCCTCTTCTTCAAAGCCCAGGTCCTTTTTGCTGAAGACCTTGTCTATCATGGGGTTTTCCACCTTCTTTTCATTGGATATCGCCACCAGTTCCTTGTCATTCGCGGCCACGGTAGGCGTTATAAAGATAAGGAGCTCCGTCTTTGAATTGTCCTTTTCCGTATGCCTGAACAGCGCCCCAAGGATCGGGATATCGCCCAGCAAGGGGATCTTGCTTACATTATCAGCCTTCCGGTCCTCCATCAGCCCGCCGATCACGACCGTCTGCCCGCTCCTGGCAATAACCCTGTTTTCAGAGGACCGTTTCGCAAACACCGCCGCATCGACAGTGTCGGATATCTTTACCGTGGTGTCGCTTATGGCCGATATCTCCTGGCTGACGTCCATTGTCACAAGTCCTTCATCATTGATAACCGGCGTTACCTCCAGGATAATGCCTATATCCTCGTACTCTATTGTGTTTATGGTCTGGCCTGTATCCGTTGTCCTGGAGTCCGTTATAAAGGGGACCTCGTTGCCGACGGTTATGGTGGCGGTCTGGTTATTGCTCGCCAGGATATAGGGCTTTGACAGGATGTTCAGCTTGCCCTTCTCGGCAAGCGCCCTGAGCTTTACATCGAACTTCTCGCCGACCACGGTCGCCACGGCCCCGCTTGTCAGGGCGCCTATCCCGAAATCCGTATCAGTGGTGATTGTGCTGATCTTGTTCTCCTCCCAGTTGTTCAGAAAGGAAAACTCCGCACCCAGATCCAGTGCCCCGTCATGGGTCACCTCGGCGATAAGGACCTTTATAAGCACCTGCGGGACCGGCTTGTCCAGGTCGTCCAGGACCTTTTTCACCTTCTCATAGTTCGCCGGCGATGTCATTATTATCAGGGCATTGGTGTCCTCATCCGCCTCGATATATACATCCCCGACAAGACCTGTTGAGGAGCTTGATGAAGAAGCGGTCTGGCCCGCCGCCTGCACTTGCATTGCACCCCGGCCTTCCTGCGCCCCCTGCGCCGCGCCTGTTGTCTGTGTTGTACTGCTAGACATCTCGCTGAAGAGGTTATTAAGGACATCCACCAGGTTGGAGGCCTGTGCATTCTTCAATTTATAGACAAATACCGCCTCCCCCGCCGAGGAATCCGAGTCCAGCTCCTCTATCATCTTTTCTATTACATCCATGGCATTGGATGAGGCGCTGACTACAACGCTGTTGGTCCGATCATCGCCCTTGGCACTCACGCTTACAGATGTCGAGCTCTGTCCGGTGGACTGGGCGCCGGCCTGCGCCTGCTGCTGTTGCCCCCTCATCATCTGCTGGACAAAGCCCTGCACGCGGCTGGAACTGGAGGCCGTCTGGCTCTGGGCCGAAAAAAGGTCATTAATAAGATCGGCCGTGTCTTCAGCGTCGGCATATTTCAGCCGGAACACCTTGATCTCCGCGACCGCTGCCGTGTTTGTGTCGATTGCCCTTATGATCTCCATGATGCGCCTGATATTATTCGCGCTGTCGGTGATAATAAGCGTGTTTGTATCGGCATTGGCGGTGAAATCCGCGTTTTCAGAAAGAAACCCTGTGAGGTTCTCCTGCAGGTTGGCAGCCTTTGCAGCTATCAGAGGGATTATGCAGGTGATTATATCATCGCTCGCCGGTATTGCCCTGGGGTCACTCCCGGCATAAATAGGGATGCTCAGCTTCTTGGCATTGGCAATGGTCGCAATCTTAAGGTTCTTCCCCGATCGAACAGCTGTATACCCCTTCTCCTGAAGTATGGTATTAATGAGCGATACGGCCTCATCAAGGCTTACCGGTTGTCTGCTTATGACGGTTATCCGATCAGTCAGGCTGGTTTCCGTTACAACAACCACACCTGCCGTCTCGGAGAGATATCCCAGGATCGTTTCTATGGGGGTATCCTTGAAATTCAGTTCTATCCCCTTCTCCTCTGCAAGGGAGACCCTGTTTATATCAACCAGCCAGACGCACAACAGGACAAAGATTGCCGGAAGCAACAATGCACCCTTTCTCAACATCATGAAACCGCGCCGCCTATCCTTTTTATCCCTGGTTATGCTAATCATTATTCAAGCTCCTTTTTTCGCCTTTCCTTTAAACGTTGCATAATATCATCGGTATCGGCGGCCGGCTGGACTGCCGCCCCCGCGGCTTGGCCGGCACTTGATGAATTAACCGTTGTCTGTTTCTGTCCCGCTGCCGCGGCCTGTCCTGCCTGCTGTGATTGTCCCATGGCCTGGGGCTGCATCCCTGCCGCGGCTTGGCCTGTCCGCTGGGATTGACCACCCATGGCAGGCCGCTGGCCCATGACCTGCTGCTGCCCGTTTGCCTGGGTTTGACCGGTTGAGGCCCCCTGTCCTGTGGACTGGATCTGACCCATCGCGGGCACCTGTCCCCTTCCCTGGAACTGTCCACCTGTCTGGGATTGGCCCATGCCCGGCACCTGTCCCGTGCCTTGCGCCTGGCCCATCACGGGGAATCCGGCATTGCCCTGCGCCCTCCCGAACCCTGAAGAAAGATATTGCGTCCCCGGGCCGGAGACCTGCCCCTCAAGATTCATGCCTATCTCCACCTTGAGGGTCTTGCCTGCATTCTCATAGGATATATAGTCCATATTAATGGCGGTGATCCTGCCTTCTGCTATTGAGTCACCATTCCTGAACCTTGTCACAGCCGCCGTCCTGGAATCCTCAATGAATGAGATATGCCCGTCCGTCTGTTTTGTTACCCCCCTGAGGGTGTAATAGCTCTGCTCAGGCACGACAACAACCTGCTCCTTGACCTGCGACATGGGGATGGTCTTTGTACGATAGCGGGAAAAGATGTTCCGTTCTGTAATGATCCTGTAGTCATCCCATGACTTCGTCGCCGGGCCTGTCTCTTCGCCTGCGGCAAGGGCGCCGGAGGATAAAAACAACATGCAGAAACCGATGATTTTGCAGGCCTGTTTCATCATTTATTCTCCTCCCTCAGAAGGTTGAATGCCGGATCCGGTCTGGTCTGAGGCCTCGGCCAGATAGAGCGCCGAGAGTTTCATCTGGAGAGACATCTCCTTGCCGTCCTCCTCCCTGGAACCAAGTTGAAATTCAGTTATCCTCAGGGGGAGCGTGGTATTTTCAATCTGCCATAGAAACTGCCCCACCGAACTCATGTTTCCGCTGCATGCAACATTAAACAGGATTTCCTGCATTATCCCATCCTGGCCCTTTTCACGTTCGGGCTTTATGGATGAAAGGGTCAGCCCATAATTCTGCGCCCAGCTGCGCAGGGCATTAAGGACAATGCTCTCTGTAGACGATACGTCGGAATTCAGGCCTCCGTTTACCATCTCATCCCATTTCTGGCTCACTCTGCTTTTCTGTTCAAACAGTGTAGAGGCCTTTTCCATCTCCCTGATCAGCTCCTGTTTCTGGTTCAGGATCTCTCCCCTGGCATCCAGGACCGGCATCAATATGAACCTGTCAAGGGCAAATATCATAATAACCAGCAGGGTCGCTATAAGTATCAGCCTTTCCCGTTTTGACAGTACCATCCCTTTCACTCCTTTCCTGTATAAGAGAAATTCATCGAAAAGGAGATCTCCTCTGAGTTCCTTCCGTTGTCCTGGAGATAGATCATCTGGACATTGGAAAAAAGCCTGTTCCCCTTCAATTGATCCAGGACCTCGATCACGCTCTTTTCATCAGTGGCCCGGCCGGAAACCACGCCGGCCATCTCTTCGGTCAATGCAAGGCTTGTCACCCAGATCCTCCCCTCTTCGGGAAAGGCCGATGTAAGGGCGGTCAGGCAATCGAGTATCCTGGGCCTTTTCGAATACCAGCCGCCTGCCATGCTGACCTTCTGGATAACATCCCTCGCATCGTTGATATCCTCCTTCATCCCATCGAGCTTTGACCTCAGCTCGGAGACATCCTTTTTATCGCCCCGCCATATGAAAAACATGACCATTAAAAGGATCACCATGCCGAATGCCGCGGCCGACGCCCAGAACACCTGGCTTTTCTTGATGATGCTGGTCCTGACATTCATGCGCGAGTTAAGAAAATCGATATAAAAGGGATCAGTGTTGTTATAGGCCTCTACAAGCATTACAGGGGCTGCCAGCCGGACCGCATCCTCGACCTCCGGCAGGTCGAGCCTGTCCGCAAATGACTGCCTGCTGCCTTCCACAAGTCTTATATTAGGCGGCAATGAATCTTCCAGGGACTTAAACTCCTCCCCGCCCAGGTCATATGATGCATTCCATATCAATAATTGCTCACTGCCCTCTTTAACAGAATTGTTCGAATAGCTGGAAATGATGCGGCGCAATTCAGTGACAAACAGCCCTGTTTCATTTTTCAGATCGCTCTGTATGTATCTGACATCAACTATCTGTTCGCCGTCCCCTGCAAGGAACTCGGCGTACTCCTTCCTGATATAGAGGAAATAACGGGGCGCAGGCGATGAAAGACCGGCGCGGATCCGGGAGAATAATGCAATTGATGATGCGGTGACTGAAAGCACATCAAGCCCGGCCCACCTGACAGCAAGGATTGCATTATCCAGGTTGGCCCGGAGCATGGCCAGGAGAAACATCCGGTTCGGTTTGTCCTTCTCGACAAGACCGGTATAATCCAGGGCCAGTTCTTCGGGGCTCAGGGAGAATTCCCGCTCGGCGTGTATCTTTAATATCCCGGCGATATTTTCCCTTGTCGATGCGGGAATGGCCTTCTCCCTTATCATGAGCCATTTTGCCGGTATCCCTATTATGGCCTTTTTGGCCCCGAACCGGTTTTCCTGTAAAAACCGCCCCAGCAACCGGCCCAGGCCCTCAGGGTCCTTAAAGGATGCCCCGTCAGGAAAAACAAAATGATTCACATGGGAAACCAGGAAGCGGTCCTTTTCGCAGCGGATATCTGATGCAAGCATGGCATTTTCTTCGATTGCCAGTCCGATAAACCTCCTGGGCCTGAACATCCTGCCAAGTCTTTCGCTGAAGTCATTAATCTGTTTTTCGATGTTGAAATATTGCATTTTACCTTTCCTGGATGCGGCATCTAAAATTTGAAATTTCAAATTTGAAATACTTTCCATTAATCTTCTATTACTTCCCCCGCCCTAAGCTTCGTCATAATCTCCGGGTCAATCGGCCATCCGAGATGCTTCAGCGACTTCCAGTATATTATCTTAAACTCCTCATCCGAGGTGTCCGCTACCATCCTGTACCTGGAAAAGGCCCTCCCGTCGCCGCTCACTCCGATGATATCCGCTGAATATTGATAGGAATGTATAGTAATATATCTACCTATCGCTGACGCCTTTTCAGGCAGTGCCTCTGCAACCCATGCCATGGAACCGGTATCGGTGCCGTCGGCATTCCTTTTCCTGACAAGTGCCTCCGCGTCCGACTCTTCAAGCCCCGGTATGCACAGAAGGACCTCCTTGGGGGCAGTGTTGACGTTTATAAGGCCTGTGATTGTGTCGCTCGAGGATGCGCTTATCTCATTTTCTATCTTTTTAAACTGGTCTTCGGTCAGCCCCAGATAGTCCTGTGCCTTTAAATAGAAATCAAGGACGCTGCTGAAACTGTACCCCTGCAAAAACTGTCCTACCTGAAACTGGTCCACGCTTAAACCGGCCTGCTGAAGCAGCGTCATTAATTTCTGCCGGCTGTCACGGCTTGTTATATCAACCCTCTGCTCTCCCGAGCTGTTTTCATTGGGCTCTGCGCTGTAAACAGTCACATAGTCATAGAAGCCCCTGTCAAGCCGTCCGTTCCTGTTATCGTCAGGCTCGCTCTCGTCCCCGTCGTTTTCATTGGAATCAAGGACGCCGTTGCGGTTAGTGTCCTCCCCGAACAGTATCTCCAGGGAGGCCCCCTTGATGAGCAGCACCTCCTCCACACTCTCAAGCTCGGAATCCTTGCAGTAATAGGGCGAATCAAGGAGGAGATAATATTCGCTCTCCGCCCCTCCGTCCGTGATGCTGTCGCTGTCCCGCCAGTCAATGATCGAGTATGCCAGTTCGGATGTCATATTCGGAAGATCCATGAGCATCTCATAATCGGCCTCGTTCATGTTTATCTTGCCCGACTCATCCCTTATCCCGTAATAATAGGCATCGTCATCATCCAGGTCGGGCCGGAGGAGCCAGAAATAACCCTTTCCCACCGATATGGCCCGGTATGGGGTCTCACCCTCGATCTTAATGTCCGTATCATCATCGCTGTTCAGCCTTGCCTTGATAAAATTGACCGCCCCCCTTGCGATGCCTTCCGACTCAAGCGATGATATATGGTTTGCGGTTGCGATCGCCTCCACCCTCATGGACCTTGCAAAAACAAGGGTCAGCCCCGTGAGCACCAGCACGACCCAGATAGTGACTATAAGGATCGAGCCACTCTCGCTGCCGCGACATAATATGTCACGGGCATCAGCCGCACGGCAGGATGATGGTCTCTGTAAATTCATAGAGGTCTTCTTCATCATTGTTCCCGTCCGTCGTGCTTTCAGGGCCTTCCAGCACTATTGTTATCTCCACTGCCTGGGGCAGGGCATTGTCATTGTCTGAGGAATCCCATTCATCCGCCCAGTCGCTCCCGTCGTAGTACCTCAGGTTCAGGGCCCTGACCCCGCTGCACAGCACCTCTTCATCGGGATCGATCGTCCTGGGGGAGAGCAGGTTCGTTGTTGTCTTCCTTACAATGACCCTCTCCTCAGTGTCCTCCCGGACTGACATCTCAAGTTCTACCTTCTCTATGTCCGAGGCGAGCTCATCCTCGACGGGATTATAATCCGCAGTGTAAAAACTCAGGTTGTCTGCGTCATAACCGTATTCGTCCTGTTCATCCTCGCCCTCGAATTCCCCTGCCAGTATGCCGTTCGGAACCATAGACGCCGTCAGCATCCCCTTTATCAGTTCAACAGCGATCTCCGCGGCCCTTCCCTTTTCAACCACCGCCTCCGCGCTCTCCCTTGCCCGGAATCCGATGCTCATGGAGGTATACAGGGAGGCGGCTATTATGCTCATCATGGTCATTGCAATGAGCAGTTCAAGGAGCGTGAATCCGCGATTTTCATTTCTTACCTGCGGCATATCATTCGGCCTCGCTTTCACTTGACCTATAAACAAGTGTTGACAGCTCTACCGAATGATCCGTTCCCAGGGCATCGGTCCAGTCCACCGTCATGGTCAACTGCTGCATGGAGCCCTCCTTTTCCCAGTCCGCCACCTCAAGGCTCCATCTATAATCCGACTCATCGTCAAACTCACCTGACTGGTCGCCGTTGTCATATTCACCGCTTAGAAACAGCTCCGCAAGTTTGGTCTCTGCCAGGGCGCCCGCCTCAACCTGGCGTTTTGACTTCACGCCCAGCTTCATGGAGAGCGAAAGCCCCTCCATAACGACAGGAAGAATAAGGGCGATCAGAACAAAGGTCGCAAGTATCTCCACAAGGGTAAACCCCCTCTCCCTTGATCCTTCATCAACTGCGCCCCTATTATATATATTAAAGATCACGTCTCAGCCTCTTCCGATTCTACAATCCGGTAGGCCTCTGCAGGAGAGGGCGACTTTATCTCAATAACATCGCCGCGCCGGTCTGTCAGGGTTATGGTGCCGGTTTCAGCCATGCCCTGGGGAAAAAAGGCGATATATTTTACCTTTCCATCTTTGTCGTCTTCCTTCTCAAGATCAACCGTAGTGTCATCGGGCAGCAGAAATTCCCTCCCGAACTCACTGTTAAGGCCGCTGAATGCGCCGCCTTCCCTGTTTGAAGTAAGCCAGTAGATGCCCCTTTGCTGATCAAAATTGAGCCTGTATGTGCGTCCCTCGGAAATAGCCTGAGACCTTGCAAGCCTGATCAGAGAAAGGATATTTGCTGCGGCATCATGGGTCTTCCTTGATGAAAAAAAGCCCCTCAGGGACGGGGCGGCCATGGCAAGGACCGTGCTGATAATAACCATTACCAGTATCAGCTCCAGGAGGGTGAATCCCTCATGGCTGTAATAAGGCCTTTTCGGACACCTTGAGGACATAGACCCTTAACCTCCGCCCCTCATCCTTAGCGCGTTGACCAGTTGTCTATGTCGTCGGACCCGCCATCCTGTCCGTCCGGTCCGTAGGAATAGAGATCATATCCCGAGGTATTGTGCTTGCCCGGTATTGTGTATACATACTGATTGCCCCAGGGGTCATTCGGTATCCCGCGTTTTATATACGGGCCCTTCCATGAGGATGTTGTTGTGCCGGTCGGCTGTTCCACAAGCGCCTTCATCCCTTCTGTGCCGGTAGGATAGCGGCCCATATCCACCTCAAAGGAGTCAAGGGCAACCTCCAGGTTTGAGATATCCGTATTTGCCGCGGTTATCCGGGCCTGTTCGGATCGTTTGGTAAATTTGGGAACCACGACTGCCGCCAGGACTGTCAAAATGACCATAACCAGGAGCAGTTCTATCAGGGTGAAGCCCCTTTCAAGGCCGCGCCTATAACCTTTTTTCATGTCTGATCTTTGCATGATGAATTCCATTCCTTTTCATATATATTAAGGTTATTGTTTATCATTAATCCCTCTATCTTATGAGCTCCTGAAGATTGAATATGGGCAGAAGCATTCCCAGAATTACAGTCCCCACGAGTATTGCCATAATAAACAAAAGGGCCGGCTCCGCCTGGGCCACAAGCATGCTGAGCCTGCGGTCCAGCTCTTCCTCATAGGCCCCTGAAAGCCTCACCAGCTCGGAATCCAGCCTGCCTGTCGCCTCGGCGACGGAGACCATCTCCACTACAGAGGAAGGAAAAAGCTGGGGGCATCCTGCCATGCCTGCGGAAAGCGACGACCCGTTCTGGACCTTCCTGACCGTTTCCTCCAGGGCGTCCGAAAGGGTCTGATTCCCTATGGCCTCGTTGGCTACCCTTAATGAAGCCACAAGCGGGACGCTCGCCCCTGCCAGCGTCCCGAGCATCCTGCAGAAGCGAACCAGGGCAAACCTCGCGAGGATTGTACCGACCATGGGGATCTTCAGAAAGAGCCCCTCCATTGCCCTGCGGCCCTCCTCCTTGGCCATTGCGCGCCGGAATCCCACAACAACCACGGCAAAAAAAATCAGGAGAATCATCCAGTACCTGCTTATAAAATTGCTTACCCCCACGATGAAGAGAGTAAGCGCCGGGAGTTCTCCCCCGAATTCCTTAAATATCGAGGAGAACCTGGGTATGAAAAAGGTCATGAGGAATATCATTATCAGTATGCCGAGAATTGCGAGTATGATGGGATAGACCGTTGCCGCCCTTACCTTTCCTATGAGCTTTTTTTCCCGGGACTGGAAATTGGCAATCTGGTTAAGTACCAGGTCCAAAAAACCGCCTGTCTCTCCCGCCCGCACCATGGCGACATAAACAGGGGGAAAGGACCTGGGCCACTTGCTGAAGGAATCCGCCAGGGACATGCCATCTGCCACGGAGTCCTTTATCGCGGACCACTGGGCCCTTGCCGCAGGGGTTGATGCCTCCCTGCTCAAAATTCCCAGGGACCGGCTCAAGGGAACGCCCGCGGAGAGAAGGTTTGCAAGCTCAAGTGTGAAGGCCTCCACCTCAACCTTTGATACATGGCCTTTCCCTGCAAAGGGCATCCTGTGTGCGTAACCCTTGTCTTTTTCTTCTTCAACAAAGGACGGGGCCAGTCCATCTGCAATGAGCTTATCGATAACCGATTCCCTTGTTGCCATGTTTATGGAGCCTGCAATCTCCCTGCCGCTCTGGTCTATGGCATTGTATCTGTAGTCCGGCACAAAATCTCCGAGATCATGTTAATTGCGTTCTTTGTATATTAACAGGGGCAGGGGGTTTACTTTTCCCCTAAGCTTTAATTATCAAATCAGGCTCGCTCGGCCCCTTCCCCTGTTAATTACCGTTCCCGTTAAACCGCTCGTCCTTTGTTATCCTTAAGAGCTCTTCCACAGTGGTCTTGCCCTGGCGGAGATATCTGAGTCCGTCTTCCCTTAGCGTCTTCATGCCGTTTTGCAGTGCAATCTCACGTATCCTGGCATGGGAAGCGCCATCGGTAATGGCATGACGCAGCTCCTGCGTTACAACCATCTGTTCGAATATCCCCTTTCTTCCCAGATACCCCATTCCCAGACACTTCGGACAACCCCTGCCCCTGTATAGCCGGTCCGGCAGTGCCCCGCCGAACTCAGCCCTGAGATGGTCGGAATTAGCTGGTGCATGTTCCTCGGAGCAATCAGGGCATATGATCCGTACAAGCCGTTGTGCAATTACTCCCTCCAATGTGGAGGCGACAAGATAGGGCTCTATCCCCATATCCACAAGGCGCGTCAGCGCCCCGGGAGCGTCGTTTGTATGAAGGGTGGAAAAGACAAGATGGCCGGTTAATGATGCCTGCACGGCTATCTCCGCCGTCTCCCTGTCCCTGATCTCCCCCACCAGGATAACATCGGGGTCATGCCTTAGAATTGAGCGGAGGCCGTTCGCAAATGTAAGCCCGGCCTTTGTTGAGACCTGTATCTGATTTATTCCCCGCAAATGATATTCAACAGGGTCTTCAATGGTTATGATCTTGCGTTCTACATCATTTATCTGGGACAATGCCGCATAAAGTGTCGTAGTCTTGCCGCTCCCTGTCGGTCCTGTTACAAGAATGATGCCGTAAGGCAGATCCAGCAAACGTGAAAATATCCTGAAATCCTCCGGCCCCATTCCCAGTTGTTCCAGGCCAAGCAGGACGGATGAACGGCTGAGGAGCCGCAGGACAATGGCCTCACCGTGAAGCATGGGTATGACGGATACACGGACATCGACCTCGGCGTTTTCAATCTTGATCTTTATCCTTCCGTCCTGGGGCAGCCGTTTCTCGGCAATGTCCAGGTGGCTTAATATCTTGATTCGGGAGATGATGGCCGCCTGGAATCGTCTTACTTCAGGAGGGATCGAGACCTCCTTCAGCACGCCATCAACACGATAACGAATCCTCAATTCGTTCTCAAAGGGCTCGATATGCACATCCGTTGCCCTCAACTGGATGGCCTCTATGAGGATCTGGTTGACAAACCTTATAATGGATGCCCCCTCTGCCGCCTCAGCCAGGTCCATATCATCTTCCAGCTCCTGGTTGATGATCTGGAGTCCGTTGTCACCGACCTCTGTTACCATTGACTGCACGGTGTCCGCTCCGACGCCAAGGCACCTCTTGATGCAGTCAAGGATCTCGCCGGAAGGGGCAAGTGCCGGGCTGAAGTCCTTTCCGGTCGCAAGGCGGAGTTCATCCAGGCCGGATGTATCCGATATAAGGCTTGTGACAACGGTAATGGAGCCGTCGTCGTTTTGAAGGGGGACAATCTGCCTTTTAAGCAGGATCTTTGCAGGGAACTGGGTCAGAAAATCCTTTGAGGGGCTGCATCCTTTAAGGTCGATGAAGGGATAATCAAATTCCCGCGCAAGAAAACGAAGGACTTCTTCTTCTGATATCAAGTTCCCTGAAAGAACCGCCTTTTCCAGGGGCTCTCCTTCATTTATCCTGCTCATGACCGACGCAAGCCTGTTCTTATCCAGGAGTCCCTCTTTGCCCATTTTTTCAATAAGATCGATCATTATTCAAGCAGCCCCAGGGATATAAGGGTGGCTTCCTGCTTTAAGGTCAGGAGTTCCCTCAGGTCTTTCTGCGCCTTTGCCAGGTCCTGTTTCGCGGTTTCCCTGGCCTTGCGCACCTCGCTTACCTTGTTCTTTATCTGTGTGCTTGTAGTGTCCTCGCTCGCCAGCAGCGTCTGCAGTTCTTCAAGGGTCTTGTCTCCTGTATTAGCCGAAGCCCTGGTGTCCCCGCCTCTGACCTGAGTATTGCCCTGTGCATTGGACCTCCCCATCAGGGACCGCAGCTGGAATCCGCTTGACTGTGATGAGACAAGGGAAACGACCTTCAGGACCTTCGGCCCGATGACGGCCCATTCCTCGTCCGTTGATCCCAGCAGTTCCTTAAGTCTTGGGCTCATCATGTTCTGCATCTGTTCCGTTTGCTGCCCCTGCCCCGGGCCCTGTCCGAAACCCTGCCCCCGCTGAATTTGGCCTCCTGCCTGGGAGCTCTGCTGCCCCATTTGATTGTTCTGCGCCGTCCGGGATTGCTCATATCCACCCACCGGCGGTTGACAAAGTGCCGAGACAGCCATTATTACCGAAAGGAGCAATAATGTAGTGCAAAAAATAAAAACACGTATGGAACCGATCATAAAAATCTCCTTTCCAGTTTATTGAAGTGTTGTAGAAAAGATTGGTTAATGTTCTGATCCGCCTATAATCACAAGGATTATAGGCGGATAAAGCTGACCTAAGGCATGCCCCGCGGGGATAATTTTATCGCGCCACTGTCCTTGGCCTTCCGGTATGCCTCCATCTGTTCTTTGGTAAGTATATTGAATAGATCCTTTTCAAAGGATTTTTCAGTTTCCAGCAAAGCGTTTTTTAAGACAGCAGAATCCTGCTTCTCCTGTTTATATTTCTCAGATACGTCTTGTTGATTCCTGGAAAGTTTGTCCAGTCTGGCCCTTAATTTTTCCTCCTGTTCCTGAGAAAGCGTCAACCGGTCCTTCAGTTCGCCTGCAATCCGCATGTAATACCTTTGAGAAGGACCAGCCTCACGCGCCCCTCCCCTGGGTGTTGCAGAATCAGGTACTGCAGTCATAGGATCTTGCCCTGGCATCACTTGAGGAAGCGTTTGATCAGGTGTGGTCTGAGGCGGACCCTGTTCCGGACCGCCCTGCTTTTGCGGACGGGACTGGTCAGGCGTCCTTTGCTGCTGACGCTGGCCGCTGGGGAACCTGTCACGGACCTCATTCATCCTCTTGATCAGCGTTTCGAGTTTGGCCTTCTGTTCATCGGTCAACTTATCCTTAATAGACGTAAAGGTGTCATCATTGATCTGCTTTATCTCCGGCTGAAACTTACTGCCCAGTGCTACTATCTTCTCCTGTGACTCCTTAACAATCTTTTCAAACTCGGTTCGTTGCGCATCTGTCAAATCGAGTTCATTCGAGAATCTTCCCAGGATTATCTGGACCCTTTCCTGCACAGGAGGGCCCCCTGCCTCAAATTTTTTCACCCGTTCCTTATAATAGTATCCTGTACCCAGGGACCCGGCCAGCACGCCGACAAGAAAGACAAGCAAAACACCGGAAGCCAGTTTTAATTTATTCATTATAATGCCCTCATGATCCGCTATACATTGCAAGAGTGACTAAATCCGAAGTGTTGCTCACAAATGCCTTTGTAAACTCATAATCTGAATAAAAATCCATCTTGATCAGGGCCAGGCCCAATAATCCTACAAGGATAAAGGTAACAGGTGTAAGCCTCCACACAAACTGCTGAAAAAGTTCAAAATACCCTGCCTTAGAGTAGATGGTGCCCATGCTCAGAACATTCCCCATGACTCTGGCCTGCCACAAATCTCCTGCTTCCCTCTTCTCTTTTGCATAATAGGCTGAGGTCAGGGCCTTTAGTACCTTTCCAAACTGTTCCTTATTAATGGACTCCATAGTCACCTCCATTTACCTTTTGATGTTTTCTTTTAAAAGCTTTTTTAGCTTATTTCGGGATCGGAAGGCCCTGACCTTGATATTGGCCACGCTCCAGCCTAAAAGATCGGCAGCCTCCTTACCCGACAAGCCTTCAAGATATATCAGTTCCAGGACCATTCTATCTTCAGGCGACAATCTTTCCATGGCCCAGTCGAGTAATTCCGTTGCCTCTTTCTGAGGATCTTCATCACGCGCGTGGGCCTCAGGCTGATCTGAGATCACTTCCTCCAGCCACTTCTGCTGCCTTTCACTAAGTGAACTCATGGCTACTTCCTTGTTTCTGTAAACCTTGCGCCAGTAATCGTAACAGGTTCTTACAGCGATAGAAGACAGCCATTGTTTGAAATCTCCCCTGCTCTTAAAGCCGGACAATGACTGATAGCCCCTTATAAAGGTCTCCTGCGCCATCTCCTCTGCCTCTGAATAGGGCACATGCTTCTTTACTATCCTCAATACAAGGTCTTTATATCTCACCATAAGAGATTCAAAGGAATTTACATTCCCTTCAAGGACCTGTCTGATGATTTCGGAATCACTGAACATGATAGGCTTTTCTTTCATCAATCTCGATCTGTTCCAGATTTTCTCTTTTATTAATCAGAAATAATCAGCTAGAGAAAACAATAACTTCTGAAATTTTGATTTTCAACCATAGCAATTATATCCCTCAACTGATCCGCCTATCAAGAATGTTATTTTTACAGATCGACCGAAATCACACAATTATTTAATAACCCATTGTTGTTTCATGAAAAATTATTCGCATATACTTCAGGCCGGTAGTTCTTTCATGGCCTTTACAGATAATTTTCATGCAAGCTTATCTTTCCGGGAAATCCCTGTCTCAGGGATCATCTGCGTTCTTTTTCAACTTAAAAGTCGTAACATATTGTTAAAAGGTTACAAATTTTTCTCAAAATCTTGAAAATTGTGTCGGATAAATGAAGCTCCCCACCATTGTCTCTGCATTAAAGGTCCCGTTTTCCACTGCTTCAGTCAGTTCCAGCCAAAAGGCCTCCATTCCTGCCTTATCCTCTTCCCTGATGGAGGAAATGCTGCTCATAAGCCCTCCGGGGGTGCTGATAGCCATGGCTTGCGTGCTGCACGAGGCGTAATCGGGATCGCTTTTATCCTGTAAGGACTGAAATAAGCATAGGAATATTAGGGTCTTAGGCAGAGAGTAAATACGAATTCCCAATAATTCTTTCTACAGGTACCGGAAAATTCATATTTACTCTCTATTTCTCGTTGAGAAAGGACAAGGTGATTACATTTGAGCTGAGACGGCCTGAACGCAGCCGTCATATTATTTCATTTCTGATAACTATAAGAACCCATCTTTTAAGTCTGTTGTAAAAACAATCATAAATTTAGGCTGCCGTTTTTACTATGCCTTCTGTCGTCGAAGATTATATGGGCGCGTTTGAGCAGAAGTGACTTCCAGTTCTTGATCTGATTCGGATGGATTTCGTAATAATCGGCCAGTTCATTCAGTTCTTTTCTTCCTAGTATTAGATCTGAGATGACCCGTGCCTTGAATGAACCGCTGTATGTCTTTCGTTTTCTCATATTGCACCAGAATTTCTAATTAATTTCTATTCATGCCTCAGGGCAACTATGGGATCAACCTCTGCAGCGCGGGCGGCCGGATAAAGGCCAAATACAATGCCTATGCCTACGCTGATGAAAAGAGGCAGTATTATGCTGAAGGCGGTGATTACCGTCTCCATGCCCGCAAACAGTGTAATCAGGAGAGGTATGAATACACCCAGGCAAAGACCGACAACCCCGCCTACGGTTGAAAGCACAACGGTCTCAATAAGAAACTGAACTATTATCTGTTTCTTTTTTGCACCTATGGCCCGCCTGATCCCGATCTCCCGCGTGCGCTCTGTTACTGATGCCAGCATGATGTTCATGATCCCTATGCCGCCTACAAGGAGACTTATACAGGCAATAGACCCGAGGACTATATTAAAGGTCCTTTTTGTCGTTTCCGCCTGCTTTAAAAGGGCAAGTGGAACGCTCATTGAATAATCCGCTTTTGTATGAAATTTGGCCAGCATAGACTCAAGGCCTTTTGCCGTGGCCTCCACATGATTCATATCATCCACTTCTACTATAATCTGTTCCAGTTCGACGTTTTTCCTCTCGCTGGACCCGGAGGACTGTTTGATGGTTATATCGCCGAAATAAAATTTGGCCACTTCTATGGGTATATAGGCATCCACCTCTTTGTCCGGCAGCTGGACGCCCCCGGATGAACTGCTGTCGTCACTGCTCTTGACAATCCCCACCACCTTAAAATTAGTGCTGGCCACACTCACATTCTGCCCGATGGTGCCTTTGGTTGCCAGGAGCTTCCTTGCCCCGAATTCGGTAAGCACTAGGGACCGGGCCATCTCTTTAGAATCTTCTTCAATCAGAACCCGGCCTGCAACAACATCCCTTTTAACAAGGTCAAACCACCTGGGCGTAGTCCCTACAACCCGCAGGTCCATGGTCCTTCCTCCCAGTGTGCCGGTCTTATTTGCGATTTTGACCGGAACTACTGTTTTTATTGTTGAAAAGGTTGCGGCAATCCTCTCATGGTCGGCATATTTCAGGCCGTAAACGCTCATGAATGACGAAGACTGATTAGAGGTGTTCTCCTCTTCAGTAGATTTCATGGATGTTATAATAATATTGTTGCTTCCTACCTTTTTGATCTGTTCAAGGGCATCCTTGCTGGCCCCTTCTCCGACTGACAGCATGGCCACAACACTGCCCACACCGAAGACCACCCCCAGCATGGTCAAAAAAGACCTGAGCTTATGAAGGAGGAGATTTTCAATCCCCAGCATGATATCCCTTACCAGGTCCTGTTTCATTTTCGTGTTTTTTAAATTTATCATCTCAATGACTCCCTATCCAATCTACAATGCCGTCTTTCATATGGAGGCTGTTTTTTGCATACATCGCAATATCCTGCTCATGGGTTACCATAATGATCGTCTTGCCCCTCTTATTCAGTTCGACAAGAAGCTCCATGATCTGCACGCCTGTCTGAGAATCAAGGTTTCCGGTAGGCTCATCCGCCAGAAGGATCTGCGGGTCATTGGCAAGTGCCCTTGCTATGGCCACCCTCTGCATCTGCCCCCCTGACAGTTCCGTAGGCTTATGCTCCAGCCTCCCTTCCAGCCCCACGCTGAGAGCAAGCTCTTTAGCCCGTTTTATGCTTTCCTCCGGCTCCCACCCGAGATAGTAAAGTGGCAGCTCTATATTTCTCAAAACGGACAGCTGGGGGATAAGATTAAAGCTCTGGAATATAAAGCCAAGGTGCCTCAATCTGAATTCGCTCAGGGCGTCATCGTCAAGACCGCCTACATCCTGGCCTTCAAGGAAATAGTGACCCTTTGTCAACCGGTCAAGACAGCCTATGATATTCATCATGGTGCTCTTGCCCGAACCGCTGGGCCCCATGATCGCCCAGAAATCACCGCGATCAAAGGATATATTCACGCCGTTCAATGCCTTTACATCATTTGAACCGACAAAATATGTCTTATTTGCCTCTTCCAGCCTGATTATATGATTATTAGATGGTGATGACATTCTGTCGGCCTCCTTAAAAACCACCAGGCATGCCGCCACCGCCGCCGCCACCGCCGCCGGGCATACTGCCGCCCTCAGTGCTATCAGAAGTGGAACCGGAAGTTGAGTAGCGAGTATCGGAATCCTGGCTTGATCCCTGATTCGCGCCCTGATTCACACCCTGATTTGTTCCCTGATTCTGGCCCTGATTGCCGCTCGGGCGTTGCCCCATCTGCATCTGGGATGCCTCTGTTGAGGTTATAAAACCATCCCCATCCTTATCAATCTGGCTGAAGAAATTTTCAGGCCCTGAAAATTCGGACTTCGAAACCTTGCCGTCGCTGTCCTTGTCAAACCTTGTTATCATGTTGCCGCCTCCCTGGCCCTGCTGCCCCGAAGGCGTACTGCCTCCCTGGCTCTGAACGGCAGGCATGGTCCCCGTCCCCCGACCCTGGCTGGAATCCTGGCTGTCGTTTCCTCCTGCCGCAGCCGGCGCCGGCGTCCCCTGTGAACCTTCCTCCCCGCCTGCAGTGGCGTCTGTAGCAGTCTCCGGCACTTCAACATCAGACAGCTTTTCAAAGCTCTGTTCAGAAACCGCCGCCTGGGCAAGCGGAGGAGACAGGGACACGACCTCGCCGGGCTCCAGACCGCTGGCTATCCTTATGACTATGTTATTGTCCATGCCGGTCTCTACTGTCCTGGGTTTAAGCTTGCTGCCCTTTACAACATACACGGTCGGTTTTCCCCCGACACTCATAACCGCCTGCACCGGGATATATGTGGCCTTTTCATACTGGTCGATGACCACCTCTGCAGTACAGCTCATACCTGAGCGAAGCAGATCCATATCCCCGCCGTTCTCCATGGCAATGGTTGTATCATAGACCTTGAGATCCGGATTCATAAATGCGTTCTGTGCATTAACCACGTTTGAAACATATGTCACCTTGCCGGTATATACCACGTTCGGTATGGTATCCACTGTAATCAGGACTGGCAGGCCTATCTTCACCTTGTCGATGCTGGACTCCGGTACGCTGATCGAAACGGTAAAACCCTTTGTTGTAGGCAGGTGTATCAGGTCCTGGCGTTCCTTGACGCTGTTTCCCAGCTTAAGGGGCTCTGTCTGTCCGCCGAACCTGCTGCGGCTCTGTTCCGCGCTTGTGGCATATATAATAGTGCCGTCTGCAGGGGCGTATATCTTGGTGGCCGCAAGCTGATTTTCAATCTTCTTGAGCTTAGCCACCTGACGTTCATATTCCGCCTGCTTGGCAGCCTTATTTGCCTCTGCCTGCGCCACATTCGCCTTTGCCTTGCGGGTTGTACGCTCAAGGGCCGCCTTGGCCTGGGTCACATCGCTCTCGAGCTTTGCAAGCTGTCTCTTATTGGTATAATTCACCAGCAGGTCCTTGGCTGCCTTTTTCAGCTCCACGGACAGCTGCTTCTGGGTATAGGAAAGGGTGTCCTTCTCAAGCTCTGACTGGGAGAGATACCCCTCTTCGTAAAGCTTCTTTGACCAGTCAAGGGTATCCTTCGCCTGGGCCACCTCTTCTTCAGCAACGGTAATATTGGACTCTGATTCCTTCAGCTGGTCGGGATATTCCCCCTCAATATACTTTTTAAGGTCAAGCTGGGCAAACTCATAGGCAAGCTTTGCCGACTCGATATCGCTCTGTGCCTGATTCTTTGAGACCTCATAATTTTCGTTCGCATCGATCCTCGATGCATCAGCATTCTGAACAGATATCTCCTGATCAACCTTTTTGTCGGACAGGGTGCTCGAGTCCAGTTCCATCATCAGGTCGCCTTTTTTTACCTTGGTTCCTTCTTCCACAATGGACACAATCGTGGTCGAGCCCTCGACCTCATTTTTCACAATCACCTTTTCTGCCGGCTGTATTGTCCCTGTCTCTGTAATGCTTATCTTTAGAGGACCCTGCTTGGCCGTATAGGTCGGGATGCTGCTCTGGGCATCTTCGCCCGAAAAAAGAGACATGACGCCCCACAACACAAAAACAAGGACCGCAATCCCGGCAACGGATACCGCCGGTCTTTTTTTGATAATCTCCTGTAATTTTCCGAACAATTTACTGTAATTTGACATTGTTATCCTCCTCGGATTCATATTCTACCAATAATCCTGTATCGTCTATTTTCAAAATCCCTGCATCCCGCTGAAATTGAAGTTCGGCCATGCGATAATTAATTACCGCCGATGTCAGGGAGTTCCTTGCAGTAAGCAGGGAAGACTGCGCCTCCAACAGGTCGCGCAATGTCGATCTGCCCGCCTCAAAGAACATGTTCGCGCTCTTTAATCCTGTCTCCGCCGAGGAAACTGCCTGGGTCTGTATCCTCAGCCCTTCACGGGCCTCGGACATTGTCCTCAGGGTCTGGCGGACGGAAAGCTTTATATTGTCCTCCAGAGTCTGATAATCCCTGACGGCCTTTTCCAGCGAAATATAGCTGCTCCTGTAGGCGTTACGCTCTGATGTGCGATCAAAGGGCAGATCAAGCGTCAGCAGCCCTGTGTAAATGCCGCTGTTCTTTTTAAAGGTGTCTTCCTCGTCGCCGGAGAAGCTTGCCGATCCCAGAAGCGTAAGTTCCGCTCCAAGTGCATCGGCCTTGATGACAACCGCCCTCTGTGCGTCATAGACCTTTCCTTCCTTGACCTTCAGGTCCAGGCGGTTCTCAAGGGCAAGGTCTATAGCCCTGGTCTCATCCATCTCCAGCGGTCCGGCATTTTCCTTGCCTGGTTCAACAAGATTTTCGGATGTGGATCCATCAGGTACGGCCCTCGTTACAATCTCTGAAGCGCGTTTATTAAGGCTTTCAAGATCAGACCTGTCCAGTTCCAAATTCGCGTCTGTCGGAAGCCCTATCATTATCTTGAAGTTGTCGAGCTGGTTTTTATATTGCCCCTTGGCGCTAATCCACCTGTTGCGGGAATTCAGTTCCTGCTGAAGCGTCTGGTTAACCTCTACAACGGTCGCGCGCCCTGCCTCTGCCAGCCTGTTTGTCCTGTTATAGGATGTTATGCTGTTTTTATAGTTCTCAGTGGCATTATCAATCTGATCCATCTGGGAGATCACGTTCATATAATTCTGCACTATCTGTACGGCAAAGGTGTTTTTATACCTTTCAAATTCATACAGGGCATATACAAGATCACGCTCGGCCTGGGTCAAAGATTCTGAGGCTACATATTTTCCTGAGCCTCGCAGCAGAGGAATTGATATGGAGGCATCCCCTTTAAATGTCTTTGATGTAAGGCCCTCAGTAAGCAGATTTACTATATCAACGCCGACCGATGTAACGATCTTTGTGCCGTTTTTAAGTTTCTTGCTTACAGACAATGAACCATTGCCTGTGTCCGATCTCTCTGTTGCATCGGTATTTGTATTTGTTTTTTCCGTTATCTTGTATTGTGCATCATTCCCGATGGTGAAGCCATACTCATGTCTCCTGAGGTTCAGGTCCAGTGCCTTTTGAAAGACGCTTTCCTTCTGGCTCTGGTATTCCGAGCTGTTCATGGCTGCTATCTGAAGGGCCTGCACTAACGATAGCTTAAGGGCTTTTCCCTGTTCCAGCGTTATATCATCTCCCTGGGACGTTTTGTTCTCACTGGGGTAATTCTTTTCCGGCCAGTGCGATATCTTTTCAAGTTTGTCTGTCCCGAGAGAGGCGTTGCCGGAGTATTGCAGGTCCTGTTCAATCATAAGACGGCGCCTCAGTGTGTCGCTGGGGCGTTCAATGTCTATGCCCGTGGCCTTTCCGAAAAGTTGTTCCTGCTTTTCCTTGATAATAGAATCAGCTACCTTGTCCGCGCTCTTCCTGTAATGGGATGCGGTACAGCCTGTGCCGACTAAAAGGGTCGATAACAGCGCTATAATGAACAACCTGCATATGACCGTCCATTTATCAACTCTATCAGACCTCTGGTGCGGTGCCCCTTTAATCGTCATTATATGGGTCTCCGTCATTCGTTGCCTCCTAACTATTGCAAATTTAATTACCGTATTGCTATAAATTAATTAAAATATCGATATTAGACTTATTAATAAAAAACCTGTTATTTAACGGGGTTCAATAATCCCTTTTTACACCGGGATTCTTTTCCTCCTTATTGTCGGCAGAAGTTTGAAAAAGTTACACCTTTTTTTCAAAAAGCCAATAAAATTAACTATCTCCACAAATTTTTCATAATTTAAGCCCTGTGAAATCATGCATTAAATCGGATTGTGATAATAGTAAGGATATAGATATCATCCATATAAATAAAGGATTCCCAGGACCGCTTGCCACAGGATATCGGGATGGATACAGGACAAACCCTGCCAAACGGGAGGAACGGTTACGTCAAGGGGGATTGCAGGCAGCCGGACGGCCGCATGTATGGACAGACAGGGGAAGGGCGCTCGGGGTTATAGTCACTGGCTATTTATCATTACCTATACCTGGCATACTGGAAAAAAGGCAATCTCTCACACAAACCGGTTTTACCGTATATTTTCCCGGCATAAAAATCTAATGCAGCAACTTTTATTTCAATCATGATGACCTGATAATGTCCTTTTCTCTCGCCAGATTGATTATGAACCTTATGAAATATATATAAAGAAAAAGACATAACACGATGGAAAAACCCCCGGCCAGAATCGGTATAAGAAAGCCCTCCTGATCCGAATGGCTGAGGCCGAATCTAATAGATACAATTGAAATAAGAATTATAAACGATACTGCCAGCCCCAGCAGAAAAACCATAAACCAGAGAAAAATCTTTTTTACAGGAAAGGGATCCCTGCGGAACATTACATTGCATCCTTAATCTTTTCTGTTAAGAAGCTAATGTGTTTTTTTACTGTATTATCTGTCTTTGCTTTCTTTTCAATAATCTCAGACGAATAAATGATCGTAGAATGGTTCCGATTGATCGACTTGCCGATATCCTCCAGCGTAGCATCGGTAAAATTACGGCAGAGATAAACAAACAGATTACGCGGGTAGGCGTGTATCTTCTTCCTGGATTTCGATTGAAGCATTGCCGGATCAACCTTGAAATAATGACATATAACCCTCTTAATGCCTTCAAGTGACAGATTATTCTGGTCATTGACCTGGCAATTAATTACTTCCTTGGCAAGAGACATGTCTATGCTGGCATTCATCAATTCCGATTTGGCCCTCAGGCATCTTATAGTGCTTTCAATCTGCCTGACATCCCTTGTGAGATGTTTCGCAAAAAGGTGTATAATATCCTCTGAAAGACAGACATTATTCTCGGAGGATTTTTTTTCAATTATCTTGACCCTTGTATCATAGTCCGGTTTTTCCAGTGTCGAAATCACACCGGAAACCAGCCTTGAGGAAAGCTCCTTTGTCATATTGGGCATGTCCTTGGGCAAAAGCGAGCTTGTGAAAATAATCTTTTTCCTGTCATTCACCAATGCGTCAAGGGTATAGCCAAGTTCCGCCTGGGTCTTTTCCTTGCCGCTCAAAAAATGCACCTCTTCAAGGAGAAGGACGTCACAGGATCGGCGATATTTCTCCTTGAATTCATCCGTACGTTTATTCTTAAGTGCAAAGATCATCTCATTAACAAAATCTTCAGCGGTTATATAATAGGCCCTTGCATCGGGATTTTGTTCGAGTATAGCCTGCCCGACAGCATGGGACAGGTGGCTCTTCCCCAGACCGGTATTCGAAAGAAGGAAAAGAGAGTCATACTTCCACTTTGAATCGCTGGCGAGCGCCTTTGATGCGGAATAGGCGAATTCATTGCATTTGCCCACCACAAACCTGTCAAAGGTAAAATCCCTGTTAAACCTCCTCCTGCCGTTTGTCCTGCCGGCCGGTATATTTGGAAGAGACAACTGTTTGGAAGGCTTAAAAAGGTCTGGGACCTGTTCCTTTTTTTCCGGGGTTTGCACCTTGAGAAGCACCTTGCAGCTGCTCCTGCCGGTATCATTGAGCCTTTTTTCCATTAAATCCTTATAATTTTCAGACACCCAGTTCAGCGAGAACTTGTTCGGACATCCAAGGACAAGATAGTCGTCCCTTTCCTCCAGGGGAGTAAGGGGATTTATCCACAGCGAAAAACTGTTTTCAGACAGTTTTTCTTTTATATGGTTCTTAACATCTTGCCACATCAGGCTCATGATCAGCTCCATCTATGTAACTAGTAACTTCTAAATCCGTTAAAAACTATGCGTCATTTTTTTAGGGCATTTATCTATGAAACTGCGTCCGGTGTCAAAAGGGATTGATATAGGGGACAACTTAGGTAGGCATGATTTTTTAACAAGATTTAACCTGTTGTAATATTGGATAAATTATTGATCGGAATCCTAACGCACGGTTTAAATGGATATTTTTCAAGATCAGAAATTATCTTTTAATTCAAAAACTTCCCGGGAAAGAAGCTATCGTGTAATATTATACTAACATTTTTCATTCTCATGAATGCTCATGTTTTTGCGGAAATTCTGCTATTTTCAATTTTATTATCAAATTTTTCACACATTTGTTCTCTATAATGAACAATGATAAGGGTGTTGCTTTTATTTGCCTAAAAATTTGAAGAAAAAAATTATTGTCATTGTATTTCAACGAAGTTTTGAGTAATAGATATCCATAAAACATTATCGACTGAATATAGTTGAAGATGCTTATGTTGTCTATTTTTATTAATATATATTTTTAATATATTTAAATGAACTGACACAGGTCGACATGTCTAAAAAGAATATCGCTATAATCTCCGGCGGCTGGTCAAGGGAGAGAGAGATTTCTATCAAGAGCGGCATGGCTGTTAATAAGGCGCTGGATAAGGCAAAATACAATGTAACGGTCTATGATCCGCGCGAAGGCCTGGATTTGTTAATAAAAAGCCGTCAAGCAATTGATATGGCTTTTATACTTCTCCATGGCAGGTTTGGCGAGGATGGATGTATCCAGGGCTTCTTAAACCTTCTGAATATCCCTTTTGTTGGCTCCGGCGTAACTGCCAGCGCTATGGCATCAAATAAAAGAATAGCAAAGGATATGTATAAATTCGCCGGATTGAATATTATTAAAGATGTAACCTTGAAAAGGGGCAGCGGGTTTTCTGTTAAGCAAATAATTGATATTCTTGGAGAAAAGACCATCGTCAAACCCTTATCCGAAGGTTCGAGTTTTGGTATTTCAGTATGCAACAACCTGGAAGAACTTCAAGCGGGCATTAAAAGCACTTTTCAATTTGAAAACGAGATCATGATAGAAGAATTTATAAACGGCAGGGAGGTTACATGCTGCGTCCTTGGAAACGATACACTGGAAACCTTGCCCATCGTGGAGATAATCCCTAACAATGGATATAAGTTTTTCAATTATGAAGCAAAATATACAAAGGGCGCTTCAAAGGAGGTCTGCCCTGCAGATTTGCCCGCCGATATTGCAGACAAAGTTATTCAATGCGCAAAAACCGCTCACCGTGCACTTCGATGCAGCGCCTGGAGCAGAACAGATATGATTATCCGTGAAAAGGAATTGTTCATTTTAGAAACAAACACTATTCCCGGGATGACAGAAACCAGCCTTGTCCCCCTTGCTTCCATGGCAGCAGGCATGTCAATGACACAACTTCTAGATAAATTGATAGACATGTCTCTTGAGAATCCGGCTTTATTATAAAGTCTCAACCACATTAAATTTTCCCTGAAAACATACCTTATCATTACAGCCGTATCAGCAGAGACAAGACCTTCTTCCCGGCATTGTTTCACGTGGAACAATATTATTACGGTAAAAATAATCAAACCGGAGACAGCGTTCCACGTGGAACATCTTGAAAAATGAAGCCCTCTCCGCAAGCGGCGAGGTATCAAGCCGGATACCGCAGAAGCCTGCCCGCCTCCGCCCTTTGAGCTTGGGCGAGTCTCGCCCAGGCATTCACCCCTGTGCAAGATTTCGGCGGTCTCAGTCGAGTCGTCACAGATCCTCCCGGACAAGACGACTAAACGCGGACAAATTTATTATGAATTTTCTTTGCAAATTATGGTTATTGTGCTAGATCCTCAATTGGCATCATGAAGCCGCCTGCTTCAGGGCTGAAATCCGAATTCGTTGAACAAACTCCAGACAAAGGCCAGTCCGTTTAATTCATATATTAGATCCAGGGCTCGCGGATTAATATCCACAGGGGGATTCCATTTGGGAGTTATCATTTCTATTTCAAATCAGAAGGGCGGGGTTGGAAAGACTACGACTGCTGTAAACCTGTCTGCATCCATTGCGGCCTCGGATAAAAAATGTCTTCTCATAGACTGTGACCCCCAGGGCAATGCAACAACAGGACTCGGCGTGGACAAGTCCAGCCTAAAATCAGGTCTCTATGAATTTATGCTAGGCTCAAGCCCCAGGGAATCCGCTGTCCTTGGGACCGCCACTCCAGGTCTCTCCCTTATGGGCGCAACCAGGAATCTTGTGGGCGCAGAGGTGGAAATGCATGGCGAAAAAGACAGGGAGAGCATCCTGAAAAATCAAATTCTGCCCCTGAAAAATGAATATGACTTTATTATTTTGGATTGCCCTCCATCATTAGGTTTTTTAACAATAAATGCAATTACCTCCTCAGACTATGTCCTTGTCCCCCTTCAATGCGAGTATTATGCGCTTGAAGGTATGACCCAACTGTTAAACACCCTGAAGGCGGTGAAAAAAAGACTTAATCCAGGCCTTAAAATTATAGGCATTGTCTTAACCATGTATGATTCGCGCAATAATCTTTCTTCCCAGGTGGAAGAAGAGGTGCGGCAGCACTTTAAGGGCACGGTCTTTAATACAGTTATCCCCAGAAATGTGCGCTTAAGCGAGGCCCCCAGCCATGGGAAGCCCATCATGCTTTATGACCCGAAATCGGCAGGGACTCTAAGCTATCTGAAACTGGCCGGTGAAGTTATCAGCAGAGGAGGAAACAATGATTAAGCGAAAGGCCCTCGGCAAGGGTTTATCAGCGCTAATACCTGAGGCGAATGACAATCCGGAACTTGTGGAAAACGGATTTTTCCAGTGTCCTATCGAGTCTATTGAGCCTAATCCCTATCAACCACGGCAGGAATTCGATAATGCGGCCCTGGAAGAGCTGGCCGCATCCATAAGGGAAAAGGGCGTCATTACACCGGTACTGGTCAGCAAGTCGGGCGATGGTTATCGGCTTATCGCCGGAGAGCGGCGATGGCGGGCTGCCCAGAAGGCCGGGCTTGAGAGAATCCCCGTGGTTGTCAGGGAGTCAACACCAATTGAATCCCTGGAACTTGCCCTTATAGAAAATATCCATAGAAGAGACCTTAATCCTATTGAAGAGGCCTCCGCCTATAAGAGATGGATGGAGGATGGCGGCACCACCCAGGAGGTCCTTGCTCAAAGAGTGGGCAAGGATAGGTCAACTATCGCAAACCTTCTTAGATTGTTAAATCTTCCACACGAAATCCAGAAGGAGATCATTAACGGCAGGCTGTCCATGGGTCATGCGCGCGTACTTGCAGGCCTTAAAAGCCCTGGAGACCAGAATAGGATCAAAGACCTTATTATCAAAAAAGATCTCTCGGTCAGGCAGGCAGAAGCCCTGGCAAGAAAAGAATTAACAGGCGGACATTTAAAAAAGAAGCCTCATGATCTTGATGAATACCTTGCCTCCCTTTCAGACGGGCTTAAACGGTCACTCGGTACAAAGGTGGAGATAAAAAAGAAAGGAAAAAGAGGAACGATCAATATCCATTTCTATTCAGACGATGAACTGGATCGCCTCCTTGATCGTCTGTCATGAAAGAGGTGATATTATGGTGATTATGGTGATGGACGGCCAGGGAGGAGGAATCGGCGCTGAGATCATTAAAGGTCTCAGGCAGGAAATCGGAGCCGGATTGGAGATCCTTGCCCTGGGCACAAATGCCACCGCTACATCAAGGATGATGAAGGCTGGGGCCAACAAAGGCGCCACAGGTGAAAATGCTATTGTCAGGGCATCTCAAATTGCAGATATAATAATGGGTCCTCTGGCTGTTATTATTTCAAATTCCATGATGGGCGAGGTAACCCCAAGGATGACAGAGGCAATCTGCTCAACTTATGCCAAAAAGATATTAATTCCCCTTACACAGGAGAACGTCCGGATAATCGGCATTGTAGGAGAACCCCTGCCCCATCTGGTGGGAGAGGCGATTAAGGCAATAAAGGAGGGGGTGAACCATGTGTGATTCCTCAGCTTATCTTTTGTCGGAAGGGAAGGAAATCCTGCTCCTGGAACACATCGATTTCTTCGAAACATCAGAAAATGAGATACGGCTTGTAAATATCTTTGGAGAAGAAAAGAAGATCAATGCAAAGATAAAGAACCTTTCTTTACTTGAACATAAGATATTCTTTGAAGCTGTCTGATTAATTTGTTCAATTTATATTTAATTTGTTCTCACCTTATTATAATTGTTTCTTTTCATAATCTTTTATTTATTCTATTTATACATGTTCTTTCATGACCTGGCTTAAGGAGGATCATTATGTTCAGGGGCAAAAAGGCGCAAAAGGGAACAAAATTATCAAAGGATGAACATGAAATACATGCCCACCTTCGGTCCATCTTTAAAAACATGCCCAATCAAATAGATCTTCTTTTATTCACAAGCACTGACAAAAAGGATGTCTTCAGCCAGGCCGCCAGTGCCGTGATACGCTCCATCAAAGAGGTGGCACCAAATGTCACCCTGCGTGAATTCGATATAAACCATAAAGAGGCTAAAAGGCTTAATACCGAACATGCCCCTGCCCTGTTCATCAACCCAGACCGCGGCATAAATATAAGGTGGTACGGCGCCCCGATAGGTGAGGAGACAAGGACCCTGGTAGAGGCGCTTATCATGCTCGGCAAGGGTGAAACCCATATAAGCGCGGATTCTAAAAAGATACTTGAAAAGATAAGGTCACCCCGAAAGGTAAAGGTCTTTGTAAGTCCAACATGCCCTTACTGTCCTCAGCAGGCAGTGAACGCGCTTAAGGCCGCCATTGAAAACCCCGACCTCATATCTCTTGAAATCATAGACATCCAGGCCAATCCGGGGCTTGCAGAAAAATACTCCGCCCAGAGCGTGCCTCAGGTTTATGCCGATGACAGGCTTATTGCCCTTGGCGCACAGCCAGAGGAATTATTCATGCTCTCCCTTGAAAAAATGGAACAGCAGACTATCTTCATCCCTGAGAGCGATGCAAAGGTGGTGGATGCTGACCTTGTTATTATAGGAGGCGGACCTGCAGGGCTTACTGCCGGCATATACAGCGCGCGCAGCGGACTGAAGACCGTAATAATTGAAAAGAGCATCCCTGGCGGGCAGGTCGCAAATACCCCTGTTGTGGAAAATTATCCGGGCATAAATCAGATAGGCGGAAAGGCACTCGTCGACCTGATGGTGTCCCATGCGCTCGAGTATGTGAAGATTTTTCCCGGCGAAGAGGTGCTGGAGATCGAACCCGGGGAGGGGCTCCGGGTCCGCAGTAACAGGAGGACATTCAATGCAAGGGCGCTGCTTTTCGCGACGGGCGCGGAGTACAGGCGACTCGATGTCCCCGGAGAATCGCGGCTTGCAGGTCATGGTGTAAGTTACTGCAGCACATGCGACGGGCCTCTGTTTAAGGGCAAAAAGGTGGTTATGGTCGGTGGAGGCGACAGCGCCGTTACAGAGGCGTTGCACCTTCATAATCTGGGCGTGGATGTAACCATTATACATAGAAGAGAAAAGCTAAGGGCACAGGAACACCTTTCCGTAAGCCTTCTGCAAAGCAACGTCCCTGTTATCTACAGCACAGAAGTCAATGAGATACATGGAACGGACCGCGTAGAGAAGGTATCACTTATAAATAATACTACAGGAGGAAAATCCGTCATGGCCGTTGATGGTGTTTTTATTTCCGTCGGTTATAATCCTGTCGTGGACCTTGCCAGGAAAACAGGTGTTGAGATGACACCTGATGGGTATATAAGGCATGATGGGCGACACCGGACAAATATCCCCGGCATCTATTCCGCAGGGGATGTGGAGGGAGGCTATAAACAAATAGTCATAGCGGCAGGACACGGTTCAGCGGCGGCATTGGCTGTCTTCGAAGACCTCATAAATCCCTATTGGAAGAAGGAGGGAAAATAGATGCCGGGTTTAATCCTGTGGAAAAACCAGCATATCAACAGGCTGAAAAAGGATATCGACACCATGTTTGACAGGATGTGGGGGGAGTATGGCATCTCCTCTGCCCATCGGATGGTCAGAAGGATGCCTTCTTTTGAAGTCACAGACAGGGGAAAGGCCCTGCTCCTGACTGTCCTGCTGCCGGAGGTTGACCCGGATGATCTGGAGCTATCCATCACCGGGGATCTTATTACCCTGAGAGGAAAGAAACTGAGGGAGCTCGTCAAAGAAGGCAACAATTTTTACCGCACGTTTGACTCCTTTACACGTACCATAAGGATACCCTGCGGCATAGAGGAGGCTGCCGTGGAAGCTGTTTATGAAAACGGGATATTGAAGGTGATCATGCCCAAGACTCCCCAGGGGAAAAAAAGAATAATCAAGATCAGAAAGATAATCAGCTGATGCCGGGAGGATGTGATGACGAAGAAGAAATCCGACAAAGAAGTCCCAGTTGACAGGCTTAGATGGACACTTAACCCTTTGGAACTACCCTTCAAGACCACAGAGGAACTGAAGCCTTTAAGGGAGATAATAGGGCAGAAGCGGGGCGTTGATGCCTTCCTGTTCGGGGCAGGGATGAAAAAGGCCGGCTATAATATCTTTGTAACAGGGGCCGCGGGTTCAGGCAGGCTTTCAACCGTAAAGAAGCTTTTAAATGAGATATCCATGCAAAACGGGGCTGTACCCGATGACCTCTGTTATGTGAATAACTTCAAGGACAATGAGGCCCCTGTCCTCCTCATGCTCAAGGCAGGCGAAGGCAGGAAGTTTAAAAAGGATATAGGCGGATTTATAGAGACACTTAAAAAGGAGGCCCCCCAGCTCTTTGAAAGCCAGGATTACATCAACCGGAAAAAGGAAATCATGGAGGAATATGAAAATAAGGGCAAAAACTTTTTCAAGGAACTGGATAAGAGGGTGAGGGCGGAGGGCTTTGCCCTTGTTGATTTACAGATCGGACAGATCAAACGGCCTGAGATAATGCCCCTTGTGGATGGCAATCCGGTGCACATAGACCAGGTGGAGGAGCTGGTCGAAAAGGGAAGGTTTCCCAGAGAGGAATTTGAGGGGATGCAGAAAAAGCAGGCCGCACTAAGGGATGAAATAAACCAGATATTTCTTGAGCTGAGGGACCTGCAGAAGGAGATACAGGCAAAGACGGACGAGATGGACCGGATACTGTTCATGAATATGGCATCGGGACTTCTGGAGCCTATCAAGTCCGGGTTCAGGGATAAGAAGATAGAGGACTACCTCAAGGATATGCTGGAGGACATGGGCGCCAACCTCCAGATATTCACAGGGCAGTCACAGCAGGCGGCACTGGCCGGCCTCCCCTTCGCATTGCCTCAGGCCGATCCCTTTCAGCCCTACCAGGTCAACCTGCTCGTGGACAATGCTGAGCAGAAGGGCCCGCCGGTCGTGATTGAATCATATCCCACATACCGCAATCTCTTCGGAAGCATTGAAAGGGTTGTGGACCGGAACGGCATCTGGAGGACTGATTTCAGTAAAATAAAGGCCGGATCATTTATCGCGGCTAATGGTGGATATCTTGTCCTGAACCTCCTTGATGCGGCCATGGAGCCCGGCGTATGGCCTGCGCTCAAACGGTCGCTCAAGACAAACAAGATGGAGATCCAGACCTATGACCCCTTCTACCTCTTTACCACGACAGGGCTTAAGCCTGAGCCCATCGAGATGACTGCAAAGGTGGTCATCATCTCAAACAGCTATCTTTATTACATGCTGACGGCATATGATGAGGACCTTCCAAAGATCTTCAAGGTGAGGGCCGAATTTGATACTGCCATGGATAATGACATGGATGCGATTATGAAATTCTCCGAATTCATAAAGATGAAGACCGACCAGGAAAGTCTCAGGCCCTTTGACAGGACAGCGGTGGCGCTGCTTGTGGAGCAGGCAGTGCGCATGTCGGGAAGGCAGGAAAAGATATCAACCGGGTTCCCGGTTATTACAGACTTCATAAGGGAGGCGGATTACTGGGCAGGGGAGGAAAAAAAGAATACAATTACGGACAAGCATGTGCAGAAGGCCATAGATTCAAGGATCTACAGGTCCAATATGATTGAAGATCACCTCCAGGAAATGATCGACAGGGGGACGCTCATGATTGATCTGGAGGGAGAGGTTGTAGGACAGGTAAACGGGCTTGCAGTCTACAGCATGGGAGACCTTATGTTCGGAAAGCCTTCCCGCATAACAGCTGCCACATCCATGGGAAGGGCAGGGATAATCAACATTGAAAGAGAGGCTGACATGTCAGGATCCACCCATAACAAAGGGGTGCTCATACTCAGCGGCTATCTCAGAAAGAGATATGCCCAGGACAAGCCCATGACCATAAGCGCCTCCATAGCCTTTGAACAGTCCTATGGCGGCGTTGACGGGGACAGCGCCTCATCCACCGAGATATACGCCCTCCTTTCAAGTCTTGCGGGAATTCCTTTGAAACAATATATAGGAGTAACAGGGTCAATGAACCAGAAGGGTGAGGTCCAGGCCATAGGCGGGGTCAATGAAAAGATAGAAGGCTTTTATGATTCATGCAGGAAAAAAGGGCTGACAGGCAAACAGGGCGTAATGATACCCGATGCAAACATCAAGGACCTGATGCTCAGGAAAGACATCATAGAGGCTGTCAAAAAAGGAAAGTTTCATATCTATGCAGTCAGGACCATTGATGAAGGCATGGAGATCCTGGCCGGTATAAAGGCAGGTGAACCCGGGCATGACGGTGCATACCCAAAAGGGACCTTGAACTTTTTAGTAAATGAAAGGCTTAAGATACTGGCCGAGGGCCTCAACAAGTTCGGCAAGGATGAAGCAAAGGATAACGGCAGGGAAAAGGGATCAAAAAAACAAGAGGAAAAGGAGTGAAAAAATCATGGACTATCTAATCATAGGAAACGGGGTGGCAGGGACAACGGCGGCAGAAAACATCCACAGAAAAGACAGTGATTCAAGGATCACCATAGTCACCGATGAGGATTCCCCTTTCTACTACAGGATCAGGCTGAATGACTACATTGCCGGCGACCTGACTGAGGCAGCGCTTCTGGCAAAGAAGGATCAGTGGTATGAAGAGACGCGGATAAACCTTAGACTAAAGACCCGCGTCACGGGGGCAGACGCCCTGAACCATGTTGCAATCACCGAAGCGGGCGCCAGGCTGACCTATGATAAGCTGCTCTTCGCATCCGGAAGCTCTTCCTTTATCCCTCCCGTAAAGGGCTCCGATAAAAAGGGTGTTTTTGCCGTACGCAGCATACAGGATGCAAGGGCTATCATCTCCTATGCAAAGGACGTCAGGGATGTTGCAATAATCGGCGGCGGCCTGCTGGGGCTGGAGGCAGGAAATGCCTTTCTGAAGATGAACATATCCGTCACCGTTGTGGAATTCTTTCCCAGGCTCCTTCCACGCCAGCTGGATGGAAAAGGGGCGGAGAGACTGAGGGCGACCATGGAGGCAATGGGGTTTAAATTCCGGCTGGGTGCAAAGACAGAAGAGATAGCGGGCTCTGACAGGGTAACTTCAGTCCGGCTTGAGGGTGGAGAAAGAATCCCTGCCGGCATGGTGATTATATCCGCAGGTGTCAGGCCTAATATCGGCCTCCCAAGGGCAATGGGCATTGACTGCGACAAGGGCATCAAGGTGGATGAATATCTGGGGACAAACCTGCCCGATGTATATGCAGCCGGCGACGTGGCCGAGTTCAAGGGCATGGCATACGGGATCTGGCCCGCGGCAATGGAGCAGGGCAAGATTTCCGGGATAAACATGGCGGGCGGGAACATGGTTTACAACGGAACCACCATGGCCAACACACTGAAGGTTGCAGGGATAGACCTTGCGTCAGCGGGTGACATAGATGCCGACAATAAACATGAATTCAGGACTTTCGTTAATGAGAAGGCATATAAAAAGATAGCCCTTGACAATAATCATATTATCGGCTGCATAATGCTTGGAGACACCACAGGTTTCAATAGGATTACAAAGGCCATAACCGAGAAAAAAGACGTTTCCGCTATAAAGGATCAGCTCCTTTCCGAAGGATTTGACCTGAATAATATTTAGCGCCTAAAAGGAATCACTTGACCGATCCAAGAGACAGGCCCGCAAAATTCCTTGTTGAAAACATCAGCCTTCTGCCCAAAGGCCGCATTCTGGACGTGGCCATGGGGGACGGCCGGAACGCGATCTATCTTGTTGCACGAGGCTTTCAGGCGGAAGGGATTGATATATCCCGCGAGGCAATAGAGAAGGCGCAATTATCTGCAAAGGGGCAGGGAATTGAAATAGTCGCGCACCTTGTCGATCTTGAAAAAGACCCATACATCCAGCCGGGCCGGTATGATGTCATTATCTGCTTCAGGTACCTCCAGCGCTCCCTCATCCCTTATATGAAGAGCGGCCTTAAACAAGGAGGAATAGTTGTCTATGAAACCTACACCATAGACCAGATACAGTTCGGCAAACCCAAGAATCCTGATTTTCTATTAAAGCGCAATGAGCTTCTAGACCTGTTTAGCGATTTTCATATTATCAAATACCACGAAGGGATCTTTGAAGATAAAAAGGCGGTAGCTGGAATAATCGCCAGAAAAACCTGATCGAAAGGATTAGAAATGGATTTTAAAGAATGTATAAAATTCGCCAGCGAACACCCCGATGTGTACTTTGCTACAGACGACAACGGCCAGCCCAGGGTCCGGGGCATGATGCTGTGGTTTGCCGATGAAACGGGATTCTATTTCCAGTCCCAGTCGGTCAAGGCCTTCTACAGACAGCTTGATAAGAACAACAGGGTCGAGGTCATTTTTATAAACAACGCCGGCGCAAAGCCCTCAAAGGTAATGAGGGTTACAGGGCTGGTTAAATTCATAGACGATCTTGAACTTAAGAAAAAGGTCTTTACCGAGAGGCCCTTTCTCAGGACCATGGGAATAAAGGGGCCGGAAGACCCTGTGCTGGTCGTATTTAAGATATACACAGGAGAGGCCTTCTTCTGGACCCTGAAGGACAGCATGCATGAGTCTGAGATAGAAAGAATAAGGTTTTAGTTTTTATGTTAAACATCTATATCGATGCGGACTCCTGCCCTGTAAAACTGGAAGTCTATCGCGTGGCAGCACGCTACAGGCTTAATGTAATACTTGTGAGCAATTCCAGGATGAAGCTTCCCGACAACGTATCCGCCAGGCTGGTAATGGTTGATGGCGGTCTGGATGCCGCTGATGACTGGATCGCCGAACATGCGACCGGCAGGGATATAGTGGTAACCGCTGATATCCCCCTTGCCGCCCGCTGCCTCAAAAAAGAGGCAAAGGTCCTCGGTCCGAAAGGAGTCTCCTTTACCGAGGAATCCATCGGGGACGCCCTGGCTACCCGTGAACTTATGAATCACCTGAGGGACCTGGGGGAGATAGGGGGAGGCCCGGCCCCCTTTGAAAAACGCGACCGTTCTAGGTTCCTCCATAAACTCGATGAGGTCACCCAGGCAATGCTGCGGGAGCAGTCTAAAGCCAAAACAAATTGACATTATCTTTTTATTTCATTCGTACCCTGTAAATTTTTTGAACGTCATTCCCTTTAAACCCATTTTAAAAGAACCCGGCCTTTTTGTGCCGGACATATATCGTCTTCATTCTCTAATCACCGAAAATAATGGGTCTGGGATAGCAGGGATCAGTAATTGGTGATAAATATGGTTCAATCATTATTGATTTTTGATATGTAAAAGAGATCACAGACCAGAGATCAGCTGTTTTACTATTTGAAGTTGTAGTCTATGGCCTCCGGTCTGATCGTGCTGAAGTGGACTTTGGCAAGTATACTGAAATTTCTCATTGACGGAACTAACCCCAATATATTGATTTTGAAAACCGGATTTTATTGCCAATAAAATAAGTTTTGTATATGATTATTTAAATTTCCCTTTCAAAATATTTAACCTCTTATTGGAAGTTGCCTAATGATAAAACACTCTCAAATGTGCCGCCTTTTCTCCTTCCATACACCTGTTTTTTCTGTTGGGCGTATAATTAATTCATCGAAACCAAATCCCGAAAAATGAAAGGAAATAGTTGGATAGATATTTAAACACTGGAAGATGTCAAAACAACAAAAACCGGATTTTTTAAACATCTTAAAAGGAGGGATCGAATATGAATATATTTGACAGAAGGGCATTTCTTAAGCTTTTAGGACAAGGGACAGCGGCTTTGGGCGTAGGTATGGGACTTTCTTCACAAAGTGTAGGGGCTCAAACAGGCGGCAGCAAACCATACAAGAACATTAAATACCAGACATTCCAGCCCGGAGTATACTTTGATTGGGAAAAAGCGATGATTGAAGAGAGGTTAGAACAGGCTAGAAACCCCAAACCACGAGGAGGGGAAGGATTTCCAGGTGGCAATAGTGAGATAACAGAAGAAAAGATACTCGAATACAACAAGACCTGGAATCCTTACGATCCACTGTTTAATGACAGGGAATATGCCAAGAAGGCAGGATACCCGGGCGTTCCCGCATTTGTCAACTTCCAAAGTGCCAACGGAAACGCTCCATCTGCAATACCCATGGATTTCGGAGATAAGTGGTATTATGCCAATGACGGCTGCGATCAGAAGATCTGGACACGTGTTTTTGCGGGTGATAAGTTTACCTCAAAACATGAAAAGGCTGAATTTACAGAACTTACCGTTCCGGGAAGCGATCTCCGCATGTTTGTACTGGGATCCTCCGCCAACATGTACAACGCAAAAGGCGATCATGTAGGCTGGGGGTACGGTAACACAAGAGAGGCTTACAAAAAGATCATCGATGGAACCCCGCCGCCGAGTTTTACGGAGAACATGACGGAATGGACTACGTATTTCCCGTCAGGCCACTACACCACCGACGAAGAATACGCTTACATCAAAGAGCTTTGGGACAAGGAGTATATCCGCGGCAGTCAGAAGCTTTATTATGAGGATGTTAAAATAGGCGACGAGCCTATCTGGACCTGTGACGGTCCAATCGGATATCAGGATCTGAATGCTTTACATGGCGGTGGTGGCAGAACGAGTCGTCGCAATAATAAGGAAGACCTCAAAGTTCAGTTCAGAGACAAGTACGGCATTTATTTGGGTATAGCGGCAATGCACCATGGTGCAAGGAACATTCCCAACGCACGCTCGGTATTCTATAACCACACCGCCGCTCTGCTCATGGCCAGAATGGTCACCAACTATATAGGCGACGCCGGCATCATAACCAGGATTTGCTGGAGGTTCAAGCAGGTCTTCAAGGAGATGCAGTGGGCACCGTTCCAAGGGGGCGATATTCTGGATAAAGTTCCCTATATGAAGGGCAAGATGTGTACTGTTCATCCTTCAGAGGGAGATACTGTCATTACAAAGGGCTATGTCACCGACAAGTACATCAATGACAGAAAAGAACCTACCATCGATATAGCCGCCTGGGCTGAAACCCTGGACGAAAGGATTATAGAGGTCTGCGCGTTCTCAGCGATGCTGCCCTCAAAGAAAGGATAATCAAAGTAGGGCTACCTATTCCATGGAAAAACTTTATTAAGAAATCCCAACCCCCACGTGCACGGAAATTCCGGGGAACGTGGGGGTTTTATTGCATTACCAACAGTCTGTGATGCATAAATCTTGATGTTATGCTCCGGTGAAATAATTGAATTATAAATTATCAAGCAGCCGGACAACATTGATAATTACGACAAAAACCATGCATTTTTACAATTTGCTTTTATCTTGAGAATTAACGACAAAATCTTTATCAATTTGTTGTTATTAAGATTTTTCATTTTTTGCTATCTCTTTTTATTTTTGATATAAATATCCTGACTGTTGATAAATAATAAAAACCCAAAATTATCCGTCAGACGGATAATATATATGTTAAGTGCAGGATAAAATGAAGATACCAAAAGAAATAATGATTTCTCCAGACAAGGTGTGCGGCTATTTTGCTGACAAAGGCATTAAGCTGACCATCCAGAAAATGAAAGAGGATGATAATTACGTCCTGGTAGAGGGAGAGGCTGAAGCGCTGGCTTTTCTAGGACATCTCCTTATAGCACAATCTGAATTCCAGAAGGATTGTGGTTTTCACTTGTCACCGAAAGGCGCGGGTAAGGCTCTATTCAACCGGAAATCTGATACTGGAATTTATATTCACAGGCTTCCATGTTTAGAGAAGAAAATTTAAAATCCACTTAACCTGTCTGCTGCAAGGGATGGCGCAAAAAGCGCGCCACCCCTGAGCAGCGCGTTAGCGAACAAGATGAAATAAGAATGGATACTGATTATTTGACACCAATGGCATATGATATCATTGCCAATGCTGGTATGATAATGGATGAACTAAGACTTGAGATCGGTTCATCATGCAGTAGATATAAAACCGAAGACTCATTTTTAAATGGCACTCTGAAATTTATTAATAAAAATATTGATGATCCGGAAGACTTCCTTGATTGTTGGAATTATATCGACGAGATCGATATTAAAGAATTCAAGAGCACCCTGATAAAATTAAGAGAAAAAATATTATTGGTCATCAATACACCGATATCTGATAGAGGTGAGCCACCATTTAAATAAATTTCGCTAACATCCCACTGCACAAGGAACGCAAACACCGCGTCCTGTGAGCGGGAACATTATGTATTACCTTGATACTCTGTCAAACGAAATATCCAATGGAGTAATTTGTCATGGAATTATTTGATTACATTTTATTCCTAATTGTTTTTCTGTTTTTCGGCATTTTACTTTACTTACCGCTACGTTGGTGGGCAAAACGAAGACTTCGTGATATTCCTGTTGAACATGAATATAGACTAAATATTACTTCATCCGGTTTCGCATTGTTCGTATTTATGATAGTTGCATTAATTCTTGGTTTTTCTCAAGAAACCTTTGCACCAGAAACAGAATTTGGTAGATTCATAAGTACAGTTCCAGGGAAGTTCTATTACCTAATAATTGTCTATTTGTTAACTGTAATATTTGCACTAATTCTACAAAAGCTGGGGTTCAGCCTTTTTAAGCATCCGGATAATGAAGAATAATTTGGGAAAAATACATAACATCGGCTTGCACCGGAAAGCCTGATGAGACGTCGGCTTCCCGTGAAGCCGGTCGTTAAGCATGGTCAAACCTATACCGGTGCAATCGTGCTCTCTGTGAAGTAAAAAACGAAAGCGGGCCGCTATCGCATTTTCAATTATCTGGAGGCAGACGATGGGAAAACAAACCGATCATCGAAA
>Ga0209287_10000007_pt1 | contig 154999 bp, 254 predicted proteins | sample PPLLak3cmMay2015_2_FD_187255 | JGI IMG/M metagenome (GOLD analysis project Ga0209287, IMG submission 187255) | Freshwater sediment microbial communities from Prairie Pothole Lake near Jamestown, North Dakota, USA - PPLs Lake P8 Core (1) Depth... | ecosystem: Environmental > Aquatic >... | reverse complement strand
ATCGTTTTTAAGTTAATTATTATATCTCCCGTAATGTCAAATATAAAACCAAAACATGCACCCCCGTTAAAATTCTTATTCATTATCCTTTTACATGTTTCGTATGTAAAACCTTTTTCCTTTTTATGCTTATAATAAACCTTTAACATATTATCAAGTGATATATGAATTTCATTAAAAGGTAGATTTGAAGATTTAATATTGGTAGTTTTTTCTACCAAATAGTACCCGTATATTTCAACGGGTCTTGAAGATATTTTTTTAGGATTACCCTCAAGGTCTTTTTGAATAGTTTTTCGACCCGTATAAACGTCAATTCTCATATCCCAATTAGTATAAGGAACGATTATTTTATTACGAACTACCGATTTATTAAGTAATTTCCCCATTTTATACGCATATTTCATATTTGTATAATATGTTTTCCCATTATGAGTTAAAGTAAAAGGGATATGGGAGTACTTCATTTAAAGCACCCCCCAAACTATGAAAGGTTTTATTGTATTGATGTATTCCTCATAAGTGATTAAACCTTTTACGAATTTATCTCCGTGAAAATCACAGAAGTTATGGTTTTTTTCATTCACAACAATAAGGTTATTAATCGAATCATCAGTTTTATTTCTGTTTAAATGATGTGAATTAAAACCTTTTTCCATAAAAAAACCTAATTTCCCATTGGAATTTTCTTTTATGGTTACATATGGACAGTTATACATATGTAATAAAACGATTTGTTGGTTTTGTTGTGAAGATTTACTATTAATTGACCAACGTGAATTTTTGGTTATTTTCTTTTTTCTTAAGGTTTGATTATTGTCTTTTAAAAGATTACTGGCGTACGATAGGGGATTTTCCCCATCAGTTTTATTATTGGTTTGGTTTTCCATAATAATCAATATTAAGAATACGGTATTTCTTTATATTACTTTCTATAAAAAACACCGCAAAGTATATAAAGGGATAGAAGATACACCCCCCGTGTGGATCATTAGCACGGTTTATGTATATTGTTGTGTATTTTTGTGTATATCATATATTATTTGTATATGTAACATAAGATAATAACTATAGATTAATATTTGATAATAAAATATAAATCGCTGACATATGGTTTGGTCGTACCGGTAGGTTTATATCTATTCCCGTATAAACGAATAAAGCCTATTTTAAAGCCCGTGGTACAACGATAATAAAAAAAGGATATAACAATATCTAAAAACCTTAAAATCGCTCTATATCGCTTAAAATCGTTTTAAAGGCATATTGTTATAAAATATCATATAGACACCACGCGAGAGTGACACTGTGTAGCACGGCCCGCCTCGATCAAGTTAAGTACCGACCTTAACAGCCCCGTATCCACATAGGGTATATAAAGCCTTCGGTATGCATGACAATGACTAGCACGCCCGCCTCCGACATAATATTCGTATATAAGAATAATAATAACTGAATAGGCATATGCTCAAAAAACAGGCTTATATATACGAACAAAATACGCTAATAGAGGCTATATAGAGGCTCATAGGCTCAAAATAAAAAATTCCTTGAATAACGGCTCATAGGATATAGGCTTATTCTATATCACATCTCACGAGCCGTGCTAGATCGTGTCACGCACGGCGAAAGGTTTATATACTCTCAAGCGTTATGGTATATTATGACAACTCAAAGATTCTGGTGGTGGACAACTACCATAGATACTGGCGACTTCATTTATGAGGTCGAACAGAACTTAAACTTTTAATTCTTTTTTTTTTTCAATTTTGTTTAAATTTCAGCAATTTTATATAATTTAAGGCATTTTTATAGTGTTAACATGTGTCATGCTACCATGTAGCGTGTTAACATGGCTCGTGCTAACATGTGGCGTGCTAGTATGTACCATGCTAACAGGGATTATGTCAACATGTAGCATGATAACATGTGCCATGCTACCGTGCTACACGTTACCATGTTCCGTGTTAACACGCCTCGCCGCCTCGAGTGCTAACACGTAGCATGCTACCATGCTACATGCTATCATGAACCATGTTGGCTCGTCATAGGATTAATATGCGTATCCCGAATATAAATCGCTGAAGGGTCGATAGGTGGCATCGGCAGATTAATATACAATCCCATAAACGATAATAGGGGCGATAAAGAAGGCGTACAACGAACGATAGTAAATAAGCCTTACAACAATAAACAATAGGGGCTATAATGGGGCTACGGGGCTATAATTGGCGTATAAGAATGTGGATCGTTAGCATGATACACGTTGTCAGGAAAGTATATAAAGACATACTGCATACTATATACTATGGCAGAAGAAACCCAGACCCAGACCCCTAATGTTAGGGGATACGCCAGTATCTCTATGAGCGACCTAAACAAGATTATAAAGGAGGCTAGGGAATCCCGTAAGGCCGAGGGTAAGAGGTTAAAACCTTACGATCGTGTCTCTATGGACATATTAGTTAAAATCGACCGCGATGACCTAGTAGTATACGAACAGTACCAATGCGATTTATTAAACGTGGTGATAGCATAGAAATAAAAATAAAAGACGCGATAGAGGAGGGGCTGATACCCTCTTTTATTTCTTTAATAAAATATATCGGTCGGCCGTACGACTTTTAAATTTATTATTTCAATTTTCGAAATTCGTTTTAACTTTTCTTTTCCGCGTACGCGTATGTGTTTAGTATGATAGACATTGTTTAGCACGGGCTATTTTTATCTTTTATATATATATAAATGTATATAAATATATATATAATGAATAAATATAGTGTTAACATGGTACACGGTGTCACGCAAGGTTTATATACCAGAACAAACCGCAAAGTATATAAAGTACTACCGTGATACCATGCTAGTATGCTACACGGTGTCATGGCAAGGATTAGCACGCTCGCCTCAAATATCCGTGTTAGCATGTAGCATGCTATCATGTAGCGTGGTACCATGGCACACGGTATCATGGCTGTTGATTCGATTAACGATCGTTAATAAAGGCTGAACCGCTACAGGGGCGTGGTGTAAGCATTACTTTGTAATTATGTACAGTTTACGCTGTTAAGTACCCCCCTTAACATAATGGTACCCTTGTGCAGTGCTAACACGTAGCACGTAGCTTAGTTGTTTACCAATGTTATAACGAAAAGTAAAAAACTATTCTCCCCTTAATTAAACTTCTCGCCAATCAGGTGGTTTAATTTTTGCTAGGATATAACGGAAACCGGGAAACTTATTCACCTTATTAAGCGATTTCTGGAAAGTTTTTCTTATAAGCTCTTTTAGCTGCAAAACCAGTTTTTTTGGGCTATAACGAAAAACCGATGAATTACTAGTATATAAAGGTATCGGTGGTCCAACAGGAGTAAATTGAAAAAGGGGTGGAAAAAAACTACCGGGATATATATATTATGAGAGAAGTTCAAATTATGAAATGCGAATGCTATAGAAAAATATAGGATTTTAATATGAACCGAACGAAAAAAAATGGGGTGCTGAGTTCCAGCGGGGATCGGGTGGGCCACTTAATTTTAAATAGAGGTAACTATGATTTGTAAGAAATGCGGATTGGATAAACCGGAAGAATACTTTTATAAAATAAAAAAAAATTCGTTACGTAGAAGAAAGACTTGTAAAGATTGTTCTTTAATTGAAAAACTTGTTTGGAAAAAAACTGCGGCTGGAAAAGAGAATGAATCCAGATATTATTCAAACAATATAGATAAACTTAGAGAAAAATCGAAATTAAGGTCTAGAAATTATAGAAAGAATAATAAGAAGAAATGTAATACTTATAGAAGCTGGTATGAAAAAAATACTCCTAATGGTAGATTAAGAAGGAAAAGAAGAAAATTAAAAAGAGAACGTCAATTAGGTTTTATTCCAATAAATGAAAAATTTGAGGGTTCTGTGGCACACCATTTAGATGATAAGTATGTGATTTACATATTAGAAGATATTCATAAAAAATATAGTGGATATAGTAGAGATATGCATAGGTTATTAGTTTTAAATGAATTATTTGTAGAAGGGATAATATTATGACAAAAGAACATAAAATAATAAAGTATAATTTGCAGGACGAAGTCGAACAGCTTCATACAGCAGGGATGGCCTATCATGAGATAGCTAGTACCATCAAGGGAAACCATCCGGAGATAGCGGATTTATCCAATCTCTCGGCGATGGCCATCCAAAGATACTTGAAAAACGAGCAAGAAGAAGAAGTAGAAAAGGCCGTTAGGGAAGGAAAGGACCCTGTAAGGGACTTCGTAGAAGAGTATAGAGAGAAGATGAAGGAGATAGATATGAAATCTAATGCTCTATATGAAAGAACCGTGAAGTTATTAGATAGTATAGACCAATCTGACGACGATATTATGAAGTTGAAGGCTATTAAGGAGGCCAGGGATGGACTTCATTTACTAAAGGATAACCAGGTTGCTCTAATTCAGTATGGTGAGAAGAAAGTTAACACCATAAATAATGTGTATCTTAAGAAGGAAATACACGTAAAGAACCTTTTAATGGAATTTAATAAGAGTTTATGTGGCAATTGCAAACGTAAAATAGCCGAGATGTTAGAACAAGAGGTAGATTAGCATGGCAGAAACGAAAGTAATTGGTGGTAATGTTTGGTCAAAAGTTGTAGAAAAGTTCTTCATTGGTTTAGCCGCAGGTTTCGTTGGTTTGGCTTTAACTTATGGGATTCAATTTCTACAGACAGAAGATCTTTCAACTTTACCAACTTGGTTTATAGCATGGGTTCCATTCTTAACAGCTGTTCTAATTGCTGCACAGAATGCATGGGCACACCGACAACAAGTTGTCGAAGTAACTCCTCCGTGTCCTTAATTGAAAAATATCACTTTCATCTATCTTACATAGATGATACAACCTAGGTATGTTTTTAAAGGCATAAAATATGTTTTTAATAAGCAGGAGACAAAATGACTTTCTCAGAATTCTTCTCTAAAGTTGGAGAAGTAATACTACCAATCCTAGGACTGCTCTTTATTTTGAAAGAGATCTTTGGGTTAAATTGGACTTTTGGCCTCGGATTCTAATAACGCTAAGGGGTATCTAGGGAGTACCACCTATGTTTTGATGTTTTATTCTTTAACTTAAGGACTCATGGACGCAGATATAAAGAGATTTCTCAAATATTCAACTAATATAGAAGCTTTCATCAAAGATATTCTAAATTTGGAGTGTAAGCCATTCCATAGTGAATGGTTAAGACTATTTGAGGACAATAGATATGTATCGTTGCTTGCCCCAAGAGGGCACGGCAAAACTGTCTTAGTAGGCAGTTATATAATCTGGAAGATAGTAACAAATCCAGATATTAGGATTCTTATAGTAACCATCAACCAAGACAAGGCAAATGAGATAATGTCGTTTATGCAATCTAATTTGGCTGCCAATAATAAATTAATTGAGGTGTTCGGGCAGCAAAAAGGATATTCTGAATGGTCGAAGGATACTTTACGAGTTTATAAGGCTAGCCCAACTCATAAAGAGCCAACCTTAAAAGTATTAGGTGTGACTTCTTCTATGATTGGGGGCCATTACGATTTAATTATATTGGATGATATTACAGATCAAAAGAACTCAAGGACTGAACACACCCGTAGAGAGTTAATAGACTGGTTCAATAAAACTTTAATGCCAATGTTGGAACCAGAGGGAACAATTATATCTATTGGGACTCGTTGGCACCAAGCAGATATACACTCTTATTTCCTTGGATTATCTAATTATACAACAAAGGTGTATAAAGCGATATTAGAAGATCCGACAGAAGATAACAAGAACCTCGGAAAGGTATTATGGCCTGAAAGATGGTCTTATGAAAAACTTAACGAGATTAGAAAAACCTACGGTAATGTGACATTTATGATGCAGTATCAGAATGAATATATTTCTGATGAAGATGCACCAATTAAATATGACTGGATAGTTGCCGCTTTAGATAAATATGATATGCCAAAACCACCTTATATGGTTTATATCGGAGTTGATTTAGCCTCGAAGGAAGGACAGGATTTCTTTGCGATGACAGTTATAGGAATTAAAGACGGATTCATATACGTGATGGACGGAATTCGTGGGCATTTCTCTTTGAGCACACAACAACAATATATTAGTGATTACTTCCAGAAATGGAAACCAATAAAAATAGGAATTGACCAAGCGGCTCAACAAAAAATGGTCGTGGAAGATTTAATAGAAAAATATCCGGCTCTTCCGGTAGTTCCAATTAAACCATCTATAGTGAATGATTCTATGTCAAGGGCACATAGACTTTCAGTGTTTTTCGAAACAGGTAGAATTTGTTTAAATCCAAAATTAGTAGAATGGGTGGATGAAATGACTTCCTTTCCAAGGGGAGCACACGACGATACCGTGGATTCTCTCTCATTCGCAATTCAATCTTCTCAAGAAATTTCAGATAAAAATATTGACTGGTCTTTGATACCTTCGTTAATATCAGTTAAAAGGGAAGGACAGCGGAGTTATCAAAATATGTATAATATTACAAAGATATAGGTGGTAAAATTGGAAGAGATCTACATCGGCGGTAAGGACATATCGCGTTATATAACAGCATGTTTTTTTGGTTTTGATAAAGAAAAGAAAATTAAGATTATAGCCCGTGGTGGGTATGTTAAAAAGGCAATCGATATTCTGGCGATATTGATTAGAGACCATATAGAAGACCCGGAATATAGTATTGTTGTAAAAAGCGAACCATTCGAGAATAGGAATGTTTCTGCGATTGAAATTATTTTAACTGGGGATAAAAAGAAAAAAGTAGAATAATATGCCGACATTAAGAGAGAGATTTTTTGGGAAGAGAAGAAGTATATATTTAGATGAAGCTGGGAATCCTAAAACTATTGTAGGAACCGGTAAATCTAAAGGTGGATTATCCATGGGTGGATCCACACGTACAGATTCTCTTCTTAAACAATTCTGGAATTATTATGAAGGCGAAGGAACAGTCTTTGCTTCTATAAATACTACGGCTTGGAATTCTGTTATGGTAGGATATTTTTTAGTATCCGACGATGAAAATTCCAAACTCCTAATTCAGAATGCATTAGAAATAATGGATATAGATGCCATTCTATTAGATAGTGTAATATATACATTAGTTTTTGGGGATTCTTTCATAGAGAAAGTAAAATCTGGCAAAAATGTGGTAAGATTAAAAACCGTGGATCCTATTACTATGCAGATAAATACAGATGAGCACGGTGAAATTACTGATTACCAACAGAAAATAAAGGGGCAATTACTTCCTAAATTAAACAAGGAAGATATTATCCACTTTAGATTCTTCCCAAAACCAGATAGTCCTTATGGAATTTCATTAATTTCTCCTTCCAAGGATACTATAGATAGGAAATTAACTACCGATGAATCTATAGCAAAAGCTATAGGCAGGCATGGAACTCCAAAATACATAGTAAAGATTGGAAACGAGGAAAATATTCCGGATAATTCTGTATTCGAAAAAATAAAAAGCACGCTGGAAGATATAGAGGCGATAAATGAGTTTATAGTTCCTGGAACGATAGATATTTCTACTCTGGATGAATCTGGAGTACAAAATGTAAAAGAATATTATGATTATTTTCAGACGCAACTAATTGTTGGTCTACTTTGTCCAGAAGAAGCTCTTGGTCAAGGAAAAGGAAGCACGGAAGCCACAAGTAAAGTTAAAGAAATTATGTATGAGAGATTCATTAAGGCTATTCAACATAAAATGTCAACAATCGTAAGATTAGAAATTATAAATCCGATTTTATTGGCGAATGGCAAAGAAGAGAACACGGTGCATATGAGATTCCATAGTGTTACAGACGCTGATGAGGCTGTTAAAGCTAAATGGCTCGGTAATCTATTAAGAGGATTCCCAGAAGGACCACAACCATTCTCAATTGATGAAATAAGAGCTATATTTGATTATCCTCCTTTAGATAAATCTATGGCTCCTGGTGAACAACCTGTAAAGGAACCGAAGAAACCTACAAAAGAACCTGGAGAGCCAAAAGAGGAACCAGAGGAACCTAAAAAGCCAGAACCTAAATTAGAATCTAAAGTTATTAAAGGACTTAAAAGTTCTATAAAAGATTTGGAATATGAATTAGAGGAATTAAGGGAGGAAATAAATGGTAGAAAGAACAACTCATAAATTAACTACAAAGTTAGTTTATGATAATAAGATTATCCAAAAATCTGGGGATGCTCGCGTATATAATAACGCTGTATTATTAACTCCGGGTGAATGGTCTGACGCAATGACCAGAGCTCCGGTTAAGTATACAGAAGAACAACTTTGTAAATCTGCTTCCAGATGGGAAGAAAACTATCTTAATGTGGACCATTCTCAAGGAACTTTAGATAGGATAGGTATAGTTAAAAATCAAAGATGGTATAAAAATGCAGTGGTTGGGGATTTATATATTTATCCTATAACACAAAATGCAAAAGATACCATAGCGTTGATTGATGCTGGCCTAGTTAATAGTTTGTCTGTTGAGTTAAGTTCTGTGGATAGATGGGATTTTCAGGAAAATATGAGATTTGCTGAAGATATTGCTTTCTTTGGACTTGCTGTAGTTTTGAATCCAGCTTGCAAAGGAGCACATATAAGGTGATTTTATGGCAGAAGTAATTTGTTCATTCCAAAATAAATGTAAGAACTTTGGTAATCTTTGTAAAAATTGTAGATGGAATGCCTGCATTAAATTGGGCGATTATTTATTAATTGAAGAGGATGGGAAAACTTTAAGATTTTTATGATTAATGAAGATCCTCTATGGGTAATATCCTGTCCTCTATGTGAATTAATAAAATATAAACAAGTAACCACAAAAATATATTGGCCAGAAGATATTAATTTAATACACGAATCGGAGTTCATTATTATAGATTCCCCATATAGTAAAAATCCAATAATTATATTAAGGGATCATATAGATACTGTATTAGGAGAGACTTGGGGGATTATGCTATATAGATGTAGAAAGATATTTGGAGAGTCCGTGAGACTTAATTGGAATAACAAAATTTGCAAGGATCATTTCTACTGTGATATTAAAATTTGAGGTGATATTTACGCCTACGAAATGCGGTTTAAAAGATAAAGATGGCTACTTCTGCAGGTGGGGATCAAAAGGAGCTAGATACCATTATGACCCAAGCAATCCGGCATCTAAAGAAGCTGCAAGAAAAAAAGCAGATGCACAGGGAGCCGCAGCTCATGCTGGTGGGTATGAAGGCTCTGAAAAATCTATAGAGGAGAAAAAAGAGGATGATAGAAAAAAAGTTCCTAATCCAGATGAACCTGGTGATGAAGCTGAACCCGGAGAAGAATCCGAGGAATGGAAAAAATCTATAGATACGCCGAACTCAATAGAAGGAATTAAAGAAGGAAGTTTTATATTACATAAAGGTAAAGTTGGGAAAATTCTAAAAGTATTAGATAACTAATGTTATCAGGAAAATATAGGTAATGGCTACAATATCAGTATCTCAAGATTTGGATTCTGCTGCAAGAACTGCTGGAGAAGCTATGACTATTAATAGCAATGCCACTCTAACAATTAATACAGATACAAGATATCATAGAAATGCACCCTCCAGAGGTAAAGGTTCTCTAGGGTCTTTTACTATGACTGACGCTGGTGGTGGGCAAGTATTAATTGATGGGACTAACGTGAGATGGCTTAGTTACAAAGATGGTACAGGACCAGTACCACAATGGGGTACTTATATAAGCGGTGCAACAAGTTTAGTTAGTGGGCAATTTCTTGGAGCTTATCAGGATTTGTATAGAGGTCCAAAATCTGGGAATACAATTCCACCAACTGGTTATATTAAATTAAAGAGTGTAAAACCAACAGCATTTGTTTCTGGAGAGAATCTATTGGGGATTTCTGCAAAAGCGACAAATACTGATGTTACTGGGTGGATTGAAGTTGTGCTTGATGATGGAGCAAATATAACCATAGGTAGAGCACAAACATGGAAAGTGAGAGGTAAATGGTTCTATTTAGATAACACTAATGGAGTTAGAGGGCAAATAATTCAATTGCCAACTTGCTCTGGCGGGAGATATACAAGATATCCTGGTGTTTGGATAGAAAGTTATTATAGTAGCAATTCTTATGAGTTCTGGCCAGCTCAAAATTATGGTAATACACTTGCATCTGGTTGGTCTGGGAGTGCAAAAGGAACCGATAGAAGAAGCAAGTTCGTTGAAATGAGAGATAGTGGGCAAATAAGAATTGGTGCACATAACTATAAAGATTACGGATTCCTTCCTTCCACTAATAGCAGAGTAAGGATACCTAATGTTCTGTTAGTACCTTGTGGAACAGCTGCAAGGTCAAGTAATTCTCTCCCACATGCAACAGTTGCTAGTAGACCAGAATTTACAACTACAAACGCTGGTAACATAGATATCAGTGGAGCATTAAGCACTTGGTACTTCAATATAGTCCAACCTTACAGTATATCCATAATGAATTGTGCAACATTAGATTCTATGATATTGCAAGAGATTGCAAGTTCTTTCACAATAAAAGAATTCCATTTAGGTAACTATCTTAACACCGATGTTAATGCAGTTTCTATAACTTCCTGTTTAGCTGGTGGTTCCATTTCAAATTGTAAATGGGGAAGAACAGGGTCTATGGGTTCTGCCGATTACGGTACATATGTAAGTTACAGTAATGATATAACATTCACAGATTGTCATTTCCAGAATCGCATCTTCAGAACCAATGCAGCATCTTATCCATTTTATGCATTAACTTGTAAAGGTTTAAGATTCATAAATCCTGTTATGGTTGGTAACTCATTAGCATTTGCAGAATGTAGTGATACTTATATTGAAAATCCAAGATACGCAGATAGTTTCCATTCGGTTTCTGTAGCAACTTCTGCTCCAGTTGGTGCAGTAAGGATTGGTGCTGGTTGCGTTGATACAGTTATCAGTGGTGGTGGCTGGTGGCCAACAGTTCCAAGTACTATGTGCGAAGTTCATGTTGATACAGCATTCTTGTATACAATTGCAGCTAATAATACTAGATGGTATAATGCTGGGAATTCTACTACTCCATTAAAAGCTGGTAACACAAATATGATGTTATATGCTTTGAATGATGGTGGTAACTCGATAGATACAAAAATCCAGAGAATTTACTTTGATAACATTGCCACTAGGTTCATTAATGAAGTGAACTCATCCAAGGGGATTATATTAGAGAACTGTTACTTTGGTTATAGCAGAGTTGATGGAACTGCTGTTGATTCTGGGTTCGTTCCTTTAGATGGAGTTATAAAAGGGGGGACATATACTTCTGCTTATACTGGATATACTTCAGTTTATGGCACTATATTCTATAATTATTTTGTTTCAGCAACCGTTGGTAGGGTTGGTTTTAGATTCAATGAAGCAACATCCACATACGCTGCATATGTAGATACAACTGGTTTAACTGGAGCATCTACATTTAATTCTGCTGGTGCATTATATATGTATAACGCAGGGGATGTAGTAATCTATACGTGGCCTTACTATATTAAAGGATACACAGCATTTGCAGCATCAGATGCAACTAAAGGTGGTGGAAACACTGGGAACCTATCATATGAGTATCAGATAGATAAGAATGATGGAAATGGTTGGAATGGCTCTTGGAAAGATGCCACTTCAGCTAATTTGGCTGCGGAATCAATATCTGCAACGTTGGGTTTCAAACTTAAATTTAGAATAACTTGTGTAACTCCAGGAACAAATTATTTAAATAGTTTCTATGTTACTATGGATACAACTGCAAATGACCAGTTGGCTTTATATCCTTTAAATGAATATACTGTAACTTTAACCGGATTAATAAGTGGAACCAGAATAGCTTATTTAGCTTCTGGTTCAGAAACTATTCTTGAGATTGAAACAACTCCAATTGAAACATCTTCATATACATATTCAGATACTGATGTAGGAAGTCAGGTGGATATCGCTATATTGAAAGAAGGATATGAATACCAGAAATTAAAAACAATATTAGAATCCAGTGACTACTCAATCCCAGTTGTAATGGAAGATGATTTAGCATATACAACTCCAACAGAAGATGTAATCTTTAGTGGACAATGCCACCGAATTATTGGTATATCTGGTACAACAACCATAAATATCCAAGAAGGGATATATTCTGCTTGGATTGATTGGGTAGTTAGTTCACAGAATATAAAATATAAGCAAGCTTTAAGAACTGCTGGTGGGGATGAAATATCAGCTACAAAAGATTTAGGAATAACTTACTTTATGATGAATGATTGGAGAATAAGACCGGCTGAAGGTAATTATCGGCTTACATTAGAAGGAAATATTTTTACAGACCCTGCAGGTGAAAGTGTTGTAGTTTCAACATTAGACCCTCATAGTGTTGTAGTAGAGATGTCTGTATCTAATTTAGTTGAATCTACCCTTGCAGAAATGTCTGAAATAGAATATGCTTCTTTCAATGGAGGCATAACAATTGATGTAGTTAGTGGTACAGATTCTTCAACGTATCCATATGGTACAACTGCTTATCCATGTAAGACTATATTAAATGCTGCAGCAATTGGAGCAGCGAGAGGATTTACAATCTTATACATTATAGGAGACCTAACAATATCTTCAGTGGATATTCCTTATTATGTGGGCGGAACACTTATCGGACAAGGAATAAAAAATTCTACAGTTACCGTAGATAATACAATAGTTGTAAATTCTGTTGTAAAAGAATGCACGGTCGAAGGGACTGCAGGAAATGGTTCTAATGCAGTATTCCATGATTGTGTAATAGGGAATTTAAATAATATTTCACTAGATGCACATGATTGTGTATTAACAGGTACTATAGAATTAAATAATAGTATTACAACCAATTTCTTCAATTGCACAGATGGAGTTCCTGGAAGTGGTACACCGGTATTAGAGGTTAATGACTGTGAAAGTCTTGGTATCTGGAATTATCGTGGTGGTATAAAATTAACTAACATAATAACACCCGGAACAAATGTGAGTTTCAATGCTCCATCTGGAAGATTGATAGTTGACGCAACTGATATAGAAGGTAGTATTATAGCAAGAGGGGTTGGGAGTGTAACTGGAACTACAGGTGGGACTACCATAAATCAAACAGATTTAATCAATAGAGATACTATTTCAGATTCAGTTTGGGATGAGAGTATTTCAGACCATATGACTGGTGGGACAACGGGCTATTTAGTAAGCACCGCTTCCATATCTGGGGCTTCTGCACAACAAGTGTGGGAATATGTAACTAGAACATTAACATCTGCCACATCTGATGCATGGGTTTCCAGCCAGATACGTGGTATTTCATCACAAATACATAATATATCATCACAATTACCATTAGGACAATGGCACGGAGAAGGTTCTTGGGACACAGGTCTTGCGGATTTATCTTCAATCACTCCAGAATTAGATTATATATCTTCACAGTTACATGATAAAGTAATCCCAGATATAGAGTATATTTCTTCACAGGTTGGTTCCATTTCATCACAAATTAGTGGTATATCATTGGGTGGAGGTGCAACTCCAGCTCAAATATGGAGCCACGCTGATAGAACTCTTACTGGAGATACAGATACAGTTAAATGGATTTCATCAAATCTGGAGCCTTATGGAGGAGGCGGAGGAGGTGGAAAAGCTCAATATTACGCGGTATATGGAAGAAAATCTGTTTGGACATACCCACAAAAGGATAAATTAATAAAAGACGTTGGAGATACATTAGAGAAACTTAAGAAATTCCAGAAAGATGAAAAAGACCATTACAATGAAGCCCAGGATAAATTAGAAAAAGTTTTAAAGAGAGTTGATTCTCTAATAGCAACTTTAGGAGAATTAAAAATAACAAATAAGGATATGGAAAAAGAGGTAGATAAAATAACTAAAGCTCTAAAAAAGCAACGAGATATAGTTTCTACTTCGTCTCAAATTAATGCTGCTATAGGTGAAATAAATAATCTGGCAAAGATGGTTGTTACTATGATGCCAGACGAAAAATTGGAAGATGTTTATAAAGAATTGGGGGTTATAGATGGTAGCGGAGATAGTTCTGAGCGAATTGAACAAGCGATTAGCGGACAGAAATAAGGAAATAGAGGAAAAGACCCAGATATACGACAATCGCCTCAAAGAATTGCAACTATTAGAAGATTCTATAAATAGGCAGGTAGAACAGACAAAACAGCTCGAAACAAAGTTAGATACTCTATTGGAAAAGGAAAAGCAGCTATTTAGCAAGAATTATATTGTAAAGTTGGAAGATAATTCATATGATTTAATCGGGAAGGAAGATATAACATTTATAGAAAATAAAGATGCAATTAAAAAAGAAGTTATTGATGTATTGAATTAGAGAGGGAGAAAATTGTCAATAATTGGGGGTTATAGATATAGTTCAAGTGTTTCTGGAGCTAAAAGTTATCCTGGTGTAGTTAATGTAGGAACTATGAGGATATCTGGATTAAGTAATACTGCCGGATTGATGTGTTGTTTGTATTCTTATAATTACGCTACTAATAAATGGTTACCTCATCGTTGGGCCTAGGTAAAATATGGTAGAACTATTTGCTTTAAAAACTCTAACTGAAAAGTTAGATACAAGATTTGCGGAGACTTTCGTTATGCCTGAAAGAATTGGTTCGCATGACGATGTTCTTAAAAAGCTAAATGAATATCAACTCATCATAGATAATATTGATAGCTATATAGCGATTGTAACAATAGATCTTAAAATGGCATTAGTTAATAAGAAATTGAAAGAAATGTTAAAGGATAGATTGGGAATATGTCCTAGTCCCGGTGACCCAGTTTATAAGACTTTATATAATTTAGACACGATTCCGGAATGGGACCCATTTGTATCTGCAATCAAACGCAGGAAGATAATTATCAGGGAATTTACTTCTCCAGCAACTAAAAGAAGGTATGGATTGATAGCTATACCTCTTATATATGATGGTGTATCTGGTGTTATGGCTATTGCTACTGATGAGGATGAGATATGATTGAAGAAAAGGCTTTTGATGACTGGGATATGGAAATGTCGAAATGGCGAGGATATGTCGTGAGAGCATTAGAAGATAGTAATACAGAATTAAAGGAGATAAAGGAAGCAATTAGATGTTGTGATGATAAAATAGATAAATTTAATGATAGATTAACTTTATTACAAGTAAAAATGGCAACCATATCTGGAACGGTTGCAGTAATAGTAACATTAGTAACTATGTTATTAAGTAAGGTAATATAAATGGAAGATAAAATAAATATATGCTTGAAGGGAAATACAAAAATACTATTGAGTAAATCAGATGGAAAAAGAATAATCGCTGGCTACGCCAACGTGGCAATTATAGATCAAGAAAATCAATATATACCTTTATCGGTATTACAGAAGGGAATACAATCATTATTGGCCGATTCGTCTTATGCAAACCTTATGATTATGCATAAAAATATACAGATAGGAAAAATAATCCCATCTTATGGAAAATATAAAACAGGTGTTGATAATAAAGGATTATTTATAGTCTGTGAAATTCGTAAGGATATTAAAGTAGCCGATGAAATTTGGGCTGCTATATTACAAAAACAAATATCAGGCTTTTCAATTGGTTGTGAGGTACTCTTATCCCATAAAGTATGCGATAATAAAGAGTGCGTCACAGTATTAGATAAAATTAACATATTTGAAGTTAGTGTATGTACGGAACCAGTTAATCAAAAATCTGGGTTTGTAGTGATTGCTAAATCAGATTTTAATAAGTTCCAAAGTAATATTGATGTTTTAAATGTAGATAATATAAGTAAGGAAAATATGGTAGAAGAAATTAAGAAAGATGCAACTCCTTGCACAGACTGTGTAGAACCAATAGAACTTTCAGTTGAGGAACGATTAGAGGCTTTGGAAAAATTAGCTAAAGATATGACAGTATTCATGGAATTAGCTAAAAAGAAACCAGAAGAAGAAAAGGTTCCAGCAGAAATGAGCAAAGAAGAGAAAAAAGCTGAAATCCCAATTCCAGTTCCTGAAGTGAAACAAGAGCCAGAAGCTCCACCGTTTCCTCCAGTAGAACAACCGGAGGCTCCTCCAGAAGAGGAAAAGCCAGAGGAAATGGATATGGCTATATTTATGCTTGATTATATCATTAGGAATCCCAAATCGACTGCACAGGATATTGCAAAGGCATGGATGAAGAAAAGCCAGAAAGCTAAACTATCGGCACCAGAAACGGTACCAACTCCAGAACTGAAACCTGATCTTACAATGGATTCTCTGATGAAGAAAGTAGATACTCTCAGTGAAAAAATATCCAAATTGGATTACACTGAGGAATTAAAATCTTCGTTGAAAGTTCGGGATGATGCTATTCAAGCTTTAGAGAAAAAAATTGAGATAATCAATAAATCTAAAGAACCAGAAAAGAAACAAGAACCTGTGTCAGAAGTTAAACAGGAAATTAAAACTATCCAAGCAACCACGGAGCCAGTTCTAGAAATAGAGCCAGCTATTCGTGTAAGTAATGGAATTGTTACGTCTTCAGAGTTTATGTAAATTCTGTTTAAAATAAAAGGAAATAAATTATGGCATTAACATTCACGTCTCCTTCAGATGATATTATTTTTCAAGAAGGAACCTCGGCTTATAATTTTAAAGCTTCAGGTACAATTAAAAAGGGACAAGTTGTTTATCCAGCTGATACAATGGAAGTTAAAATAGCACCAACTATGAGTACTGGTGTTGTTGGAGTTGCAGCTTACGATGTTACAGACAATGAATACTTAGCTGTTTGGGGTCCAGGTAATATAGTAAGATGTATGAGTTCTGGATCTATAACTGTTGGTGATGACTTGTGTGTAAATTCTGCTGCTGGTCACGTTGGAAGTTCTAGTCCAGCTGCTGGAGCTAAAATTGGTGTAGCTCTTGAAACAGTAGCTACAGCTACTTCAGTTAAAGTTTTATTAACTTAATGTATTATATTTGTTAAAATAAAAGAGAGATAATTATGACACTCACATGGAAAGCAATTGGAGATGACATTATTTTACAGGAAGGAGCTGCAGCATATAATTATAAAGCTTCTGGTACCATAAAAGCCGGACAACTAGTTAAAGTAAAAGATACTATGGAAGTGAAGGTTTGTTCTGACAAAGATGATACTGGTTGTGTTGGTGTATCAGCTTATGATGTGACTGATAATGAGTATCTTGCAGTCTGGGGTCCTGGGAATATAGTAAGAGTTAGAATTTCTGGAGCAGCAACAGTTGGTGATGACTTACAAGCAGCTTCAGATACAGAAGATGGATACTTAGCTTCAAGAACGGCAGTTGCTGGGGCAAAAGTTGGAGTAGCTTTAGAAACTGTTACAGCTGATACAACCAATGGTACAGTTTGTAGAGTTCTATTAGTTTAATTCTATCTTTATGTTATTATGTTTATGTTTTACTGTCTTTTAATATATGGATTTAAATTATGAGTAAGTTAACCAAATTATTGGAATATGGATTTGCTGGGAACGCAGAACGTTCAAAATTAATGGCGAAGGAATCATTTAAGAAAACAATTGGAGAAGCGGCCTATAAAACATTACTTCAAAGTGAAAACACGGCAATAACTGATTCCACACTTGTTCAAGAGGAAGTTTATAAAACTATTATAGAGGGTGCAGAACCAGCTAGATGTATGAGGGAAGTAGTTCCTACTATTAACACAAAAACATATTCGGTTCGTTTCGTAAAGGGACAAAGTGGAACTTATGCAACTAATATTGCGGAAGGAGCTAAAATTGATATTGATACACAGGAGTTTACCAAACAGGATATCACTATCAATAAAATTGGAACTCGGCCACTCATTACTAATGAGTTGATTGAGGATAGTTTATTTGATATTGTTGAATTGGAACTTAAAAAGGCCGGTTCAAGATTAGAGAATAAACTCAACCGAGATGTATTATATCAGATGCTTCAAGGAACATATAAAGTTACTACAAACACTATGAGCCCAGCTGGACCACATATCTCTGTTTCAGATTTAGCTCTAGCAGTATCAAAAATTAAGAAACAAAATTATATGCCAGATATTCTATTAATTCATCCAACAGCAGAGGCCTATCTATTACAGGATTCTAATTTAGCGTATGTTACATTCGCTGGACAAAGCAATTCTTTAAATCAAGGAAAAGTCCCAACTATTATGGGATTGAAGCCTTACTATGGTACAGTTACGGATTCTGCAACCCCAACATGGGATGATACAACCGCCGGTTCAGATGTAACAGCTATGGTATTCTCAAAGAATGACTTCGCAACAATTTGCATGAGACGAGATATAACCGTTGAACAATATGATGACCCAATCCACGATCTTATTGGAATATCCTGTACTATGAGATACGGTACGGATGTTCTTCAAGAAAAATCAGCCTGTATCATCTATCATAAATAGGTAGAGATTCTCTCTACTTTTTATTTTTTAATGTTATATAAAAGGAGTTAAATTATGGTTGGAGCAAAAATTCCAGTCCTAGAAATTGAAAAATTCAAATTATCAGAGGATGGAAGAGGTTTTATAGTTTACAATGACGGTACAAACTGTGGTTTAGGTACTTGGACTAATGCTTATACACCGTCAACTGCGGCTTGTTTAGGATGGCTTAAAATACATTATGTATCTGGTTCAACATATGGACCAACCGGTGCAGCTGCATATATTCCATTATACAGTAGAACATAATGTTACATGGTAAAGGTAACCAAAACTTTCTTTCAAAGACTTCCGAGAAAGATAGAATATCAGCTATGAGAGATAAAGATGGGTATACATCGGATGAACTTATATCTTTAGAAATAACAGGATCTTTGGGTGGAGGAAAAACAAATGAGAAATCATTTGTAGTTAAGCAATCTCCATTTCCAATAGATTCTACTATAAAGCCAAAACAGAAACTAGATTTTAGAAAAATAAGACCAGAATTAGGGGAGATGTCTGATTAATGGTAGATTACGTACCAACTTTAGCACCAGAATATGAGGTAAGAAATTTCTTTTCTCCTCCTTTAGATTACGATGATATATCTACGGCAGAACTTCTATTAAAAATAGAATCTGTTGAAAAATATATAAAAGTTGTCTATGGTATTACAAGTTCAGAAAAAGGTAGAATTCCGGCTTTACTGTTAGTTGCTTGTAAAGTAATAGAAAATCCTTCTTTAGCAAGTAAATATAATCAAATAGCAACAGAAAAACTAGGAGATTATTCCTATTCTTTGTTTAAGGGTGGGAATATTTCAGGAAAATCAGCAGCCTACGATTTAGCTAGTTCTTGGAGAACAATGGCAATAGAGATGCTAGAAGCAGAAATAGCTGGAACTAGAAGTGATAAATGGCCTTTTTACAAAGTAAACGATTAATATGTCTTTCGATGGATTGTTAATTCATAAAATATATAAGAATGTTCCATATTCATCTCAGAACGATTTTGGAGAGTGGGCATATTCTTATTCAACACAAACTGCGACAGGTATAACTTGTAGGGTTAGTCCATATTCAGTGTTGTATCACTTGTCAGATAAGGAATCTATACTAACTACTGGAAAGTACGACGATGTAAAATACAAGTGTTTTATGGATTATTCAGAAAATATAAACACCGGAGACAGAGTTGTGTATGGTTCAGATTTATATAGAGTTAGAGAAACTATGATAGATAGTAATACCCATCATAAAACAGTTCTCTTGGAACAAATATGACCACGGCTTGGATGACAGCAAAAGTAGAAGGAGACTTGAAAAGAAAGCTAAAGAAATTAGAATGTGGAATCGAATCGTATGCAATAGAAGCTACAGCCGAAGCATTACAACATATCCATTTAAAGGCAATGGAGAATCTTAATTCTAATCTTATATGGGGTCATGGGGTACAATATGGTGCAGAGGAACAGAGTATAGAAGATAGTAAAGTAATAGAAACTTGGTCTGAAGGTAAAAGAATAAAAGGAAGTTTAACTTATACATCACCTCATGCGAAATTGATGGAATATGGTGGATTTTATATATATAATAGAGACCCGGCTTTAGGTCCTATGCCTATAGGTGCACAGGAAGGACATACAGAATATTTCGGGTATAAAATACTTGGAAATATCCAGGGAAAATTTTATCTTACACAGGCAATGATATCTGAAAGAGATGCTGTTCTTAATATATATGAAAGATATAAGAATAATTTAATTAATTCTTTAGGTTAATATGTCAAGTGACGCATTAATTGATATTAGAAGTTATATTGTTAGTTCAAGTTCGGTAACTTCTTTAGTTCCAAAAAAAGATATAATTGTTGGTTGGAGGAAAACAATGGATAACTTCCCATGCGTGATTATTAATCAAATATCAGGTATGGATAAGGGTTATCTTGGTTATAGAACTTCACCGGCTGGAAGTAGAATTAGGGAAGAAACATTTGTTTTTTCCATAGATATCTATTCCAGAACCAGCAGAAAGCAGACTTACTCAATAGCAGACGCTATTGTTCCTTTATTGATAGCTTCTGGGTCATGTAAAAAAATGAACGATATAGATATGTATGAAGAAGCGTTTAATGCGTATAGAAAACTACAAACATATACTTACACAAGATTTAGTGAAGATTAATGTCATATGTATTTAAAATTTTAATATAAAGAGGTAAAAGTATGGTAGGTACTGTAACAGGAAGAGACGCAAGAATATATATGTGTTCACATAACGCGGGGACTATCCCAATTCTAAGTAATAGCTCATCTTACTCATATAATACATACGGAATCGGTGATTTCACTTTAACATTCGGTAGTGACACGGTTACTCAATCTTTAATAGGAGTACCTGGTCCTTATACAGCGAGAGGATCGGTTACTTGTGATGGTTCATTAACATTGTCAAAGTTCGGTGGAAATTTGGATATTCTATTAGAAAACTTGGTTGATACAGGAACATATAAGACTAGCACGAAATATATAGCTATTTCTGGGAATGTTTCTACTTTGGAAGCATCATATATTAGTTTCTATCTAACATCATGCCAAGTTACTGGTTATGATGTGACACTTGGAGATGCTGGAACCGTCACGAATGCAAGTATTGATTTTATTGATATGATCCCACAAAAATTGGTTTATGCCGGTGGGGCGGTGAAGGGGTGATAAAAAATGGCACAATCCAACCCAACAATTTATAAAGGTAATGATGCAGCTATTTGGTTTGTAGGTGGTACAGCAGCCCCAGGAACAACTATGACAGCTCACGGAAGTTTTGCAGTGTCAGATTTTACTCTTACATTAGCAAAAGGAACCGTGGAACAAGAACTTGTGGGAGAAATAGCTAACTATTCTATAGCCGGTGCATTAACTGCAGAAGGCTCTTTAACTGGTTGTAAGATGTATAATACGGGTCTAGGTGTAATGCTAGGTTGCTTAATTAATGGTACAAATTTTGGTATATCTGGTAATTGCGGTACAAATTCATTACACTTCTATCTAAGAAGTTGCCAAGTTACAGGATTCGACTTTACTCTTGGGTCAGCTGAAGATATAACAGAAGGTTCAGTGGACTTCACAGTTTTATATCCATATAAAATATCCACATCGAGAACTGGAAGTTATACTGTCATTGCAGATAGTATATGGCCGTAATTACTAATAGATGTTTTATGTATGTATTTATTTTTATTTTTTAAATGCATTATATGCATTTGGTGCGTTTTTATGGTAGAAGAAGCGAAAACACCTTTAGAACTAGAAAAAGAAAAATTAGAAAAAAAAGTGGAAAAGAAAGAACAAGGGGATTTACAAGAAATTTTGAAGCAAATAGCAACACGAGATAAATTAGAACGGGATTATAAAGAAGATTTATTGAATGTTGTATTTAATTCCTCAATAGAGACTCGTAGAACTATTAAGGCTAGGAGACCAACCCAAGAGGAAATGATTAGTATAATGAGATTATCTACAGAAGCTGCTATGTATGAAGGAAGAATGGATCAAAAGTCAATCCAGCGTATGTTGGATGTTTACGACCAATTGCCAAAAATAGCTGCAAAATTATCAGTAGATACAACTCTAAATGAAGAGTTTTGGAAAACAAAAATATCCTTTTTCTCACTACAAAGTTTTATAACAGAACTAATTAAAGCTAATCAAGCTGGACCAGTGTCAGAAGAAGAGATGAAATCCTTTCGTAAATAGTGGTGTTGGGCACCTAGAAATGGAAATCTGTAAACTATTACATAAAACTCCTATGGAATTAGGTGATTTACGTAAAAGAGACCCGCTAGGTGTAGCATTCTTAGAGCAACATATAATTTACGAATATCAAGAAAAGGAAAAGGCTTATAAAGAAGCCGAAAGAAAATCAAAATCCAGGAGACATTAATGGACGAGTCATATATGTTATTGGTTAAAGCAGTTAACATTTTTCAGTGTCGCTTAATTAAATGAGTATATGATTCTATGTTTAATATTTTTTTAATTCATATTTATTTGTTTAATAGGATTATAAATGGCTTTTAACGATAATAAATCTCCAGGGGATTTAATAAAATCACAAGATTGGGATGACTTTGTTGATTTTACCGAAGCTACTTCTAGTAATGCAAGATTAAGATACTTACAATCCGGGGGTACAAAATGGGTAGATTTAACTGATAGTGGTGATACCACTTTACATATTCACGATTCAAGATATTATACAGAAACGGAATCTAAATCTCTTTTTGCTGCAAGCTCTAGCGTTAGCAGGGCTTTAATAGATTCTATTTCTTCCAATATAGATACTAGAATAGACTCTATTTTTAATTATTCTTCAAATGCTAGGAGACTTTACGCTGGAAGTTCACAAGTTAATAGAAATTTAATTAATTCAATTTCATCCAATTTAGATTCAAGAATAGATTCTTTATTTAATTGGTCTTCAAACGCTCTAAATAAATACGGAGCTTCTTCCCATACTCACGATAATAGATATTATACCGAAACCGAATCTTTATCAATCTTTGCTGGGAGTGCAAATATAAATAGGTCTTTGATAAATGCTATATCTAGCAACATTGATATAAGAATTGACTCCTTATACAACTTTTCATCCAATAAGTCATTATATCCAGCAAGTTCACTTGTAAATAGAAACTTAATAAATAATATTTCATCTAATATTGATACTCGTATAGATAGTTTATTTAATTGGTCTAGTAATAAATCTTTATATGCTAATTCTAGTAATGTAAGATTTAGATTCCCGGGTTCGTCTAGTATAATTTCAAAATATAATGCATCTGGAAAAATAGCAGGATTAAATATCTCAAAACTGACTACACCTATTAGTGCAAAGGTACTAAAATGGGATGTCTCAAATAATTTCTGGTCAGCACAAACAGATTTAACTGGGGGAGGAGGTGGAACATCCAGTTGGGTTTATCTTAATGCTTCCACTGGATTAACTCCTTGGGTAGATAATACTAGAGCAATTTCTGGTCAAGGTGCGGCATTATCTTTAAGTGTATTAGGTTATACTAATATATCCACAAATGCAGTAAAAGGATATCTATCTGGGCAAAAAGTAAAAGATTTGTTTGACCATACATTATATAAAGCATCTAGTATATCAACTTCAGATGTTGCCTGGTCTGGTGCATTAGGATATTATTCGGTTTCCTCTCTTACAAAGAAAGCTTATAGTTCTGGTCAAAGAGTAAAAGATATATTTAATCATATAGATTATATTACATCTTCCAATGTAACAAGATCTTTAATTAATACTATTTCGTCTAATTTGGATACAAGAGTAGATTCATTATTTAATTATTCTTCTAACGCAAAGAAACTTTATGCAGATTCTAGTAATATTAGAATAAGATTCCCAGGTAGTTCTGCGGTAAAATCTAGATATTATCCTTCGTCATTAGGTCATTATTTTACAAATTCTGGAGCAAAGCTACATTCAGCATATATATCTACAAGCACGGGAATATTCTCTATAGCTTCACACACCCACAGTACATTAGGATTATGGTCCGGAGCTTATCAATTCTATGTTGTATCTGGATTAACTAAAAAATCTTATGCTTCAGCTCAGAGAGTAAAGGATATATTTGATCATACTCTTTATGCGGCTTCTGGATTAGGTGGAGAAGATGTAGCATGGTCTGGTGCATCTGGATTCTACGCTATATCTTCTATAGCGTTTAAATCTGGTATTGCAGAAATTAATATGCTTGAAGATGTTGACACTAAATCTACTGAGCCTACAAGAGACCAAGTTTTAAAATGGAATGGAACAAATTGGGTTCCTGCAGCCTATAATGCTACCTTTGTTTTCACAATCGCCTCATTTAGTGATGGGGAATCAACAACACAACTTATAGGAACTGGAACTTGGAAGGCTCAAAGTGCTATGTCTTATACAGCTACATATAATAATGGACCACCAACTACAACTTGGGTAACTATTGGATATAATACTACAAGTTATTCTAAATCTGGTACAATAGGAGAAATGACTGGACCTGCATATACAGCTGGGTCAAATAGTACAAAAGCTATAAGTTATCCGGCTGCAAAAGATTATTATTTGAGTTTTAGATTGAGTGCACAAGCTGGTTCAGATACAGACACTGAAACAGAAACATCTATATACTTTAGAAATTACATATATTATGGTGTATTAACTAAAAATAAGTCAATTTCTGAAGCTGATATAGAAAGTTTAACTGGTACAATAAGTAACGACCAAACTAGTAGTTTTTCAATTAATGCCGGTGCAGGACAATATTTAGTATTTGCGTTTCCAGCAACATATACAAGTATACCAAGCGGTAGCGATTACGAGAGTGATGGTGGAACAGGATTCTTATTTAATAGTATATCTTGTGCCTTTTCAGGTCATGCATATGTTTCTGTAGTCAATTCTGCAGGTTATACAGAGAACTATAAAGTATATGCATCAAATCTTCCAAATCTTGGTAACTCTTCCCTAGTTACAACAACATCTGTAGCTTCGATTAATCCATTGTATTATGGAGTTACTAGTAAAACAGATACATTTACAGAGGCAGATGTGGAAGGATTAGCTAACAGTGAGATAACTAACGATAATACTCAAACTTGGGATGCTGTAAATTCTGGGGTTGGTGAATATCTATTATTTGCATTTCCAAAGAGATTAGGAACCATTACTTTTTGGGTTGGTGGGTTTGAAGGTGGTTTCGAAGATCCAGAAACTGTTAGTATTACTAATTCCAATGGATGGACAGAGGATTATTATGTTTGGCGTTCAGAAAATAGTAATCTCGGCTCTACTACGGTGGTGACTACTTAATGGCAATAGAACTTATAGCCAAAGTGGCTCCAAAAAATGATGGATTTATAGGTATGGTTGATGCCGACCAAGTTATAGGTACTAGTGGGGGTGCTTACGCTTCTTATCTACCATCATCTGCCATATCCACTAATAGCATTACAGAACCTTATCTTAAAATATCTAATGCTCCAATAGATGGATATTATTTACAATGGGATGAAACAAATAGATTAACTTGGGCTGAGGTTGTTGGTGGTTCTGATGTTGCTTGGAGCGGTGCATATGCATATTATGCAGTTTCTTCATTAAATAAGACTCAATATCAACAATATACTGGTTTTAGTGGTAATTTACATTATTTCTATAACTCTGGGGTTAAATTAACAAAAACTATAAATTCATCTGCAAGAGTCTACGATAGATTTGACCATAATTTATATGTTGCATCATCTGTTGCTATATCTAAATTTTACGATTCTGAATCCGATTTAACAACTTTACTTAATAACAATTACCCTGGAAGTTCAAATGTAAATATTAAAACATCTGGTAGTCTACACAAATTATGGACGTGGTCCTCTAATAAATCATGGTATGCAAATTCATCAAATGTGAGATTTAGATTTAGGGCAAGTTCTTCGAGATGGAATTATGTTTCTTCTCAATTATATTCTGGTGGTACATATTATACAAAACTTAATGCACCGACAGATGATAGACAACTAGCGAACAAAAAATATGTAGATGATTCAATAGCTGGTGCTGGTGGTTATACAGACGAGATGGCTCAAGATGCTGTAGGTGGAATGTTAACTTCTGAATTTAAATATGTAGATTCGACACCATCCATATCTTTACTTGGTTATTCCACAATCTCATCAAATGCTAAAGATGGTAAAGCTTCTGGTTCTATTCTAGGTTCGTGGTACACATTATCTTCCAGTAAATTATCTAGAGCTTATGCTTCAACTTCTACAGGTAAATTTGAACCAGCTTTAACTAAAGGAAATTTGACAGCAACAGGTCCAATTTCTTTAGACCAAACAAGACAAGTTATAGGTGGGGCTGCAGTTATTAGTATATCTAATTATATTGGAAGTACACAAGCAATATCTAGATTTAGACCTAGTACAGGTGTGTGGAATTATGTATCATCCCAACATACTTCTGGTGGTACATTATATGCTAATTCCATATCTTTAAATGCAAATACAATATCTGGATTAATTCTGCCAATTTGGCCTTCAGCTGCGGCATCTAAGAGATATATAGATATCATATCTGGAAATATAAAATATAAATATGTTGGGAGCTCGTCAGCTCTAACAAAATATCTTGCGAGTTCAGCATTTAAGAGAAATAATTGGAATTCTCACGCTTGGTTAAACTCTGGAATTATTTGGGATGAAAGTTTGTCTGCTTGGAAACCAAAGAAATCTGGTGCAACCGGAGGAGTTACTAATTTATCTGATTTAGTAATAAATGCAGATAAAGATTGGAATTCAAAGTCAATATATAATTTAATCTCCATATCTTCTACAAAAATAAGTAGCGGGACTATATTAACTTCTAATTTTACAGCTATAGGTGATACTATATCGGGATTGAGACAACCTTACTTCAATTCTGGAGCTGCAAATAAAAGATATGTTGATATAATATCTAGTAATGCTATAGTAAAATTTGCTCCATCAAGATCTAGGGCATATGGATTACAGCAAATATATGGCGGAAGCGGGTCCATATCTCACACTCTTACATCAAAGCCAAACTTCTGGAGTGTAACGCCAAGTGGAAATGTAAATTTTGGAATTAAAACAAGGGTTGATTCTAGTTATATACATGTAAATCTAACTACTGTAAACAATAAATATGTATATTGGTATGCCTCAACTTAATACCATATGTTTTTAAGGAGAAAAAAAAAAATAAATGACAACAACCATACCGTTTATAGCATATGAAATATCAGGAGTTAAATGGCCAACCTATAAATCTGGTGCAGTAAATCGTAATTATCTAGACGTTGTTTCTGGAGCTCTATCTGGAAGGATAACAGAGGCAGCTGGTGGGGGAATTCAAAGTGCAGCATTCCAAACTTTGGCTGCATCAACTGGGGTTACTCCATTTACAGCCACAGTTAAAGTTAGTGGTTCCGTAGCACAAACAATTAGTGTTTTGGGATACAGTACGATATCAAGTAATGCAAAGAAGGGGCAAGCATCTGGAGCAATTGCATTCTACGAGAGTTCAGATGTAGACCACGATGCAACTACGAATTTTGTGGCAAATGAGCACATAGACCACTCAACAGTTTCTATAACTGCAGGAGTAGGTTTAACTGGCGGAGGAACTTTAGAAGCAACAAGAGATATAGCTGTTGGGGCTGGTACAGGTATTAAAGTAAATGCAAACGACATAGAAGTTATTGGATATGCAACAATATCAAGTAATGCTAAACAAGCAGCAACTTATATGTCATCTGGAAATGAATATTCAGCGGCATATAATTGGTACACAGCATCAGCTCAAAAATTAACTACACAAGCAAAACCTGCCAAAGCATCTGCTCAAGCATTAAAAGCTCACTCATTCCATGCAAAGATATCAAGTTCTTATCTTGCAGCTAATTATGGATGGGCAGCAATAACTACCGGTTCAAAAGCCATAGCACATAGTTTATCTGGAATACCAAATATAATAAATGTAACTCCTAGTGGCTTAGTAACATTTGCATATGCCGTATATAACCCAAATGCAACTAATTTTACAGTTGCTATAACTGCAGCTGGAAGTAGAGTTATCCGTTGGCATGCACAAATATAAGTAGTATTAATACATTTTTTAGTTATTATTACTACTTATATGTCTAATTAGAGGTAAATATGACTACAACAATAGTTATGAGTACGTCCGAGATATCAGGATTAAGTCATCCGACTTACAATTCAGCGGCAGCCAGGAAAAAATATGTTGATGATATATCTGGGAGTTCCAAAACCAGATATGCAGATTCATCAAATGTTCATTTTAGATTTCAAGCAAGTTCATTAAGTTATGCTTCATATAAACATTCAGCTAACACGGCTCTTCATTCATTTAATACCGCAAATTATATTACTTCCACAAATGCTATATTAAGATTTGCAGGCTCATCTAACGTAAGATTCAGATTCCCAGGTTCAGCCAATGTAAATTGGACTAAAATAACTGCTATTTCATCAGGATTTGATGGGAGATTAGACAATTTAGAAGATAATGATGTCTTTAATCATACTTTATATTCATTAAGTGCGAATTTATACAATAAAACATGGGTTGATGCATTTTCTGGGAATATAGATGCACGTATTGACGCCGCAGGTGGAACTCTTGCCGGTTCTTTGGCAGGGAATATAGGGTCTAATTTTACATATGGATTAAGTGGATTAAAGTTTGTCTCATCTCAGAATATTTCTGGAGGAACAATAAAAAATACTACAATATATACAAGTTTAATCACAGATTCTGATAGATTATCACAACCAAACTCTATAAAATTTTCAGGTGATGAAATTAAATTTTCTTGTTGGAATAGGCACATAATGGATATTGGAGGGGATGATCGTAGAATCCATATAAGAAGTGGTTCTATATGGGGTCATAGAAATAGTACTATTTTAGGTTATAGCATTGACCCAGACTTAGGGATTGCAATCAATAGTCCAACAAGTTTCACTTCTGGATATTGGTTACAAGTTTGGGGGGGTATATCAGGGAATTCATTAACAGCTCATAATATATCTAGTGTAAGATTAAAAAGTAGTATATTAGAAATATCTGGGAGTTCTGCGTTTAGCGGACAGGTTATTCTCCAAGCAAATACAATATCTGGATTATCTACTCCTTTGTGGCCATCATCTGCTGCTAATAAGAAGTATGTGGATGATAGAGAAGTTAATATAGAAGCTCAAATTGCTGATATTTCTATAGAAGATTTGACTGATGTAGCAATAATGACACCTGCGGCAGGAAAAGTTCTTACTTGGATTGAAGCACAAAGTGCCTGGTCATCTCAAACAGCTCAAGGTGGAGTAACTTATATATCTTCTTGCACAGATGCGTCTATATCTGGATGGACATCTGGACAAGTATTAACTTGGAATGGAACTGATTGGGCTAATAAATATCCGGCATTGACATTTAATGTGGCGAATGTTAGATTATCCGCAAATACTTATCTTAATATGACTCAATTTAATACCGGAGCAGGAAAAAGTTGTTATGTTTTACAAGCATCTTGCTGTAATTCAAGTTGTGCATCCATTAGTGGAATTAGAGTTCAAATTCTAGATGATAACTCTTTGATTTATGAAACTTCTTCTTCAACAATAAAACAAGGCGGGCCTTTAGCTAAAAGTAATGCAGCTTCTCAAATGAAAATAAGATTTATGTATTCTGGTAGCCATTCTAGATTTACTGGATACAAGTATGGTAACGCATTTACACAAGTGGTGGTATATTAAATATGAGAATAATACAACCGATAGCAGGAAATAATATAACTCGTATCATTGGTTCTGGAAGGATAAGTATTTATAATTATATTGTACCGGAATTACAATATCTTGGAAATAAAGCTATAATATTCTATAGAGATGGTTCAAACAATTCTCAAGTTGGTTTAGCTTATAGAATAATCAGTGGTGCAACTGTTGGAGATCAAATTGAATTATTTGATGGAGTAAATAGTGATCCAATAGGTGGGGATAGAATGACATATGGTGTGAGTCATAGAGATTACAAAAATAGGATATGGGTAGGTGGGTTATTTGAAAATGATTTTGATTCTTATTCTGGCAGAGAATATGGGGCTATGATGTATCTATATACCTATCCAAATTCATGTAATAGTTGGAAAGGTGGTTGGGATTATTGGTTCTTTGCAAATGGTAAACCAGCTGGGAGTGGTACTGTTGGTAGTACCAATGTAAAAAGAAGAAATCTTACTCAAACAATGACTCTTTATGTATTTAGTAGTTGTAATGGAGGTCCATATAAATTTGTAGGGGTTGGTGGTCTTGGTAATCCAAAAGGAGAATGTAATCCTTGGCATATGAATATAATGCCAAATGGAGAACCTTTGGTATTAACAGACTATTACTCCACATATAGTCCTGGGAATTATGGACCAAGATATTTTGATTATTATTATTTATCATCGAATAAAATAGATGGTACACATCCAAGTGGTACATGGTATTTATCTTTCAGATTGAAGGCTCCATTAGCTTCAGGTGGAACTTATTCTAGAGCTATATCTGTAGTACAAGATAAGACTTTAATATTTTATACTTCCTCTGGTAGATTATGTACTAGGGTATCTACAGATAATGGAAGAAGTTGGGGGGAGCATACAGTTATAGAAACTTTGAATCTAAATACGGCTCTCTATTGTCAGATAGATTCTATACCAAATAATGGAAGGACAACCGATAACTTCGCTAGATTATTTATACAGAGAGCTAGTAGTAATTCAAAGCACACTTGGGTTCCAAATGGATGTAGTCAATATATCTATAAAGTAAATGTAGATACATTAGAAATAGATTCTAGAATTGTTGCACATTCTGGGATGTCATATCCAGGTTATTTATGTAGAAAGGGAGATCATAGAAATGGATTAACATTATTCAATAAACCTCTATATACAGGAGAATCTACAACTACTAGTTGTGGAGACCCAGGTTTTATACAATACTGGAATGAGAATACAAATAGTTATGGAATCTACGATGTATATAAAGACGCATTATCAGCACCAGCTGCTGGTCACGTTGGGAGTACAGTTAGAATTAATAATGATAATGTAATTATGCAGATGGGTGCTGGTTATTTTGGTACATTAGAACCAGATTTATATAGTGGATCAACTTTAACTAATATGGGGAAAATTATAGATATTATGGATATGCCAGCTGGTGGATGCTTCTTTGGTCTTGAAATATTGGAGAATATAACTTAATGTCATTAAATCCTTCTACAGGTTGGACATATTATAAACAATTAGATTTTTCTGATATAAATAACTTTAGTGCAAGTTATCAGAATAGTATATGGGTGTACTCAGGGAACGGTGTAGATGTTCCTGCTAGCAATATCTTATTCTGCAACACAAATTGTGATTATTGGCCATATGATATAAGATTTGGTACAACAAACGACCCAACAACTGCAACTCAATTGGCACAATGGTATCAAAAATCTGGAGCATTATCATCTAATATTTGGGTAAGAATGCCAGATGATGGCACAGATACTATATATATGTTTATTGGAAATACTTCTGCAACGACTCCGTATTGTTCTGGTGAGCAAACATTTATACTATTTGATGATTTCCATGGAGGGACGTTAAATGCAAATAAATGGGGTTCTACGGTTAATGGAGGTTCAACTGTAACAATTTCTAATGGGCAAGTAGTATTAACTGCACATACAGATAATTATGATTCTGCATTATTATATTCAAAATATGCTTATAGAAGTTCTAATATTGCGGTAACTGCAAGGATTTATAAAGAAACTACAAGATATACTGTAGTTGCTCTTGGAAATTTAACTGGAGTTCTTCAAGCCGGTGGTATTAATATACTTGGTACTGGATACGAGGCTTATCACGATACAGATAGAGCAAATCAGATATATAGATTAACTTCTTATACAGATATTGGAGATACAACACAAATACCAAAGGATACATGGATAGATATGACTTGGTATTATACATCCGGTGGCATATTTGGAGTAAAATGGTTAGGAGTTAATAATAAATCTTCAAAAGATACTACTTACATGACTGATTATAAAGAATTTGGAATTTTACAGGGAGAAGTTTCAGATTATGGACAAGGAGATACAGATATTGAATACATATTTGAACACAAATATATACCAGTTGGGATGCCTGGGGCAACATTTGGTTCTTGGTCTACTTTTGCTCCTCCAGTTACCACATCTAATGAAGGTATGGGTTATATCAGTACTCAAAATACCACAAGTGGAATGTATCTAATTGAAGATTATTCCTTAGATAATATGTCTTATTTAAAACCAGCTTATATTACATGAATATATTTAATAGATTAACTGGAAACAGAACTATATCTACTGGTTCCGGTAAAGTTTGTTTTATTCATAGATTATTTCAAGAAGAGGAAGAGGAACTAGAAGATTATACAAGAAAAGTTATAATGTTTTATAGAAATGGAGCTAACGATTCTACATCAACCGATGTTTCCTATAAAATAATTTCTGGGAATTCTGTAGGTAATGAAATAGATTTATTTTCTGCAGATGGTTCTTCTACATATTGTTTATATGGTCATTCTTTTAAAGATTTTAAAAATAGAATTTGGTATAATATGGTTGGTCGTACAGCATCTACTTACTGTCAAACTACATTATACACTTACCCAAATTCATGTAATAGTTGGAAATATAATATAGCTAGTCCTCCTTATCCAGGAGGTTGGGACTTTTGGTTTTCTCCATGTGGAAAATGTGTTGGAAGTGGTCATTCTAATAGAGATATACAAAGAAAAGAAGGTACTCTTATATTTACAAGATTATCATCTTTAAATTGCGGACCCTATAAAGGATGGAATAGCTGGACAGATTTAACTTATTGTGATAATATAATGCCTAATGGGGAATTAATTTATTCTACAGTAGTTAAACTAGGAAATGATGGTTATTTAAAAACTTATTATATGTCGTCTTCCATTGGTCCTAGTGGAACATGGTATAATACTTTAAATATTCAATCTAATTTTGCTGCTAGTGGGAGTTTACACTACGATAGATGTTTATGTAGTACTAAAAATAATGTAGTAGTATTTATGACTTCTGGCGGATGGCTTGTAGGTAAGATAAGTACAGATAATGCAAGAACGTGGGGTAATTGGACAAATATTGAATATGTAGGAAATAAATATTGGGGTTACCGGAATTTTATTCCTGTAATAAGATCCCAAGATTACCCTGATGACTACGCTAGATTCATATGCTTAAAATATTATGGTGATATAGTTAAAGATTTAAATAGAGGATCCGATTCTACTAGAGATGCCTTTAAAATTGGATATGTTTCTACAAGTGGTCAACATAGAATATATAAAATAAATACAGTTGGTGGAACTTTCGGTAGTTGTGATAGTGTTATGACAAATATATCTGGACATTCTTATGTATTCTGGCAAGGTGGTTTAGGTGAATATAAAGATGGAGTAAATATTTTCATAATGCCCCAGGGGAGTGGTAATCTACCTAATGGAGGAGGTTATACTTCTAGACCTGGTAATTTAACCGGTAATCCAGGGGATCCAAGATATATTCATTATTGGGATGAAAATACAAATGAGTCTGGTTGTATTTGGTTTGATACTTCTAATGGTTGGATGTGGGGTAGTCACGAAGGTGGTGCTGTGAGATTTGATAAGAATGGTGTAATATGGTGTAATGGAGATGCATATTTCAATGCACCAGAAGGATCGAATGTTTATATGGGTGATACAATACCTCCAGATTTATGTAGCGGTTCAACAAATCCTAATGAAATATATTCTGCAGTTAAGGACGATGTTGCAACTAATGCTGGTGGAGCTGGTGGTAGTTTTGAATTATTGGAGAATAGATAATGCCAACTGACGCATTTTTTGATACGGCAATTTTCGATGATTCTTTATTTGATACTTATCTTCATATAATACCTGATACGGTAATTCCTAATTCAGTTACGGTTACTTACGATCAAGAGCATTCTGCGGCACATACTACAGATGGAACAGAAAATGTTGCAGTCGTTTCCAAAGACCAGGAAACCACATGTATAGTATCTGTATCTCAATAACGGGGATGTAAAATTGAGTTTAACTAAATTTGAAAGGGAAACAACAGTAAGAACTATGGTGGCATTCAAATCCGGATCTACCCCAGTTGATCCTTCTGGTAATATTGCTTACGTTGAGATATATAAACCAGATGGGACCATTTTAATAGAAGGTTCCGGTTCAAAAGATTCCACAGGAAACTATAGATATTACTTTTCAACGGGTCCTACCGATTTGCTAGGTATCTATTTAATAGATTGGTGGGGGAGATTTTATTATGGAACAAAATATGATTATAAAGAAAAACACGAAAGGGAAGTAATTTGGCTTGTAAATGTAGACCAAACATAGTTCTAAATATCCTTTTTTCTTTAAACTTTATAAAATTGCTATATACTTCAATGTTTTTTACTTTTTTTAGCAAGTATTAACGATTTATGTATAAATGTTGTTTTTATAGGTAATTATGGCAGAAAATAGTGTAAATATAACTTTCCTTGCAGAATTTAGCAATATTACCACTGCGGCAAGTAAAATTAGGAATACCGTTGCTACTTTAGCTTCAGATATCAATAGAGAACTTTTTAGTGCTATTCCTAGACATATTCCGGCTCCAACATTAACTGGTACAGAAAAAATATTCCAGGGATTAATTACAGCTAACAAAGAAGCTCAAGGGAAGATTTTAGACACTATGAATGAACTCCGGAATAACTTCGGAAACGTGGTTCCAAAAAATTTAATGTTGCCATTGACTGAACAATTAAGAACTGCCAGAGCTGAAGGATTAGCTTTACAACAAGCTTTAAAGAGTACATTTACTGCTGATTGGGGTATGCCAAAGGGAACTACATTTGAAAATGAATTTATTGGGACACAACCACAACTTGCATTACCGCCAAAACAAATGGTATCAGAATCCATATCTTTTGATAAGAGTAAAGAAAGTGCGGAGAAATTCGACATTCGGGTTAAAGAACTACAAGCTACGCTACAAAAACAAGTTGGGATAGATGAACAATTAATTACTACTGAAGGGGAAACTGTAGATAAAATTAGAATGGTTACAGTTGCAATAAGAGATAAAAATGCAGCAATAAAGGAAGGTCAAATTTCTGGTGGGGCACCTACTCCAACTCCTTATACTACAATGCCAGGATTTCAGGGAGGGGAAGAAGTAGTTACATTAATGCAAAGAAAAGGACAAACAACAGAATCATTTAATTCGGAAGTAAAAAGTTTAATGACTACATTATCAAAATATCAAACACAAAATCAAGACATAATTATGGAGGAACGAGGAGTTGAAAATGGATTACAAAAAGTTATTATAGCTATAAGACAAAAAAATGCAGCTTTAAGAGAAACTGTTGGGGTTCCTGCAACTTCTAATGTTGGTATGGAAAGTCAAAAGATTGATACTATTACACAAGCTTTGTCTAGATATTATAAGGTTTACCAAGTATTGACACCAGAACAGTATAAAAATGCAGCATTTATGGGTAAAGCTACTTTGGCAGCACAAAAACAAACAGCTGCATTTAATAAGCAATACGGTACATCTATGGAACTATCAAACGGTATTGTAAGTTTAGGTAAAGACCAATACGCTTTAGTTGCTAACTTAAAGGCCGTAGAAGCCCAAACTAAAAGGGGCATTCTAGGGTTTAAGAGTTTAGGAGATAGCGTAAGACAATTCGGTGCTCAAGTATTACACTACATAACTTTCTCGGTCGGTGTTCAAATGGTTATGCAATTAAGACAGGGTATTCAAGGTTTAATTGATAACTTTAAGCAATTCCAACAGGCCGCAGTTAACGCAACAGCTGTAACAGGATATATGGGTTCTGGTTTTGAAGCAGTTAGTAAACATATTATGGATTTATCAAAGAGCCTTGGTAAAAAAACTTTATATAATGCAAATCAGGTTGCAGAAGCTTTCTATGATTTAGCTTCAGCTGGTTATGATATAGGAGAAATGACAGAACAAAATCTATTACCAATATTACAATATGCCACAGCAACACAAGTAGAATTAAAGGATGCTACATATTCCGTAGCCACAGCCTTAACTTCCTTTGGATTAGAGTTCGAAGATACTCAAAGAGTTGTAGATGTTTTTACACAGGCAATTAACTCGTCTTTCTTAACATTTGATAGATTAAAAGCTGGTATGGAATACGTTGGTCCTACAGCCGGTGCTATGGGTATAGAGTTAGAAGAGGCTGTTGCTTCTTTAGCCGCTCTTACAGATAGAGGTATGGAAGGGGCTGCTGCTGGTCAACGTTTAAATATGATTTTTACTAAATTTTTAGACCCGACTAAAGAAGCTAGTGACGCTCTAGCAGAGTTGGGTCTAACTATCGATGATGTAAATCCTGAAATATATACCTTTACAGAAATATTATATAAATTGAGAAATGCTGGATTTGGGGCTGCACAATCCTCCGAGATATTCAGGTCTAGAACCGCCTCAGCGGCAATGACTTTGGTAGATAACGCCGATGAAGTTGCTAGATACGTATCTGAATTGGAAAATGCTAAGGGAGTAACAGCAGCGGTTGCAGAATTACAAGAATCCACTTTATTATCTGCATTTAAAAAATCTGAAAACGCTATTCATACGGCTGGTCTAGAGATTGCTGAAAGTATGGCTCCAGGTTTAATGGCTATGGCCGATGGTATGAAAGACCTAGTTCCAACATTAAGAGCAATTGGTGGAGTATTATCATTTTTGGTTAAAAATTTAAAAGGATTATTACAAATATTATCATTTTTACTTCCTATGTGGATGACTCTAAAATTCGTTCAAATAGCTACTAATTCTGCTACCGCTATAGGTATTGGTTTAAGTAAGCTTAAAGTTGCATTATTAGGTGCTGAAGCTGTAGCTCAACAGGCTGTTAATGTTAAAACATCTGAAGCTATAGTTCTTCATAATGCCCTTAATAAATCTATTTTAGCTAATCCTTGGGCTCTTATAGCAGCATTAGCCGTAGGTTCAATATTTGCTATAACTGCAGCTTTAACGGTTTTTAAAGACGCAACAGAGTATACTTTGAAATCTTTCAGAGAATTTATGGGTATAACTTCTGGGGACCAATTTGATGATTTTACAGGGGATATAAATAGAGTTAATTTAGCATTATTTGAGTTAATTAATACAGTACAAAAAACTCAAAAGTTTAAAATTGGTTTACCAGACCATAATATAACTTTATATGAATGGGGAGCCGAAACAGGTAATTTAGAAAAAGAAATGAAATCTGTGAAACTTACTAGAGATGAATATGTAAAACTTTATGATACAATAGCTGGAAAAGGTGCATTCGATAAGAGATTTAAGTACGATTTAGAAAGATTAAAAGAGATTAAACCCCCAGAAGTTGATATGGGAGATACTGATTCAATAATGAATTATATAAAATACTGGCATGAATTAGGTGTAGAGTTTATGGCTTTGGATCCAGAAAAGAAAAAAAGCATCGTATTGGATAATCAACAATGGGCTATAACTTCAAAATTATCACCACAAATTCTTAAGTACCAGGTAGCTACAGAAAATCTTGATATTGCATTAAAAGAAGAGAAAAAAGCGAAAGAGGAACTTACTGAACTCAATAAAGCTGCTAAATTAGATATTGAAGCTTACGCTGATGCTCAAGTAAAAGTTGCTTATGCAACCGAAAAAACTAGAAAAGCCATAGCAGATGAAATGGGTGCTATAAAAGGATATTTAACTGCAATTCGTGGGGTTAATGAATCCCAGATAAGAGTGTATAAAAGTTCAGATAAAGCAATAACTGACGAAAAGGGTGAAATTACACAAAAGGAAGCAAAAAATAGACTTCTATCACAAAATATAGGTATTTTAGATGAAGTTATAGGAGAGATGGAAAATTATGCAAGTATACAAAATCAAATACAAGAACTCGAAAGAGAACATGAAAATGCTTTAACAGAACTTTCAAATACTACTATAGAATACGCCGCAGCATTGAATACATTTGGATCCAATTCTAAAGAAGCTCTTCGGGCATACGCTGCATTGGAATCTGCAACAAGAGATCTATCTGAAAATGAAACTGAATTGGCTGAAAAGAATTCCACTCTTACTATTTCTAAAAATGTTATAAATTCATATAAAGAATATGGTAAGGCCATACAGCATGTAGTTGACGAAGGATTAGAGACAGAACATACTGTAACTGAATATGCAATGTTAACTTCAAATGAAACAGAATTATTAACATTCTCTCAAGATTTATTAAATTCTAGAGAACTCCTTGCCGATGCAACCACTAATGCATCTTTAGCTGAAGCCGAATATAATGCATTATTAGATTTTACAGCAAACATACTTAAATTTACTAGTGAAAAATTAAAGAATTACTTTGAAATGCAGGAAAAAGTATATGAAATTGAATACAAATTATATAAATTAAAGAATGACCAAGCAGAGGGAGAGGAGGAATTATTTGATGCACTTGCAGAGGAGGGTATGCTGACAGAAGATATGATAGGTGCTTACACTGAATTAGAAAAGGCCCAAGGAGGGGTTCAGGAGTTAAACTTTGAATATACAAAAGCTGTAGAAAAGCTTAATGCCAATCAATATGAAGAATATAAGGCATTTATGGCTTCAAAGAAAGGAACTAAAGAATATGATAAGGCATTGAGAGATTTAATAGGTTCTGGTGCAGAAAATGTTGATATTATTGTTAGATATAAAGATGCACAGGATAGATTAAGTAATGCTGTTGCAAATTTCAGAACAGAAGTTCTTCCAACAATTGAAAGATTAAAAGAGACTGGAGCTATATCTGAAGAAGTTTATCGTAAGTTTTTAGATTTAATAGAAATTCCTGGACAAATAGCTGAAGGAGAAGCGGAATTAGCTACGGCAACATTAGAATTAGATGATGCATTCGTTACTTTAATGGATAATACTACAAGGATGGCCAAATCCTTGCAAGTTCTACCAATAGATTTAGAGAAGTTGGGAGAAGAGGAACTTAAAAACCTTGATTTATATATAGATAGTACAATAGCTTTACAAACCTTGGATAAAAATGCAGAAAATTATACTGATACTGTAAAAGACCAAGCTGAAGCGTTAGCTTATCTACAAGCTCATGGTTATACTACAACTCAACTTAATTCTTATATAGATACATTATCTAGTATTGGTCCAGTATATAAAGACCTTATAAAAAAGATGGGTCTAGCAGAAACTATTGGTGAAGATGAGGCATCTATATTAGAAACTTTAAATGCGTTTTATTCAACTAATGCTAAATCCTTGTCAGAATTTTCTGATGAAGATTTAATCCTTGCAGCAACTATGATAGAAGCTGGAAAGGCGATGAACCAATTCAAAAAAGATATGAAAATGGAGGATTTACAAAAAATATTAGGTATTGAAAATATAGATGTTTATAGAGCAAATTTAACTGGTTTGCTTTCAGACCAACAAACTGGATACGATTTACAAGCAGAACAATTAAAGACAACAAAAGCTATGACAGCCGCTAGTATAGCTATGACAAACGCTATTAATAAACTTTCTAGAGCATTTTTGGGTATGAATGAAAATGTCTTTAAATCGGCTATGTCATTAGATGGAGCTAGTATATTTTTGGAGACATTTGGTGGTGATGCAAATAAAATGCTAGATTGGATGGATGATATGGGGTTTGACTTTGATATGTCTTGGATGTCATCTTGGGATGGGGATACTTTTGATGAATTTTATAGTGATTTAACTGGAACTAGAAAACAACAAATTACAGATGCATTAAACTCAATATCATCTGAATCCGGTATTGACGTAACACAAACTTGGAATGGGGAATTATGGGAAAAATTTAAATCCGATAATATTCTACAGCTAAACGATTTATTTACAGCAATGCAAGCTTATTGGGATGCTCATCCTATAATTATATATCAAGATATTGTAACAGACGAAGGAACTGGTGGTGCGGGTGGAAAAGGTGGTGGGGGAGGCGGTGGTGGAGGTGCAGTTCCAGGTGGAGGAAGTGAAGGAGAACCTTATAAACCAGGAGAGGGAGCAGCTGGTTATGTTAAATCTATGACGAACCCAACTAAAGCTACAGGTACTGTAACTTCTACTTCCGGATTAATAAAGAGATGGGATTTTAAAAATAATTTAAATACTTATCTGATGAAAAAGAAAGTTGGTGATTATCTTGGTTGGGCTAAAGGGGGTATAGTTGCAGGTCCTCAATTATCTATGATAGGAGAGGCTGGGAAAGAAGCAATAATTCCTCTGCAGGGATTGAATAAAAAGTATGGTAAACAAATATTAATGCAAATACTACCAAAATACTTCCCGGATATGGTTAGTTATAAACAACAGGGTGGAATTGTTGGTGGTGGCGGTAATGATTATTCCAGTAATATTAATGAAAACTTCAATATAATGGGCCCAATTAATGTAAATGCCATCGCTAATGCAGGGGAATTTTCTGAACAACTCAAATTCCGTATGCGAGCAAGTGGGTAATAATGACAAGTGATGTAACTTACGCCGTTTACTTTAATTCAGGACAAAATTCAAATTCTAATACATATACAAATAATAGTAATATTTCTAGAATTACCATAAATAATTCGGACCAGGATTATTATCAGACAGGAATTATTGAGTTATATAAATGTTCGCAGCAGGATATAGGGAATTCAGTTGATATATATATTAATGATTCCTTAGAGTTTTCTGGATATGTATCTAGAAAGCAAATGCACCATAAGGCCGGGGTTCATTTATATACATATCAATTAGTCGGTAAAACATATGATTTGTGGAGATATAGAACCGGAGATTCAGCATTTTATACTGGATATTCAGGATACATAGCTTCCTCGTTAGTTAGAGATTATTGTGAAAATATTCATGGAAATTCTAATACAACTGATGGCAATAATTTTACTACTGAAATAGATTTTTCTGATATGACGGTTGGTGACGCAATAATTACTCTTATAGGTTACGATGGTTTTAAATTTTATATAGATAATAATGAAAACTTAATTTATTACGATCCAAATGAAGAACCTATTAATAGTATACATATAGTTGAAGATGATATATTAGATATGTCTCCAGTCGAAGAAGATGATGAAGATTTAATTAATGACATTTTAATAATTGGTGCAGAAAACTTTTATGAAGAAAAAAAGATTTTATTACCAGAAGGAAAACCTATAAGTCAAGTTTCTTCTGGAATATTTAAAAGAAATATGTATATTGCACAAAGAATAAAAGCTGAAGAAGATACATTAACTTCGATTAGTATGTTTCTTGATAGAAGTAAAAGTCCAAACGAACCAAATAAAAATATAGAGTTTGAATTATGGAATAATACAACTCAACAAATTTTTAGTGATGATTTTTATAATCATATGAAATATTGGTTAGTTACTTCTAACGTTTTTTTTGAGGATGGATTTTTAAAATTAAATAGTGGATTTGAAAATATATCACAGAATCAACAAGAAAGGAATAGTTATCATCGCTATCATGCACAAATAGTTAAATTTTCAAATGCATATACTATAGAAAGTGCTTTTATTTATGGTGGTAATAGTGGTACAGAACCTCATACATATTGGATAGAATTAAGAGATACTGCTGGGGGGTTGCTACATACTCCAAATAATGTATTAAGTTCCGGTAGTGTTACTATGAGTAGTTTTGGGATAGTTGATTATTTAGTTAATCTTAATCCTAAATACACAGTAAACAATACAGATTATTATGCTCTTGTTATACATCCAGATAACCCAACAACATATGATATAAGAGGTTACTATATGAGATCAGATGTATATGGAGATGGTTATTGCTATAAAAAATATTGTGATGATGGAACTGGAACTACCTGGTATAGTAATACTGATATGGATTTGTATTTTGGTATTAGAGCATTTAGTACTTATGCTAAGTCTGGATACGCTTTATCTAAACCATTCGGTACACCTTCTAGACGGGTTTATACTAGATATATGAAAATAGATTTGGATGGGGTTACTTCTTCTAATAGAATTTTTATAAGTGGTTCAAATAGTGGGAGTAAAAATTTCCGTAAATGTAATGATGGTGGATGGTACGATTTTGGATTTGAGAATAAATTTAGTTCACAAATAAAAATTATGCTATCTAGTAATGGAACTTACACACCAAAAGTTGATTCGGTTTCCTTATCAACTGCAGATTCGACTGCTGGACCAGAATCTACAGTTTTTACAGATACATTTACTGATTATACATATCTTGATTTAGATACAAGACATAAAGTTAGAGTAAACAATAGCTTAGATGCTCTTTGTATGACTGGACAAAGTGTTCATTGTCGCGAACAGGATATGTTTGAATTTTATACAACTGCTCCTTATTCAAAAGTAGATGGGGTACAATATAATTTATGGTCAACTAGTTCAAATATAGTTGATGGGGGTTCGTATACTACATCTCCTGCAATATCTGTGGATTCTTCCGTTCATAATTTTTCCAGTAGATTTGATATTGAAAATTTAAAAGAAACTAATTTTGGAAATGTAATAGTTATTATAGGAAATTCTTATAGTACAACATATTATTTAAGAATAAATACTATTTATCTTTCTGGTAATTGGGCTGGTAGAGGATGGATAAAAGCTTTATCTCCAAATCTAGTATTAGATTATGCTCCTGGGGCATATATTCTATACACAGATTATTATTATAAAGTAAAAAGAATATTGATAAGTGGAACTTATCGTTCTTATTATACAACTAAATGTCCTGTCCTAGATTCTGTATGGATGACTAAACATACTTATTGTATTAATTCTGGTTCAATTGAATCTAAGAATTATAATGTTTATGACCCAATAATTAATTTAAGAATAAATCCATCTGAAGTAACTTTTCCTAATAAGATAACTTATTCCGGTTCTAAGGATAGTGGGACTTCTTGGTATAAAATATTACCAAATATATGGAATCCTCTTGGTAATTCGGGACCATCTGGACATACTATTAAAATTATGTATTGTATGAAACCATCTACAATGATTAATGTTACACAAAATATATCTAGTTCAGTTATAAAGTCTTTAAGTCCTTACATATGTGCTGCAGAAGTTAAGTATTCTAAAATTCTTGGTGGAGGATTGCCTAAATCTGGGACTAAGATAGAACATTCTGATGATATATATATTGAACCAACCAACGTCCCATATCCACCAAGTTATTCTTCTTATGTGTCTTACCAATCACCAAAATTAAGACAAAGTGATGGAAGTAGTTTAGAAACAGAAAATTATTATTGGATAGTTATGCATGCATACTCAGGTGCAAAAGGAAGTGGATTACGATATTGGAAATATTATTATGATTGTAATAGTGACTATACAGATGGAGCGATTGCATATTCAACTGGTAATTCAGATTTAGGATTAAATGGGGTTGGAGTTGTTTGGAAAACACATGATTTAGTTCCAACTTGGGTTCCAGCCGGTTCTTTAATAATGAATATTGGTTGGAAGGGAGATGAACAGATACGAGCCACAGCTGTAAATGACCAATCTATAAATAAATATGGGAGACACCAAAAGATAATAAGAGATTCTAGGATTAATTCATATACATTAGCCTCCTCTATGGCAAATGAGATGGTTAGAGGAATGGATGAAGTAGTAAGAAAAGGATCTATTACAATAAGGGGGGAATCTGCTATTGGAATAGAAACTTCCTACAAACTATCTTCAAATCTTTCAAATCTTGGAATTGGAGGATTATGGGAAATAGTTTCATATACTCATAATATAGATAAAAATGGATTTACAACTACAATTAATTACGGAAAACAGCCATTTGATATTACAAAAAGAATAAATGAATTAGAGAAAGAGGTTTATTAATGCCAACGCAAGATGGACCAGCTCTTAAAATTTATATGCCTTCTCAAAATGCTGCAAATTATATTCAATGCTGGTGCAAAAGATTCGACGAAGATAATTATAATGTTGTAATCGAGACATTTTTAGGTTCAGCAAATAGAAATCTATTGTTTGCCCACGTAGTTCCTGGTGCACAACGAGAACTTTGGAATATACTCGGAAAGCCTAAATTTATAGATGCGACCTACCAAAAACAGAATACTCTTTGGTTAGAACCAGTTTCTGGTTATGGTTTATCTGGGATTAGGAAGAGTAGGGAAGTTGCTGTAAAATCTATTTCAGACCAACTTATAACCCCAGATTATTTTAATGTAAAAATTGAAGCAGTTCGTATAGATATAGAATGAAACACGATATATATATATTTTTCTCCGGAAATTGCTATGTTTCTGGTATGTGTTCTAGGTGGGATGTTCAGGATTACAATGTTACAATTGAAACGTGGCTTAAAAAGAAGCCATTTAATGATTTAAATGACAATATTAGACCAGGAGCTACAAGAGAACTCTATAAGATATTAGGTAGGCCAAAGTTTGTTGATTCTAGTTGGCAGGGAAAGAATACCTTAAGATTATCTCCTGTGGCTGGGACTAAATTATATAAAATGAGACGGCAGGCATTAATATTCCCAAAATCAATAACTTCTCAACCTGTTAATGGTCCTTCTGGTTGGATTAATGTAAAGATTGAAGGTTATACATCTTCTAATAGTTTATAGGAGTAAAATAAAATGACGTGGTATGCTAGTCAAGCTAGCGGAACGGTAATAGACTATTCTGAATGGAATGCCATGGTTAGTTCCATTATGCATAAGGGGCCTGAATATAGGTCTTTAATTATGCCCTACGGTATTTCAGCACAATATATTTCTGGCCAATTACTTTCCATGCATTCTTCTAGAGATATTAATTCCTGGAATTCTAATTATTGGAATAATTCAAGTTTAACTTGGGATTCTTCAATAAATAAATGGAAGGCATTAAAATCTGGTGGAGGAACTGGAACAGCGAATTCTGGGGATTTTAAAGCTAGTGCAGCCACATGGGCTTGGGTATCAAGTCAAAAGATTTCCGGAGGAACTATATTAGTAGGAGATTTTACAGCTATTGGGGATACAATATCCGGATTAAGGCAACCAACTTTTAATTCAGGTGCAGCAAATAAGCGATACGTTGATATAATATCAGGAAATTTAGATACAAGAATAGAAGCATTAGAGGGAGCTTCTGAAATAACTTGGTTATCGCTTGCAACCGTTTCTTCGGCCGCTATAGATGCTAATAATTGGTTTGTTGAATCTGGTGTGAAGTTATCTAATCACGAGAATGATGCTACCATTCATTTTACTTTAGAATCTATAAGGGATGACTTCGCTGGAAGTAGCAATATAAACCGTACATTATTAAATTCTATTTCTTCAAATTTAGATAATAGATTGGATTCAATTTTTGGATATTCTTCTAATGCAAAAAATCTCTACGCTAATAGTGGTAATATAAGATTTAGATTTCCGGGATCCTCTAATGTTAACATCAAAACATCTGGTAGTTTACATAAACTGTGGTTATGGAGTTCCAATAAAAATTGGTACGCCAACAGTTCAAATATTCGCTTTCGCTTTCCTGCAAGTTCAAATATTTATAATAAAATCTGGATAAATGCTTTATCTGGGAGTATCGATGCTAGAATTGAAGCTCTTGAAGGAGCTTCAGAAATTACTTGGCTTTCTCTAGTTAATGTATCATCAGCAGCTATTTGGTCTAAAGGGTGGCTAAATGCATCTGGATCTCAATTATCTTCGTTACTACGTTCAGGTAATGAGTATACTTCGGCATATAAATCTGCCAGTACTGGTGTCTTTGCTCTTAACAATCATACACACAGCACATTGGGTTTATGGTCTGGTGCATATCAGTTTTACTCTGTATCCTCATTAAATAAAACACAGAATCTACAATATGTAGGATTTAGTAGCAATTTACATTATTATTATAATTCTGGGATAAAACTTCATTCTTCCTATTTATCAGCTAATAAAGTACTTGACAGATTTGACCATACTATTTATATAGCAAGTTCTGTTGGTATAGCAAAATTCTACGATTCTGAAGCTGATTTAACTGCTTTATTGAATGATAATTATCCAGGTTCATCAAATGTAAATATAAAAACATCTGGCAGTTTACATAAGCTCTGGTTGTGGAGTTCTAACAAAAGTTGGTATGCCCAATCTTCAAATGTAAGGAGCAGATTTAAAGCTAGTTCCGGAACTTGGACTTTTGTTTCCTCTCAATCCATCTCTGGGGGTACCGTAAAAAGTAAAAGAATAAATGTCGTAGGAACACCCTCTGTACCTGGGTATCTATCTTCAAATCGTATCTCATCAAATATGATACATGGATATATAATTTCATGTAATATATTTAGGGGACCTGGTGGTGCAGCTGGACCAGCTGGACCTGCTGGAACTTTATCTGGACCTTTTGGAGGGAATATTGGTAGTAATTATACTTATGGTATCTCTGGAGTGAAGTTTGTATCTTCCCAGAAAATCTCTGGAGGTTCTTATAAAAACCTCTGTATGCCAGCGAGTTATATTATTGGAAAGGACGGAAATAATTATTTTTCTAGAAGAGGAAGAGATTGTGTTATAGTTAAGACTAGTACAAGTCCAGCAGATGTGCTAAATTATACATTTTCATTATGTGGTCAGGTTCCGGTTGTTTCTCAAGATCCAATAAGAGGAAGTGGTTTAGTATATTTAGCTACAGATGTCTTATTAGATAAAACAGTTTCTGGAGCTTGGTTTACAAAATTCGATTTAGGTGGTCATACTATCTATCCAATAGGTAATTTCCATGCCATTAAAACATTTGGTGGATTTAATATCTATAATGGTAGGATGAGTTATAAAAATTCTGTAACTACAGGTATAGATAAAGCATTAATATGGGTTCCTGGATGTAGCACATCTATACATATGTATAGTGCTCCACCAACTATTCGTGATATAGCATTCCAAGGTAGAGCCGATACTAAATTAGAATATGATGCAAAGGAATGGCACAGTGGGACTGCTATATTGGCTGAAACATTTACTGATTCTGAAGAGGTTTTAGGATTGTGTTTAGAAAATCTTTACTTTAAAGAACTCACCTTCGGTCTTTGTATGCATGCAGGTGCAGATGGAGCTGTAAATGCAGTTTATGGGAATGCGTTATATTTTAATACATGTAATTATTCTTTATGGCTTTCTGGTAGTGCTGAGGTAGATGGTACTTATAATAATGTGGAAGGAAACTTATTTAATAATGTAACATTCCAAATTAATTCCTCTATAGCTAAAACTTATACTAAAAGACTTATATATCTTGGTCCTAATACAAGAGAAAATTATATAAATTGTTTTATTTGGGATACGAGTGCCACTATACCCACTTTAATAGAAATGGTAGGGGAATTAGGAACTTATGGTAGAGCTTCTAGGTCTAATTATATTTTAACTAATATAAGAAATACATATATTTCTGATTCTGGATATGATAATTTAGTAGAAAGTAAAGCTTCTTATAAAAGTCCTCCTTATACTCCAGCTATGAAGATATTCCATGGAGCCGATATTTCTTGTAATAAAATTTATTGTGGTTCTATTACAGCTACAATTGGAGGAACTACCCCAGAAGGAAGCGATACAAATATTCAATGGAATGATGGTGGATCAGCCTTTGGAGGAGACCAATATTTCACTTATAATGACGCTACTCATAAGGTAGTTTTAAATGGAACAGCAGCAATTCCAGGTTATTTATCTTCAAATCGTATATCAACGAATTCTCTATATGGATATACTATTTCGTGTCACACATGGAAGGGCCCACCCGCTGGTGGAGGTGGAGTATCTAACTTATCAGATTTAACCATAAACATAAACAAAGATTGGGGAGATTATGGAATACGTAATCTAGATCATATTTCTTCACAAGCTATATCTGGTGGTAATATAAGGTCTAATAAAGTAGTAATTGGTTTTAATAGACCTTCTTCAGCTCTATATGTTATGTCTGGAGCAACCTTCGGTAGAAGAACAAAATGGGGGAGATATTGCGGTTTAGTTAATGTTATATTAACTCCAGATGATTCTCTTGGTTATAGACAAGCTTTAGTAATGTATGCCGATAAAGATAATATTGATGGTGGAAAATTATATGGTTTTAATGGGACTGCAGTAGGTAATAATTCAGAAAATATAGCTATTTATGGTTATGCTGCAGAAGGTACATCTAAAAATTGGGGGTTGTGGATTGATGAAGGAAATGCTTATGTAAGAAAAAATATTAGTTCCCAATCATATTCTGGTCAAAAAGTAGTAATTAAGGGACCTACCGGTTCACCTGGTTATCTATCGTCTAATAGAATATCTACAAATTCTCTCTATGGATATACCATCTCTTGCCATACTTGGAAAGGTCCTCCAGCTGGTGGAGGTGGAGGTGTTTCAAATTTAAGTGATTTAACTATAAATATAAGTAAAGATTGGAGTGACTATGGTATACTTAATTTAGATCATATTTCCTCGCAGAAAATTTCCGGTGGAGCTATTATTACAGATGATTTTACACTTAATGCAAATACTATATCTGGTCTTAGGGATCCAGTATATCCATCCGCAGCTGCAAATAAACACTATATAGATACGATTTCTAGTAATTTATTAACAAATCCTTTGATTGGTGGCGGGTCACTTTCTGGAAAGATGGTTGGAAATATTGGAGGGGATAATGAAAGTTATGGTATATCTAGTTTAAAATTTATATCTTCTCAAATTATTACATTAAGAGGAGATAGTACAACCGATCAAACCCCATTTAGTGATGCAAAATTAATTTTTACGGAATCTCCAAATTATGGGTATACTTTTATAAATTCTGGTACAGCTTCGACTCCGGCTAATAGAAATTTTTATATAGTTAGGAATAATGGAGCTGGTACTGCTTATAATGCTATGAGACTTATGAGATCAAAAAATGAAGTGGATGTGCTAGGATATTTATCATCTCAATCCATTTCTACAAATAGACTTTATGGATATACTATATCGTGTCATACTTGGAAAGGTCCAACAGTAGGTGGTGGCACAGGAATATCTAATATTGTGGAAGATATAACACCTCAATTAGGTGGAGATTTAGATGGAAATACACATGGTATTAAATCTCTTACATATTTATCATCTCAAGCTATATCAGGTCAATGGAAAATGCCTATATATAGAACAAATAAACCTGCAGCAAGTGCTAGTTATGAAGGTAGGATGATATTGACTTCTGGTGGAACTGGTAAAAAATCTTGGATATGGGTATGTGTTCATAACGATGATAATAATTACGAATGGATTCAAATAGGAATTTCGAGTTAGATGACATGGTATTCCGACTGGCCTTATAGAAAACAAATTACCATAGATGGCCATATGATTAGTGGGAATCATACAAATTTCCCATTTCTATTTAAATTAACTGGAAACACTCATATTTCATCTAATGCTCATTCTGGAGGCAAAGATTTTATATTTACTACAAGTGATGGTTCAACTAGAGTAAATTGTGAAAGAGATGGTTATTTAGGTGGGTCAGGATGTTTTTGGGTTAAGGCACCAACACTATCTAACTATACAACAGCTACTTTTTATTTATATTATGGGACTAAAACAGATAATAGCCAAGATATTAGTTTTAAAGCTTCAGGGGTTTGGGAACCGAGCTATCAGGCAGTATTCCATATGTCAGATGTTGGGGTTGATGTTTTAGATTCTACATATAATGGTTTTACAGGTACTGGTAGCGTTGCATTAGATTATAGAAGCCAAGGTAAAATAAATAAATCAATATCTTTCGATTCAGATTTACATCAGATTATTTCAGTCCTCGATCCATCAACGAAATTTAATTTTGTAGATATAACTGTCGAAGTTACTATGAAAACAGACTATAATAAAGGTGCGGAAGCTTGGAATCAGAGATTAGTCTGGTATAATGGAGCTAACTTTGATTGGGGATTAACATTATCTCAAGCGGCTAGTCAACCGGTTTATGTTGCTATGACAAGCTCTTTAGCTAATCACAGTACAGCGTTTTTTAATAATTATGAATTAGATGATAATAATTGGCACTATATAGCTGGTAGAACACATCCAGAAGCTATATTTGTAGATGGAACTCAAGATACATATAGAACTACTGATTCTTGGTCTTTTGATGCCCCAAGCAGTAGATTATTGATAGGTTCCAGAGGTTCTAACTTTTGGTTTAGTGGTTCTATAGATGAAGTAAGAATATCTAATAAGATAAGGTCTAATGGGTGGATTAAAACTACTTATAGTAGTATGAATTCGCCTCAAACATATATTACTTTGGGAGTTACAGAAGAAATTGAAGAGGAGGAACCAGAAAATTGGTACGATTTAGATTGGACTTACAGAAAGAAGATAACTATACATAAGGAAAGGGTTAGCGGTAGTAATTTAGTAAATTTTCCTATTCTATATAAGATTAGCGGGATTGGAAGAAACTCTCTATCTACAGGTAAAGATATAATATTCGTAGATAGCGGGAACGAAAATAGATTACATCATGATTTATTAACTTTTAGTAATTATACTGGAAATGTTTGGGTCCAGATACCAATTTTAACGGATACTACAGACACCATTTTTAATATGTATTATGGAGCAGATTCAGACCATACCCAAGATGTTGGTTACAAACCATCTTCAACTTGGGACAATACATATTCTTTAGTTTGTCATATGCATGATACGGATAATGACTATACTCTAAAAGACTCTACAAAATGGCTAACTCCTTTATATAAATCTGGTTCCACAGATGTTAGCCTTAAAATGGTTAAAGCTTTTCTTGGGAGTGGGCAGGAATGGATAAATAATGGATCCGGATATATTAGTTCTAACTCTATAAATGGATTATCTACAATAAGTAGCCAAGCGTCTGTTTCTATTATAGTAAGTGGCGGTGGAATGAGGTCTACAAATTATGCAATGGCCTATTCTTTTCATAGTAGACCTACAAATAATAAAATTAAGGGACTCGGTATGAGAAAGGATGGTAAAGGAACTTCCTTACCAAATGTTTCTCGTTATTATGTTAGCACAAACAAAGTTTATTATGCTGGAGGAGCCATATCAGATTACTACTGGCCATCAACTAATATAAAAAAGACATCAACATATACACAAACATATATAAGTGGTGCAGATGCATATTTCTATTTATATTCTGAAGGAACTAGGATATATACAAATACGTATTCTAAAGCCGGTAATTTATCAATGGGTGGAGGTATTTTCATTGGACAAAGACCTGATTTGAATTACCATTGGTCCGGTTGTATATTAGAAATACAAGTTTCTAATAAAGCCAGAAGTTACGGCTGGGCTAGAACTTTTAATACAAATACATCTTCGATGTCTATTGGGAAGAATTATTTATTTTGTACAAATGGATTGGAAGAGACGTATAGTGAAGAAGAACCAACAACAACTTATTTTTATACACAGGCCGGTTCACCATCTGGATGGACATGGAAATTAGCTACTCTTAATACAGACCAGGCTCCATATGGAACTCCTTTGGGCTGGGCATGGACAACTGTTACAAATGCAAGCCAAGTTGGGGTACCTTCAGGTAATACAACTGGTTGGAAATGGAATTAATATGACATATTCTGGTGCTAGAATACAAAAGATGTGTGTCTGCTATGGTGGTAGAATAGACCAGGCAGATGTTAGAAATTATTTAGCACAACATTTTGATTTAGTTGATTTTGGTGTATATAGTGCAACAAATCAATACTATTATACTAGTTACGCCCAAACAGTTAAGGATGAAGCTATAACTTATGGAAGAACTATAAAAACTATCGGCTATTACGATTCTATATTTACTACATCTTCAAATGTAGGTGATCCAACAGATTCTCCTTGGAATCAAGATTTATTCAAAAATCATTATAGTTGGTTCTTACACCAGAATGCATCCACAACAATAGTAAAGAAAAGTGGGTATACTGATTTGTATTGTATGAATTGGCAAACTCCTTATAGTGGAACCACAGATGGTAGTGCAATCATACCTAGAATGGCTGCTACTCTTATATCTACATCTGCATTTGATGGTATATTCTTTGATGATTATTGGGTTGATCCAGATTATTTTGATGGTTATTGGACAGTAGTTCCATCATCTTGGGAAGAGAGTATGGCAAATTGGGAAACATACTCATATAACTTTGCAAATACTTTTAGAAATCATATAAATTCTGTTGTCCCAGATGGTTCAAATAAAATATTAATGCCTAATGTTGTAGATGGAACACATTTGGATGAAATAGCTAGTTATACAGGATATGTATTTTATGAACACTTTGCTCATAAAGTAGATGACTCTTTAAGTACTGAAAGTAGAAATACTGCGGCTATCATAACTCAAATTGGTTATGTAAGAAATGTAGCAAATAATGATGACTATATAGCTGTTTTTGCTGGATGTACTGATGGAACCACAGCTCAACAACTACAATTAGCTAAATTCTGTTATGCTTGCTTCACATTTGGATTAGTTGACCCTAATAAAGCATACTTTGCTTGGCAATATATGGGTGATACTCCAACTACAAATCCATGTTGGTTCTCTTTTATGGATATGGATCTTGGGTATCCAATTAATGAATATTCCGAGGTCGCTGGTACTACCGATGTTTATTTTAGAACTTTCGATAATTTCTATGTTATAGCTAATTTAAGTAGCCTTGGAGACGCTGCAGAAACATTTAGTTTATCTACAATAACCGGAAAGAGCATTAATTTGACTTTAGACGCAAGGGATGCTTATTTCTTACCAAGAAAGAATTATTTTGTATCTAAAGTGGGTTCAGATACTTATAAATATAGTGGAACAGGAGGTTCAAGAGAATATCCTTGGGCTAAAATTCAACATGCAGTTAATTGGATTAAAAGATCTGGGGCAAGCGGGGACGATATATTTATTCGTTCTGGAGCTTATTTAGAACAATTAGATTTAAAAGGAATTAGTGGTAATTCTAATAATTGGTCATTAATATGTCCTTACAACGGAGAGGACGTTTTAATAAGTTCTAATACATTAGCTGACCATACTGCACCATATGATAATTATCATGGAATAATTAAAATTACTTCGTCTAATAGTTATTTACATATAAGTGGTTTAAGACTTGGTTGGGCTGGTAATGACTATAATGTACTTGCTGTAGGAGAAGGACTTGGCCATGATTTAACTCATCATTTAAAAATAAGCTACTGCGAAGTTTTTAATTCGAGTGGGTCTGGATTTCATATTAATGGTGGAGCTGGTGCACATCCTAATTCTTGGATAAGATATGTGGAGATATGTAATAATACAGTTTACAATGTTAATGATGGTATAACAAAATCTACTGAAACTGTTAGTCCTAATGAATGTATATCCATTAGTAATATATGGTGGCCAGAAATTCATCACAATACCTTATATAATTTTGGAAAAGAAGGTATAGATGTAAAAAGTGGAACTAAAAGTGGGTCTATCCACGATAACATAATCCTTAATAATAGACATTCTCCAAAATTTGATTGGAATTACAACCACGTTAGTATATATTGCGATGGTATGTATTCTGAAGTTAAAAATATGGATATATATAATAATTATATATCATCTAATAGCGGTGCTGGTATAACAGTTGGTTCCGAAGAGGCTGGAGGGGGTTCTTACAATATTGATATATATAATAATGAAATAATAATACAAAAATCATGGGAGCATTCTTCACCTAATTTTACAGCCCTTGCTACACCAAACGAACCAGCTACAGACAATGCGTACTTATCGAGTATGCGTTTTTATAATAATAGTATTTTTACAGATAGTGATGGGTGTGTACAAATTAACGGAGACCCCCAATATGTCACAGATAATCATATAATGAATAATATTTTTTTGGTTGCAGGAAATGGTAGCGATTCATTTGTGGTTGTAAATTTAGATAATTCACAGTCTGGGGGAAGAATAGAATTTAGTGATAATTTATATTATAGGATAAATAGCACAACTAATTTAAGATTTTATTGGAGTGGGAGTTACGATAATCATTATGCTGGTGATGACGAATATTTTGGTCCAAGATCCATATTCAAAGACCCATTGTATGTTGCAAGTGGGAGCGATTTACATAGAACTAATCCTCTAGCACCTGGTATAGGTTCTGGTAATATTAAATATATATCCACTTATGATAAAGATAATATTTTGCGTTCTTATAATGGAACCTATGATATAGGAGCTTATGAATATGATACATCCGAACCAGAAGAGGAGCAACCCGCTTCAGGAAATCTTGGTTTCTATGGTATTGGAAGATTAAGATTTTATAATTTGGCTGGTACATCCAATAGAAAAATCTCGTTTATGGATGTTTGATGTCTTTATGAGGAATAAAAAAATATGACCTGGAAACCATCCCAAACTGCAGAAGATGAGATAACGCACGATGAATGGAACGAATTTGCACAGTGCTTACTAAATGTATCTGGAAATGCCATTAGTTTCTCTTCAAACGCTAAATCTCTTTTTGCTGGCAGTTCAAATTTAAATAGAACTATATTAAATGCCACTTCAGGTAGTCTACATAAATTATGGACATGGTCTAGTAACAAGACTTGGTATGCTAATAGTTCTAATGTTAAGTCTAGATTCCCAGGTTCCTCAACAGCAATTAGTAGATATAGACAAAGTTCTGCTAGGTGGAATTATGTTTCATCTGCATCAATTTCTGGACAATGGAGAACACCTTTATATCTATCTTTAACTGCTGCTGGAGCTGCCTCCACAAAACCTTTCAAAATTATATGTACTTCTGGTAATGCTAATGGTACTTGGGTATGGATAAGTGTTTATAATGGCTCTTCTTATCAATGGAACCAAATTACATACTCTAAGCCATGATTAAGGGTTAATATGAGTTGGTATAATTCTAATTGGCCTTATAGAAGAAAAATTACTATATCTGGCCAAACTGGTGCAGGTACAGATTACCAGGTTAAATTATTAGTTGGAGAAAGTGTAGATGCTACTGGTGAGAATTTTGATTTGGGTGGACATTCCGAAAAGTTTCCTTCCGGATCTAACTATAGTGGGGATTTAAGGTTTACATTAGATGACCATGAAACTTTATTAGACTTTTGGGTTGAAGAAGTATCTGGAACTGCTCCAAATAGATTAGCAACTGTATGGGTTGAAGTATCAGATAGTTTAGAATCCAATTTAGATGTTTATATATATTATGGAAATTCTGAAGCAAAGAATTCTTCTAACGGAGACAATACATTCTTATTCTTTGATGACTTTTCTGGAGATTTATCTAAATGGACAATAGATGATCAAAATACAGATTGTATTGTCATAGATGGTGGTTGTTTACGACATAACCCAGATGCATCACAAACTAAAAATTCCTATTATGATACTAGATGTTATGCAAGTGATATTACAAATCTTACAGATTTTGCATTACATTACAAAGTTTATTTAGCTGGTGCTGGTGCAAGAAAGATACATCAATTCGGTTGGCGGACAGATGGGTTAACTTTTAATCAAGGTTATTGTTGGAGAGTTCAAAATAGTGCAAGTGATGGTGGATTTTTTGAATTTGCCACTGGAGCTTGGTCAAATATCGGAGGCAATGAAGGACCAGTATCAGAGAATACTTGGTATAACATCGAAGCAAGTGTAGTAGGTTCAGATATGGAAGTGTTCTATTCTGGTATTTCTGAAGATACTGTAAGTGATAGCACTACTTCAAATGGTGCTTTAACTAGCCATGTTCATGGTGTTACCTTAACAGGAAGCGACTATGTTCTTGTAGATGATGTTTTTGTTAGAAAATTAATAACAACGGAACCATTTTATAATTCGATAGAAGTGGAAGAAGCTTACGCTCCAGAAGTTGGATGGACTACTTATGGGACCTTCATCGGGTCAACAAATAGTTGGACATTAAAATCTGGTCAATATGGGGTTTCAAAGGGATTTATAACCAATTCATCTAATCCAACTTCTTGGACAATCGGATACATACAAAAATCAGCAAATATTTATCATAGAGTTGGATCTGTTACTTCCTGGAGATGGGTTGCTGGAGCATGACTGAAAGACAGGAACACCCAGCAGCAAGTCATTTTGCTTTTCCATACTATTTTGATGGTATAGGTGGTGTAGGTGGGGAATTAGATAAGTTTCCACTTTCATTCCCAATATCCTTTTTAGGAGAGGGTGGAGAAGGAATGTCCCCAAATTTAGGTATTTGCTTTGGGAATCTAGTTATAGAAATAGAACCTATAGGCCCTCCTATATGGATTAATGACCTAGCTATATTCTATGGACAGGGTTTAGATACAGAATATATCGACTGTAGATGTTCTCGCTGGGATGTTCAGGATTATTCAGTTATAGTAGAAACCTGGCTATATAAAGAAGATGTAGACACTTTAATGGAAAATATAAGACCAGGTGCTGTTAGAGAACTATATAAAATACTAGGGAAACCTCACTTTGTAGATTCCTCGTGGCAAGGTTACAATACTTTAAGATTGTACCCAACCCCCTCTTCTCAACGCATGAATGATAGTACATTAAAAAGAATGAGAAGGAATCAGATAATCTACCCGAAAACGTTGACGCTTCACCCTATAAGGAATTCTCAGTGGATAGAATGTAAGATAGAAGGTTACGTGTCTTCTAGTAGTTATTTATAATATGGAAAGAAACAAAATTAATGGAAAATTTATTACAATATACGAAATAGAACCAGAATTATTATTATCTTTATGGAATAACTTTATGTAGAAAATGCCATAAAAGTATCCATTTTCCTAAAAAGTCTACATAAACTACATAAAATTTAAACATTGAAAAAATGTATCTAATACTTGCTATATTTCTCTAAAATGTTGCTAATATAGGGCACTGGAGAGCATATTTTTAATTTTGGCTACTTTGGTGCGGTCTTTTCATTAAATTAAAATTTTTCTCCATTCCAATCCTTAAATTCCTCGTAATTCCAAGTTCTTGATTTATAACAATTATTTAATGCTCTTAGATGTTGACAATTATGACAAATTATATCATAGTTATCTATATCCAATATTCCTTTATTTAATTCTATCATTACAGTCATGATTGCACTTAATCCCGTATTCTTCTTTATTCTTGATCCCCCACCATTTTTATGATCTATAGTTAGTAAATCAAAATTAATCTCTCCGCAATCTTTACATTTCATATATCCATTACTTAATAAGAAAATAACTTGACCTTTTTCTACTAAATAATCATGTCTACTAACAAGTAGTCGATATTTACTTCTTTTACGAATTTCAGATCTATTTTGTGGTATACATATATCATTATTTTTACAAACTTCTTTTATAAATTTTCTACTTATACCTAATTCTATTGACATTGATTTAATATCGTAGAATGGTTCTTTTGATAATTTTTTTATATTTTTTATTATTTCTTCATTCTCCATTATTTTTCTCATTATTTATAACATTTTCTTCTATTAAATCTACTTTTATATATTCCTGTTTTTTTGTCTGTAATTCCTGTAGTTTTTTAAATAAACCTTGAAGTTTCTTATCCAACCTTTTTTTCTTTAATGGATGGGTAGTTATTTCCAGCAATCGCAGCGTTTTAAGTATCTTTTTTTCTAATTCATATTTTTGCTCTATTTCTAACATTTTAACTCCGATTCATGAACTATCTTCGATCCCTTAATACATTTAGGACATTGTTTTTTTCTCTTTATATAATAATTGTGCTCGTCAATTCCGTGAGATTCTTCATTTAATATTTTTTTTCTTCTCATATTCCTCCTTTTCTATTACTCTTATGAAGTAATCGTGATTCCAATGATTAAATCTATATTCCACAAATTCGTGTTCACTTAGAACAACCCATTCTTCATATAATCCATATTTAGGAAAATCTTCAGAATATTTAAAATAATTCTGTATTTTTTCTTCTGTTAATTCTGGGTAATCTGTTGAAGACCAACACCACAATACACGGTATTTATAGTACACTTTCAATCGCAGAAAGATATTTATTTATACATACTTTTGGTGAGAATGTATCAATAACATATTGTCTTCCACTGGTATTCCTTTCTTTAATAATCTGCTTGTAAACTTCTCCATTGTATCCTTTAGCTATATCTTCCTTTGTAGTATAATGTACATATTTAAACTCTTTATTACCCCAAATATCTGTTGTCAGAACCTGTAATTCCATTAATAGAGCTTCCTTCACTGTTGTACATAATGGACTATCCATATCACCATTTGACGCTATAACAAATGGGGCAACAAATAACCAAGATTCATCTAATAAATTCCTTAATTTTTTAATAGATGGCCAATTATAACAGGTTATTCTATTTGATATTGATTTATAAGAGTTTAAAGATTCGCTACCAAACATATGGATTGTTGGGAAACCCTCTGCGGCATATTTAAATCCCTTCTTTTCTTTGTCTCTACCACCTGTAATAATTTTTTCACCAAGATTTTCTTTCTTTTTATATAATGTATCCACATTACAGCAAACAAACGTATATTTTAGTGGTTTATTAATCCCCCATTCTATATACTTTTCTTTATGAAATTCTGAAACACATCCTATAAACTTACAATTTTTATATTCCGATACTTTTTTAAGAGTGGTTCCATTATCTTTAAATATATCGTAGGCGTGTGGGATTACCCCATAAGGTATCCCCCATCTACTTGCATATAAACCTTGGAAAGCAAAGTGACAAATTATAAACTCACATTCCTTAATTTCTTTTTGATTTAAAGGTTTCTCTATATCAATAACATTAACTTTATGACCCCTTTTTTCTAATTCTTCTATTTCTAGAGGAATCCAGGTTTGACTTTTAACTGGATAGCCTTGTAAACAATATCCTATATTCATATAATACCCCCATATAATATCTTATCGGCTCTATTATTGTTATATATCCACAGTTTTTTATATATCTTATCTAAAGGTAGCTTAATAAGGATTGGGGTAAATATATAGAGAAATGGATACTTTGTTATAGTACCGAATATTTTCTGTAATTTTTTAACCTCTTTTTTATGAGGTATATCAATTATGCTTTCCTCGTAGAAACTAGGTTTAAATGTATCTACATCCAAAATAAAACTCTTTCCTATTTCTGTCATAGGATAAGGTTGGAATATACTACACCATCCAAGAGTTGGTCTACATTTAATATTAACAAATAAGGTTTCCATATCTCTTTTTAAATTACTCTCAGGCAATCCTATCATATTTTGTAGCACAAATCCTATTTTATATTTTTTAAGTAATTTTGTTCCTGTGTATATACTCTCTTTAGACATATTTCTATGTAGTATTTTATTTCTAAGATAATCATTACCACTTTCAGCGGCACATCTAACACTTATACAACCGGCTTCAGATAACTTTTTGGCCGTTTTATCATCCAATATATCTAATCTAATAATACAGTGAAATGGTAAATTTAAATTCTTTTTATATAAATCTAAGAACTTATATAGCCATTCCTTATTTGCATCAAAGCAATCGTCTTGGAAATATATTAATTTTGTATAATATTTTGATATAACCTCTAATATCTCTTTTATAACATTCTCTGGACTTCTATATCTAACTGTCTTTTTATTTTTATATATTTTTCTCCATATGCTATTATAACAATAAGAACAGTTATAAGGACATCCTCTAGAGGATATAAAATGTCTTATAGGATTATTCTTATGTTTTGTTATATGATATAACAAATCTCTATCTGGGAAGGGAATATCATCCAAATTTTCTGGTAATTTTCCTATTATAATCCGTTCTTTTGGCTTCTTTAATATATCAAGAATAGATAATTCTCCTTCTCCACGTAATATATAATCGACCCCCTTTATATTTATCATATCTGTAAAATATGTAGGATGTGGTCCACCAAATATAGATGTGAAATTTATTAATTCCTTCAATTTTTTATTAAATTCTATAAACTTTTGATGATCTCCTGTAATTAAGCTATATAACACAAAATCTGGTTTGAATTCTAATATATTCTCTATTGGATCTTTTAATAGATGCAACTTAATTATATTTCCAGCATTTTTTAGTATTTTGGATATGTACATTATCCCCAAATATTCATAATTTATATCGTCCATTACTATTAATACTTTATATTTCTGCAATTACTATCCTATCCTTTACCTTATCATTAATTATTTTTGTTTTATAACCATAATTTTTTAGTATTTCTGGTATTTTTTCTTTAAATATTTCATTTTTATGTTCAGCTATGCAGAATCTTGGTTTAAATTTATCTAATATATTTGTCATACCTTCAAACGCTAAATATTCTGCTCCCTCCATATTCATATAGATAAAATCAAGTTTTTTAATTCTATATCTTTCTACTATATTATCTAAAGTATCCGATTTTACTTCCTCATAATTATTCCTATCTTCCATTAGATTTTTGAAAATAGAGTGTCTTGTTGTGTGTGTATCAGATTTATATAATCTTATTGTTCCCTTTTTATTTGATATAGCTAAGTTTATTGGAGTTATATATTTACCTATGTTCAAATTATCAACCCAATTTTTTAGAATAGAATAATTGTACGAATCTGCTTCTATGCCATAGACTTTTCCTAATTCTCCTGCTCTAAGCATCAAGTAAAGTGTTATATCTCCGAAGTGTGCTCCACAATCAATTACATGGTCTCCAGGATTTACATCTATACTTTTATCAAGTTCATTGAAATGCTTGGAAAGATTAGTCCAAGTAACAGAATTAATTACTTCTTCTCTCGTTATCATTTAATTCCTTAAGATTTATAAATGGTACATTTGTAAATTGATTCCAATTAAGATCCAATTCACCAATATTCTTTAAATGCCAATTTACATATTCTCGTTGTTCTTCTTCTGTTGGTTTCCATGAGTTAGCTCTAACTATTTGTGGTATTGGTGACTGTTTACATAATTGTCTGATTGCCTCGTCATCTCTAATCTTCTTTCTCTTATCCTGCTCTGTATAATGAGCAAATTCGTATATTATTGGGCCAGCCTTCCTTTTATATTTAGTAATTCTGTTCAATCTTCTACCAAAGTCCATATCTGTTCCACCAAAAGAACCATCCCATATTTCATCGAATCCATTTATCTTAAAACACTCCTTTGATGATACGGACATACCATAAGACCACGTCATAGTATTAGGTATTACATCTCCTTCAGAAATATTCTTCATTTTGCTATTACCAACTATCTTATTATCTTGTAGTTTAATCCTTTTAACTACTTTACATGTTGTATAAAAACCCTCCATATAGTTATTCCATATAGTTTGTAAAAGATTCTTATTGAATATAGTCATATCGTCAAGGAAAAATAGAAGCTCGCCTCTAGAATAAATTATACCTGTATTTCTATTATTATTAACTGTAGCATAATCCCCCAAAGAGTGCCATATTGAGAGTTTCTCTTTTACTATTTTGATATCAATAAAATCACTAAAATCTTTAACTAAATCTTTGATATCTTCTGGATGTTTATGACATAGGATAAGTTCAAAATCAGTAAATTTTTGGTATGATAATGAACTTAATGTTGGGGATAATATATGGTCTACATCGTGCAAATCATCTACCGCAAGATTTCTAAATTCCATTGGTAAATCTGTATGGCTCGATTTAGATTCACAATAAATTTTATTTAGATTATCCAATTCTTGTCTATTATTTTTTCTATATGTTGGTAATATTACACTTATTTTCATTTTATACCTAGCTTCTGAATTTTTATATTTCTTCCTTTACATATAGGACATTCTATTAGGCCTTCTGAGTCGTTCCTATAATATATTTTACAGTCTTCACAATAAAATCTTATCATATATGTTTCTCCATAAATGGTTGTATTAAATCAAATTCATCGTAATTATTTTCCATTAATAATAATTGTTTATCTGTATAAGAATAATCTCTATCTGTTTCTCCAATAATCCAAGGCAAGGCTAATCTCCAATTATCCCATCCTTCTTTTGTAGTCCCCTGTAATTTATGCTTTGATGATAGTAATGTTATCATAGGAATGTTAAACATATGTCCTAATTGCAGAGCACCACATTCGGACGATATATATATTTTGGATTCATTTGTTAATTCAAATAGATTATCTAAATTCTCATAAAAATATTGAAATTTTCTATCAAATAAATTATCTATAGGGCTTCTTTCCCCAAATTTCCATATCTTAATTGACGGGTATAATTCCCTAATTTTCATAACTAAATTTTTATAATAACTAATATCTAAGTTTCTATTTAATTGTCTTTCATTAGAAGAATACCTGAAATGTATTAAGATATAATCCCCAAACTTTCCTGTTTTTTGGATATTAAATACAGGTCGTTCCTTTCTATCAACGTAATACTTATTTAAATAAGATAGACATATTTGTGTGGGTTTGATATCTTTATGTATTATTGGTGGGCTCCCATAAAAGAGTATATTTGGTTTACTCAAATCTATCTTTAAATCACAATCTATATTAATATCATCTATCAATTTTATTGGTAATATTAATTCCCCAGGTATATTTAAATTTCCCTTATTTGTTCCGTCATCATTCCAAGAAAAGGAGTTTTTTTCGAACCATTGAAGATATACCTCATTATAACCCAATTCTCTTCCTTTAAAATAACAAGATTGTATTAATGTAACTATATCACCGAAAGCTAGAAATCGTTGATTTTCTTGTGATGAATAAAATAATATCTTCATATACTACCAGATAAATAGTCTAAAGTTATATTAACAGCTTCTTTTGTACTATATTTAGGTTTCCAACCTACAGATTTCGCCCTGTCTATAGAAGCAAATGTGCATTTCGTATCACCGGACCATCCAACTTCTCCACCAATAAACTTGTATTCTGGTCTAACATTCATATAATCACATATATATCCTACCATATTATTTACAGTTGTTGCATGATTATTACCAAGATTATATATTTCAACCCGTTTGTTCCCATCTATTTTAGGTATTTTAGTTATTCCATTTAAAAAGTCTTCTACACTAAAATAAGATTTTAATTGACTTCCATTACCTAAAATTTCTAGTTTTTTATTGTCAATCTTTAGTTTATTATATATATCAACAATTAAACCTCGATGTTGATATTTACCAATTACATTGGAAAGTCTAAATATCCACGATTTAATTCCATATAAATAACAATAAGTTTGAATATAGGATTCATTTGATAATTTAGATGCTCCATATAAAGAAATTTGTCTTGTATCAATAACATTTTCGGGTGTAGGAATGATTGAAGATTCCCCATAAACAGCTGTCGAAGATGTAAATATTAGATTTTTTATATCACTTTTTCTCATTAATTCTAAAATATTATATGTTCCTATTATATTATTATCTAAATCTATCCTAGTATCTATAAGACTCTTTCTCATATCTGGAATTGCTGCCAGATGATATATAGTATCAATATCTCTTAATTCTTTTATATATAAGGATATATTATTTATATCGTCAATTATTTTGTTTTTATGAGGTATTTCCTTCATTTTTGCTTTATTCTTGTCTATAATAACTATATTTTGTTCATTATATAGTCTTTCAAGTAAATTTCTTCCCAAGAAGCCTGCGGCACCTGTTATTAATATCATATTCCAGTTGGAACTCCCCAATAATCGCATTTCTTACACATTATACATTCATCCCTTTTACTCTCTAAATGCTTCTTTATTATAGTTTTTCTTTTTTCGCAGTTCCAAATATCTATTATTTTTTCTTTGTTGGCGTTACCTATTATTCCTTCCATTAATGGATCAAATCTAACACACGGATATACATTTCCAAGTCTATCTATAACCATATGATGTAATAAATCTAAGCATATTCCTATCTCTGGCCTTGTTGGATCTCTCTTGTAATTAAAACTACCCAAAGGATTATGTAATACTCTTTTCACTATAATGCCAGGCAAATCATACCATCTTTCAGATTCCTTTACGTCACCTAGAAGTCTATATACCATATTTGGTTTTCTTGAACCCTTAAGTTTAGTAAATTCTTTAACTAATTTATATTGTTCATCCCCTTCAGGGTCATTCTCTATTACAGATATAGTCAATATCTCTAGATTATTCACTATATCATTAAATTTTTCTAATACTAATTTTCCATTAGTATCAAACTGCCTTATCCTTCCTTCAAATAATTGTAAGACTTCTTTTAGTTTTGGATATAGTAATGGTTCTCCGTTATTATGGAATTGAATTACAATATCTTTTGGGAGTTGTTTTTCTATTTTTTTTAACAATGAAAAGTCCATATCTCCATAGTTAGTTTTAATCTCTGGGTAATCTCTATCAATCTTCCTTCTTCCACACATCCAGCAAGATTTATTGCATCTGGATGTTAGTTCTATATTAACTGTAGAAAGTCCATTAAAACATTTATTTCTCATCATACCATCTTTTCCATTGTTTCTTAACATCTAATCCAACAATATGACTAAACCCTTTCAATATTTCTTCATATAAACCAGTTTTGTTCAATTCATATTCTTGTTCCTTATATATTAATTTATAAGATGGTGTTATACCAGAATATGTGCTAGTATATAAAATTCCATCACAATCAATAATATCGTAAGGTTTATATATTCCCTCTTGAAATGGAATATCCATATATTTTAGAGATTTTTTCAAAGATTTTAATGTGCATCCATTAAGCATATCTGTTCCTTTTGGTATAAATACTTCCTCGTCCTTCATAAAAGCTATATTTGAACCAGAACTCTCACATATATTATCAAATTCATCTAATAATATAGGATATACACCACTTCCATATTCTTTGCATTCTGCGTCAGCCATTCCATAATGTAAGCGAGAACAAGATTTAATTCTAACATCAAAGAATCTACTCGGTATTTGTTTTTGATGAGTTATTAGAGAAGTATATCCCTTTTCTAAATAAGGATAAATAAATTTAGCATATCTAGATGTAGTTGTTAATTGTATGGATAATTTAGGTTCTGGTTTTCCATAATCATCGAATATCTTAAAATTTCCCGGTGTTGCAAATACCATAAATCGATACTCGTCATCTATAAAGAATCTTTTATTTCTTTCCATAACTTGATTTATAATATCTAATAATTCTTCTTTTGTATATTTTATTGGTACGCTGGCTAATTTTGCTCCCTTATATAATCTATCTAAGTGTTCTTGTATTTGAAACAATTTATGTTTATATGTTCTAAATGCATCAAAAACTGCCCAACCAAAGAAATAATGAGCATCCCAAGTTTCTATTGATAACTTTGATGCAGATACCCATTCCCCATTTTTCCAACATTCAATCTCTTCCATAGTTATTCTCCTTCATTATTATATCTAATATCTTGAGGTCCAATTCTGTATCAACCTCTAATCTATTATCATCAAGATATTTTAAATTCTTCTTACCTAACTTCTTATTAAATATAATAGTATTTTTATGTATTTCTACTGATCCATTATTTTGGAACCACCCCTTAACAGAATGACTTGGATTATCTATAAGTTTGTTTTTATAAGGCCACTCTAATTCTTTATTTATAAACCCAGTTGCAAGAGAATCAGCTTTTAAATTCTTATGCGATAGAATACAATCATCTATTAGTTTTTTTGACCTAATTGGAGATGTTGGCCTTAGAAGAACAACATTATCTGCCTTTGTAATTTTTAGGGCGTGTTCCATTACAGGAAGTAAGCTAATTGTATCATTTGATAAATCTTCTCCTCTTATTAAAACCTTTACTCCCAAACTCCTTGCGTATTCTTCTATCTGTGGACTATCCGTAGATACATAAACATCGTCCAATAATTTTGATTCTTTTGCTGATTTTATTGTCCAATATATGAGAGGGTATCCATTTAAATTTCTCATATTTTTATTAATAACTCTTTTGCTTCCTTTTCTAGCAGGTATTAATCCAATATATTTATAAGTTTCTTCCATATAATTGCTCCTTTATACTTAATTCCTCTTCACTAAGTTTTGTTTTATCTCCATCCCCAAGAATTACATCTAATGCTCTAATATGTTTAACTAAATCTTTTAGTTCTTTCTTATCAATTGAAGATTTTTGGTCTGAACCAAATAAAGTTTTATCTATTGTTATGTGTTTTTCTATATAAGAAGCCCCACACATTACAGATATAATACCATCAAATATATCCTGAGAGTGACCAGAATAACCAACTTCCTTTAAATTAAATTTTTGCTTCAGAGTATCTATAGCATTCAGATTTAATAAATTATCTGGGCATGGGTATACACTAACACAATGCATTAATACAAACTCACATTTTTCTTCTTTAAATATATCAACAACTTTTTCTATATCTTCTAATGTGCACATACCAGTTGATATAAGAGTTTTCTTTTTATATTTTGCTACTTCACTAACAAACTTTAAATCCAATGACATCTTGGATGCTAATTTGTTATATTTTATATTAAGTGTATTTATAAATCTTAAACTATCCATATCCCAAGCTGAAGATATTAAATCTATATCTTCCTTTCTACAATATTTATCTATTTCAATATAATCATCCTTAGTTAATTCTATACCTTTTTTATAGTCTATATAGTTTACTATTCCATATGGGGTTTTTTTCTTCTTTTCCCACATTTCTTTTGGTATAGCTTCCTCCACATTTCTTTTTTGGAATTTTACTGCATCGCAACCACATTCTTTTGCTATATTAATTAATTGCTTAGCTAAACCAACCTCTCCATTATGATTTATACCTATTTCAGCTATAATATAAGTTTTAGTCATTTTTATCTCCTCTAATTATATTTACCATCTCTTTTAATAGCTCTAAAGAAGGCCCCCTTCCTATACTTTCTTTCATATTCTCGTAATTTTTTTCTATTTCTCCTAAATATTGGAATCCTGTGGAAAACTCAAAATCCTTAGTAGAATTATTATAAAAGTTTCTCCACTTTATATCTTCACTAGTTAATTGTATTAGTTCTTCTTTTCCTTCATATCTAGGAAATAGATGATAATGCATATGAGTTCTTTCTGTCTCTCCTAGAACTGCAAAATATACTTTTTTTATTCTATTATCATCTAAACTTTTAATCTTATCTGCCATTACCTTTACTCCCATGGACATTTTATCTAGAGCTTCCTTTCCATCTATTTCTGTTATATCTTCATAATGATGTTTAGTGGTTACTATACAATGACCAAATATCTCTGGATCTAATGGAATAAATGCTATCCAATCATTTCCTTCCATTATTATTCTTTCTTCTCCAATATCATTACAAAAAAAGCAATCAGATTTCTTCATATTCTAGAATCCCCTCTTTATATAATTTACTATTCTTACTACATACAACAACATCTTTTCCAATATCCTGTAATTCGTTCTTTAGTTCTTTTAAGAACATAGGTACCGTAGCTATACTTCCAGTTTCGTGTTTTAATTCGCAGGCTGTGGAATGTATTTTATTTCTATCCCAATTTATATATTGGTCCCTTTTACTATTCTCCGCTTCCATATTTTTAATCATAATATCATTATAATCCTTGTATATATCAAAAAAATGATATTGATTATTTAAATCTATTCCAGTTAATTTTATCTTATCCGCTTTAAGAATTAAAGCTATATTTATAACACTACAGAGTTGTCCTCTAAATCTCATTAGTGGTTGTCTAAAAGATAACGCCATATTATCTAAAATTGGGTAAGGAGGTTTGTTATCTTTAGATAACCAAGGTTCATTATTGAATGTACAGACAGCTCTACCCTTAATTGTTTGTCTTAGATTATTGAATCCCAATTCTCTAGCTCTTTTTAAAACTTCCATATTATAAGAAAATATGTATGTATCTTCGTAATTATTCTTTTTCATTTGATTTAGAGCTATTAAATCGTCATTTGTATATTCCCCAAGATAATAATACTTTGTCTTTCTATTTTTTAAAGAAAAGAAAGCAAAACCAATACTATTTGAAATTTTTACTTTCTCCCACTGCTCTTCTGTAACTTCATTAACTGAAGGTCCACCACCAAATATATAAAATTCGTTCATAAAAATTTACCTGAAAACTCGTATACATCATCCAAATTTACATTATCCTCTCTTTTTATTATCATATTTCTTCCATAATTAAGCCATTCATATCCATTTTTTCCCCACCTTCTATTCTGCTTTTTCCAGAAAGGCTCATATCTAGGGGATTTACTATTTTTTGTTAAATCGTAACTACCTTCATCTATAATAATTGTTGGTATATCTAACATATAAGCTAATGTCATTGGACCGGAGGAACAACCAATGAATAAACTGGTATTATTTACTAATTTAAATAATTCGTTTATATCTTCATTAAAATATGAAAAACATTTATCAAATTTTTCATCGATTTCTGTTTCTTCTCCTATTTTATAATATTTATAATTAGGATATTTATCCTTTAATAAGTTTAATATGGAAAGAAAATCCTTTATATTACTATTTCTATCTATACCTCTAGATACTTTTGTTTTTCTTAAATGAAATAATACATATTTATCAACTTTTTCCTTTTCTATTTTTATTATGGGGTATATATTGTTTTCTATATAATATTTATTTAGGTATTCAAATGGAGGAAAATTTGGTGGTGGGTCATGCATTATTAGTGGGTCTGAACCATCAAACAACATATTAAATTCATCCAAACCTTTTATCTCTACATTTTTAGCTAATCTGGTTCCTTTTGGCATAAATTCAATAGGTAAAATTGTATTCTTAGGGCAATATATACAATAAGTATAATTCCCAATATCATCCCATAAATATACAACTAGAGGCCATTCGATAAATATTTTTTCGTATCCTAGTTCTTTTGCTCTAAAGTAACAAGAATGAATAATAGATATTACTTCACCGACTCCTATGAATCTCTTTTCATCCTTAATGTTTTTGAAGTAAACTGCTCTCATTTTTCAATAATTTTATATTATGATAAATTGGATTATCCAAAGGATTAATCAACATACCTTTATAATAAGCTTCCGCTATCTCCCTTATTCCGTCTTCTAATGTATATTTAAATTCGAAACCAAATTCCTTTATTTTATTACTTTCCATATGGTAGGACCTAGTATCATTTGTTTTTATGTTCTTTAGATTTATTTTTTCATTATATTCTACTTCTAATACATTCTTCACCATTTTAGATAAATCTTTTACCTTCAAACTTATCAATCCTATATTAAATACTTGATTATTTATATAATCTTCCGGTGAATTAATCACATATTCATATGCTCTAATCATATCCATAATATGTACATTTGGTCTATATAATTCTCCATTAAAAATCTTTATTTCTTTATTTATTAAGGCATTTGTTGTTAATATATTCAATACTAAGTCTAATCTTAATCTTGGTGAATATCCACATATTGTGGCTGGTCTAAATATTACACTTGGTATATTATACTTTTTAAGTGCAATTTCACACAACATTTTGTATTTTGCATAGTCAGTGATTGGTCTTTGCTTTGTTTTTTCTGTAACATGCTTTATATTTAAAGAACCGTAAGAACTAGAGGAACTTGCATATATAAACTTTTCTAGACTATTAGAATTCTTTAAATTTTCTAATAATTTTATAAAACAATCGTAATTGATTGTTCTACTTATAATAGGATTTAAATCAAATCCAGGGTCATTAGAGATACATGCCATATGAATTATGGTCTTATAGTCATTTATATTTTTTGTAAGCTTTTTTATATCCCTAACATCCCCTTGTATTATATTTAGATTTTTATGTTTCTTTAGATAATTTCCATATACAAATAAATCGTAGACTGTTATATGATAACCTTTATCCAATAAATAAGGTACCATCCTACTACCAACATACCCTCCACCGCCTATAATAAAGATTTCTTTCATAATTACACCATATTTATATGTTCTGGTGGGTGTTTTAATTTCCAGACATATGCATTAATTCTATCAGTTCTACATCCATTATAACAAAACTTATGGCAATCTATTTTACTAACTCTATCTAAGACTTCCTGATATCTCTTACTATATATTATCTCACTAAAAGATTGTTTTGTTAAATCACCCAAAAGATAATCTTTCCACCATTTTTTATCAAAAAACATCCCGCATGTGAATAATTTTCCTAGTCCATCTGAGTATAATAAGAAGGGAGCCCCAAGACAATTGTCATAATCCTGTTGATATCCATCTAATATTGCATACCATTTTGGTGTAACAGCGTATTTATCTGTAGTTTCAGCTTCAGCTTCCTTCAAAATTTCTGTGTAACCCCTGTAAGTTCCCTTTTCATATTCTTTATATACTCCCAAACTACTATCTTGGAGATCTGCACATTGTTTAATTTGAAAATAGTCCACTCCTAAATCTTTACCCAATTTTGCTAAAGGTACAACTTCCTTTACATCTTTCGGTGTAAGAACCATTTGTAGTCCAATAGTTACCGGTAATCCACACTCCCTTTTTGTTTTTACACAAAACTTTATTTTATCTATTACAGTATTGAATTCTTTACTCCCGTGTAAAACTCTATAAGACTCTTCTGAAGCTGCACTTATATTAAATCTAATATATATGAGATTCTCTAATGTTTTAATGCCATCTTTGTCTGTATCGTAGAGAACACCGTTTGTTGCCAAACCTATATCGATTCCATTATCTACTCCAACTTGGATTGCATCATAAACATTAGGATTCAATAGGGGTTCAGATTCGCCAATTATCCCCATACCTCTTACTCCACATTTTCCGGCATCCTTCATATAATTTAATAATTGTTTTCTTGGGAAATGTATATTTTTTCCTTGAGCGTATAAATTTTCTTGTAACATTCCAAAACAATAATGACATTTAATATTACATCCCTTTCCTAATCCTACATCAATATAAAGAGGACATATTGTTTCTCCCTTTAACCATTGAGCTATTCTATCTGGATGCCACATCATTTTTGTTCCATCTAATAAAAATTTATCTTCCATTTTATCTCCTAGTTAATATTGCTAAACCACCATTATTAGGTATATGTTTAAAATTCCATTCCTTAACATTTATACAAAATTCCTCATCACTATTAAATTTGAAGTCTAAAAATTCCTCTAATGCCCTCTTCACTCCATAGGTTTCTATATTTTCCTTAATCTTTGGATTTGTATCATGTAAAAAAACTTTACATGTTTTATTCATAATTGGTATCCATATATCCAATTCTTCTACTGTGTATTCATATAAATGACTTGTATCTATAAATAGTATATCTATCCCGTCTTTTTTGTGTGATTTACACCATCTTTTAAATAACTTCCCTATATCCATAGATTTTCCCTGTAAAAACACCCATCCATCTAAATCACAGGATTTACTACAATCATTTTTATCTATTCCAACAAGGATTGAATCATATATCTTTGCAATTTTAGAAAAAGAGATGGTACTTATACCACGTTTTACTCCAAGTTCAACTATCAATTTTGGTTTAATTTCAATAGATTCCTCTAAAAATATATCTAACAATCCAGATGTATCTGATTGAAGTTGTTCTCTATTTAGTTCTTTTAGTTCTTTTTTAGCCTGTTCTATGGTATAAACCAATAAAAATCCCCCTTATATCCCTCTTCATCGAACATTATCTTCCAATCTTCTGTACTCTTTACAGTTTCAGCTGTCAAGTTCCATTCAAACATTCTCTTTTTCTCTTCTGCTGTTCTATAGGAATCTACTGTTATAAATGAATTTTTTCCTATTCTTTGTATCTCTCTTAATGAATCCCTACAATCTTTTTCTGGTAAGTTATGTATAGTATTAATACTAATAACTAAATCAAATTCTCTATCTTTAAACATAGGCATATGCTTTGCATTACCATATATCATATATCTCTGTATTTGTGAAGGTGCACAATCTATGGCATATTCCGATATCTCTAGTCCATATGCATCCATTCCTTTATTCCTTAAATCGTATACTAAATATCCCTTTGCAGATCCTATATCTAATATTTTATTGCCAGGTTTAAGTTTATAATGTTTTATAAATTTATCTGCTATAGGTATCCATCTCCCATCATAATAATATCCTCCATAACATATTCCCTTTTTGTCAAAGTATTCCCAATTAAATTTTTTAGCTAACTTAATTATTTCTTCTGTTCTATTATCTGCTCTAGTTTTTGTATCTCTATTTAATTTTGGGTATTCTTCCAATAGATTAATTTCACTCATTTTTAATAAACCACCAATCATCTTTCAAAGTATGACATATAATATTATGTTTATTTGAATATTCTGTAACAGCCTTAAAGACTCCCATATTATTGAAGTCATGACCACACAACATACCATTTACTTTTACTTTGTTATACCATAACTCTATATCGCCTTTTACAAATTCATATCTATGGTTTCCATCAATATATATAAAATCAAACTTTATGTTTTCTAATTTTTTTGCGGCTTCCCTAGATGTAAATTTTAAAATATAAATTTTATCCTTATAACTATTTAGATTATTACAACACTGTTTGTATATATCTTGTGGTATATAATCTGTATATCCACAATATTGTTTGAATGGGTCCACTAAATATAATTTTTCAATATTCATTGAATCCAAAATAGATTTTGCATGGTAACCATAGGCAACACCTATTTCTAATCCTATTAAGAGATCTTTTCCATACGATGTATTAAATTGTGTTAAAGAACTTCTTAGATCATGTGAATCAGACATTATACATCACCAAATAATAGATGTATTGATAATGGTCTCTTAAAAAAACTTTTAAAAACTATATTTTTAGAAAAATTGTTTGCTGTAACCAATATATTTACACTTTCAAATCCTATAATGTCTCCTATACCTACAATTTTAAGATTTATACCTAATGGATACATATTTTCTTTATTTTTAGAATCGTCTATTATACCTAAACATTTTTCAATATTAGAAATATAATATTTTAATATTGGGAATTGAAATGTTGCTCCGTAACAATATATATCTGCATGCGTATTTATATATTCTTTGTTTAATTCCATATATTTTTTAAATACTCTATACTGTTTTAATATATATTCCGAAGAAAGAAGTTTGGTTAATTTGATATTCTTGTTGTTATTCTTCTTAAATACAACAGTTATACATCCATAATAATCAAATGTATATTTTATATCTATAATTTCTACATTTAAACTATCTAATAACTTGCAAATAGAAAATATGGAAAAATAATTTAGGTGATGATGAAATATTGCATCAAATCTAATGTTATTAATTAAACCCTCCAAAGATGGAAAGGAAAAAATAATAATAGTATTTTCATTGCTTTTATCTAATATATTCTTTATAAATTTTTTGGGGTCCTCTAGATGTTCTATTACATGATGACTAGTTACTATAAAATCACTTAAATCTATATCTGTATCTTCTATACATCCCTTAATATACTCGATCCCGCCTTCACTTTTATTTTCTTGCATAGGATCTATCCCAACTAATCTATCAAAATCTTTTATTAAATTCTTCAATAAATATCCATCATTACAACCTATATCAATAATATTAGTTATACAAGTTCTATTATAACTTTTAATAAATCCCTTTAGATTATTATTAGAGTATTTTGAATAGCTATCCCCTGTCCTAAACGTATACTTATTATATAGAATATCGTTATCTAAAATATTTGATAATTGTCCGTGTTCGCAACTATCACAATATTGGAATTCTTGATTAAATTTTAGTTTTTTGGGGCTTATATATTTATCTGAAAAACCTTCTGTTAGAGGGTAATTATCTAATTTTATTAAACTTTTTATTTTTTTCCCACATATACAACAATTCTTTCTAATTTTCATTTAGATATTCCTCCAAAGCTTTTAACCAATTCCTCTTTTCTGGTAGCTTTTCAGATATAATAATAGACTTCAAAGGAGAGCAACTTTGCATTCCTGTTTCATTTATAAGATTTATTTTGCTTCTATCAAATTTTATATCTTTAATTCTACATATTTCTTTAAAGAAGTTTAAATAATTGGTATATCCACTATTAGATACATGATATACACCGTAAGGGTAATTTTCTAAATAAACATCAATAATCCCCATTCCAATGTCTTTATTAAATGAGGGAGTTTCTAATCTATCTATTGTTAGGGATAATTTTTGTTCTGAATTATTATATATATCTAATAGTTTTTCTATTATATCACTCCGGCTACTTGTGTGTTTCCCGTAAGTCATTGGTAATCTAACTATATAATATTTTTCTAGTGATACTAATATAAGGAGCTCCTCTATATACTTTAATCTACCATATAATGTAATAGGATTTGGTATATCATATTCTGTATAAAAACCTTCTTTTCCATCAAAAACACTAGAACTACTAATATGTAATAAGGGTATATCCAATTCTCTACAAACATTTATTATATTTATCGATGGATATAAGAACAATTTATGTGCACCCTCTTTATCTGTTGCACAGGCTCTAGATGTCATTCCTCCTATACAATTTATTATAAGTTCTGGTTTTAGTTGCTTTATTTTATTAGATAGAATCTTATAGTCATTTGAATCTATAGTTTTAGAATTAAATGAAACATAATCTATAGACTTTTCTATCATATATCTAACTATACCCGAACCTACCATCCCGGTTCCACCTATAATTACAATCATACGAAATTCTCGTGCCTCGGTTTCTCTTTCAATCCATTTAAAAATACATTCATATAATAGTGTCTACAATTAGTTTCACATTCTTTATTAACATCTAATGTTTTTACTTTTTCTTGGACTTTTTTATATTTGTCACTATTTAAAATATCTTTAAATGATTCTGTTCTTATATTACCCATAACAAATTCTTCTTTTCTATAACCAAGTAGATGCCCACATGGTACTACGTCCCCATTTGTATCTATAGAAATGGAAAAAGGGGTTGCTAAGCAGCATTTATAATCGTGTTTTCCTTCTAGTTTAAATTTTTCTTCTTTTATTACAACATCAAAAGTTTCATCTTGTAGTGTATAACTCATTTTAATTTGGTCGTCTATACCTCTATAAATAGAATAATCAACTTTCATATCCCTATTTGGTGTGTCTGCACTTGGTTTAGCTACAAAGTAATCTACACCAAGTTTCTTTGATAATGAAGCGGTATTATAGATATTTTCCTTATTTTCATTTATAACTACCATTTGTATTCCAATGGTAGTTTTATAATTTTTATCTTTTTTCAATTTAATTAACTTGGAGATATTTTCAATAACTAAATCAAATTTATCAACTCCATGAATTTTCTTATATAATTCTCTATTTGATGCACAAACACTTATTCTTACCCAGGTAAAACAATCTAAAATGGTTTTCATATTCTTATCTTTTATTAATATTCCATTTGTAGCCATTCCTATATCAAGACCAGAATCTTTTATGTATTTTACGATTTCGTAGAATTTCTTGTGTAGGGTGTTCTCTCCATTCCCCATCAAGACAATACTTTTAACTCCTAATTCCTTACAGTCATCAATTAGTCTATATATATCAGTTATATTCATATCCTGTCTTAAGAATTCTGATTTTTGCCCCATAAATTTTCCATAGCAGAATTTACACCTAGAATTACATCCATTTGTTAAAGAAATCATAATTTCTATTGGTACAATTCTTTTTCCTTTATTCCAATCGTTAAGTCTATCTAAATGCCATAATAATTTATTTCCTCTCATCTTATATATATCGTTCATATTTTCCTCATATTTATAAAAGTTGGTTTTTTGTTGTTGTAGGTTTTATCTAGTGAATTTTTTAATTGATTTATATCCATTGGATAAAAACACTTAATATTACTAAACATTTTTACTATATGATCATCTGCACATTTATGTGTAGGTCCTTGTGTTGGGTAATCATCAAATCCAATTAATTTAACGTTGGCATTATTTAAATTTATATCTATTTTTATTTGTTCTAGAGCCCTTTCTATTAAAAATGGTGTTATTGTATATACATAAGGCTTTAATCCATTTAATGCCATACCAGCTGCTATACTAATCATAGATTGTTCACATATTCCTATATTAATATATCTATCTGGATATAAGCGTTTAAAATTATCAAATGACTTATAACCGGTGTCTCCTACTATAAGATATATAGTTTGGTCTTCCTTTACTCTTTCTATTAACCAATCTCCAAAGAATTTTCTCATATAGATATCTCCTTTAAAGCTTTTTCATATTCTTCTTTATTTGGGACCTTTCCATGCCACTCTGGGTTATCTATCATAAAGGAAATACCATTGCATTTAATAGTATTTGATATTATTACTAAAGGTTTATTAGTCTTGTTATTTATATTGAATATATCTATTAAATCTTTAATGTTGTGTCCATCCACACAGAATACATTATTTATAAAGGAATCTAACTTTTTATATAAATCTTTTATATTAGCTATACTTGTTATCTCTTCTATGCATTCCATAGCTTGGAATTTATTATAGTCTATTACTATTACCAAATTATCTAGTTTATATTTAGAAGAGATTAATAAAGACTCCCATGTGGTACCTTCTTCCAATTCCCCATCGCTAATTAATACATATACTTTACCAGGTTCCCCCTTTAATTTTTTAGAAAGAGCCACACCTATTCCAACTGGTAAACCGTGACCCAAACTTCCAGTCGTACAATAGATACCATTTTCTGTATCTATATCTGGATGAGCTCCCTTTTTTGGATTAAATCCCTTCTCCTTTAGTACACAATACAAAGCTGTATATGCGTGTCCCTTACTTAATATAAATACATCTTCTTTGGTTAATATATTATCATATAATACTATAAGGATATCTATACAAGATAGCGATCCCCCCAAATGTCCCTCTCCTTCCTCCATTATAGTATTTAATATCTTAATTCTCATATCTTTAGAATTCATATGAAGTTCACGTGTTTATGTGGATTTTTTAATTTCCATAAATATACATTCTGTTTATCTAGTCTACAAGAATAGTGACTGCAAACATCTGTTTTTTGTTCTTTTATTCTCCTATTTTTCCAAATAGATTCAAAAGAATTTTCATATATATTTCCAATAATAAATTTCTTTGACCCTACAAGAGCATTACAAATTGTAACATCTCCATTACAATCTATATTAGAAAAGAAATTTATACCATAACATATATCGTAATCTTTTCCTTTAGTTGATAGAAGTTTTTCTCTTTCAAACCCGTATTCTCTAACTATAACTCCTGGTATTTTTTTTGCCTTTTCTAAATCCCCTGGTTTCACAAGATGATAATCTTGATAAGGATTAACTGAAAAAGGTTTTATAGCAAACCAATCATAATCAACACCATCTAATACATTTAATAAAGTTTGTATTTCGTCTTCATTTTCTTTTAATAATAGCATCTGTATCCCTACAACGCAGTCCCTTTTTATTTTGCAAACGTCCTTTATATTTTGTATAACTATATTAAAGTCCTCCTTTTTACCTCTATGTAATTTATAATGTGTTTCTGGAGTTCCAGCATCTACACTTATTTTTATATAAGATAGATTATTTGTAAGGGTTTCCTGTAAATTTTTATTTAATAATACACCATTTGTTTCTATAGATACATCTATTCCTACTTTTCTTGTATATTTCACAATTTCTGCTATATTTGGGTGTAATAAAGGTTCTCCTTCATTATTATAGTTTACTGCTTTAATTCCTAAATTTGAAAGTTCGTCTAAAGTATTTTTAAATTTCTTAGTATCTAATGTATCCCTATTATACCCAGTATAGTTATAAGAACAGAATATACATCTATGGTTACATTTACCTATTGGACACACATTTATTAAAATTGGATATATATCTTCTCCATTTAGCCAATCGCTTACTTTACATGGATGATAAATTAATTTGTGGTTATCAATACCATATTTATCCTGTATCAAAATATTACCTCTAAATTATATAAATCTTTAGTTTCTATTATTATAGTAGATTTATTCGATTTTACAGCTTTTTGATATTCATTAAATATATTAGATGTCTTTTCTAATTTTATAATATCAATATTCGTTAAACAGGCCTTAAGCATATCTGTGTGATCTTGTGAATGTTGCAAACCAGGATAAAGTGGCTCTTTAGACCCTATTATAGTTCTAATAATAACTTTAGGGTCGAATTCCCCTCTAGACATCTTCCTGGCTTTGTCAAGATGATTCACTAGTTGATTTATAGCTAAAATGAGGAAATCCATCCTTTCATATATACAAATAGGTAAATATCCATTTAAGGCGAGACCTATAGCTATACCCATTTGCATATCTTCTGCTATTGGCATTTCTATCTTTTTATAATCTGGAATTGTTAAAAGTGTCTCGTACATTTGACTTCCATATCTAATATTTTGACCTAGAAATATAGTGTTTTCTTGATCTGCTAAATATTCCATAGACTTAATCACAACTTCTTTGTATTTCATATTAAAACCTTATCCACTTCCCACATCCGGCATGAGGCCAAACTCTTTTATATGAATATCTATAAACTTTATTGTTATCTTTACAAGTCCCCCAAGTTTCCTGTGTTGGGGTATCAACCGCTAATCCATTATCTTCTATTATAAATTCTATTGGTAGGTCATTCCTACATGCATATTTTTTACATTCATGAAAGATTCCCATTTCAGAAGCCATATCTCCTATAAAGACATAGACTTTCTTATTTTCCTTCTTTCTCTTTATAGAAATTGAAACACCCAACGCTATAGGTAAAACTCCTCCAACAATAGAAGATGTGAAGAAGTTTAACTTATTACTGTATATATGCATACTTTCTCCCAATAATATAATATCTAATAGTTGTTTCTTATCGAATCCCTTTAATAGTGCATGATAGTGATTTCTATGGGTACAAAATACCCAATCTTCTTTATTAATTCTTTTAAAAATATTTATTAGTTCTTCCTCATTTCCACCAGATAGATGAATTGGAGCCATTATTTCCTTATTTTCAAATAAAATAGATACTTCCTTTTCAAATTCTATTAATTCTTCCTTGGTTAACATAATCCCTCTTTGATAAACATATTTTTAACTTCCTCGAGTTTTGGTAACTCTCCTTTAATAAACTTGCCATAAAATTTCTCTCCCATAAACTGTAATGACCTTTCCCCATAATCCAGAGGAATCTTTGAACAATCGTTGAAATGATGATATGGATCTGGGTACCCACAACTAAAGACGAAAAAAGGTGCATTATTATATAATTGTGCATAAGGAAACACACCAGATGAACTTGCTATTATGAAGGAGCTATTTCTTACCAGATTATTAATTAAATTAATATTATCGTATGAGATATCTATAACATTATCAAATTTATTATCTAATGTGCATACCTCCCCGGTTTTCCAATATTCACATTTATCCCCGAGTAGCTCTTTACAATAATTAAGTAATATATTAAGTTCTTGTATTGATGCATTTCTATTTTTATTATTATTATTAAATCTATAATGGAATAGAATATAATTTTTTCCTATATTATCTTTTATATTATCAAATACCTCGTATTTTTTATATGTAAGATAATAATAATTTAAATAATTATATATAGAAATAATTTGTTTTTTGGGGTAATAAACTACATCCTCTATATCAAACTCTGTTCTTCTTTTTTCTAAATCTTTTATTCTAATAAATTCTATATTAATATTATCTATCTTCTGAACTTCTCTATTACTTTCATTTTTAAATTCCCCAGCTAAAATAGGAAAAACAGCTCCTATTTTATTACAATTCAGTTCCTTAGCTCTACAATTACATAGTAATATATAATTAGCAAAATCCCCAAATCCAAATGGTTTTTGTCTATTTTCTAGACCTGTAAATATTACTGAAGTCATTTTAATAAATCTTCCATATATTTTAACATTCTTTCTATTGTAATAGTGTATTTATTACCCATATAAGTACATGCTATGGCTCCTGCAATGTTTCCGTAAAAACCAATAATTTCTTTTGGTGCCTTGAGATATGATAAAATAGAAGTTATAGAAAAGTAGGAATCACCAGCTCCTGTTGTATCTACAATTTTTGATTTTTTGATTAATGATGGGGATTTTATCATATTAATTCCATCAAATAATACACTACCTTTTTTATTTTCAGTTATAGATACAAGTCTTCCACTTTTTTCAATTCCATTAAATTTTTCTATTATTATTTCTTCCACGGTATTATATTGATTACTTGTTGCCAATCTCAATTCTGTCTGGTCTATACATATATAATTCCATTTACTATATTTATTTATCGTATTCAAACCCATATTTCCTGCATTTAATTGTGTATTTAAACATATATAATTAGCTTCTGCTTCTATTTTGTTTTTTAAATTAGTATCTATGAATTTATTACCAAAATCTGCTACTATAACTAAATCATAGTCTTTTATATTAATTTTCTTTTTGGGTCTGTCACTTTTAATATATGTATAGGTTTCAAATAATTTCTGTTTATTCTCTATATATCTCCGTTTTATTACGTCATAATCCCCTGTTAAAATATCTACATTACAGAAATCTTCTAAATGATTTCTTATGGCTTTGGCACCACCTTCATACACATCTAACGTTTTGTTCTCAAAGGCCACTATTGGAGCTTTACCTGATTTACCTAGGGATTGGCCGAAATAATATTCATCAATTATGGTTTCTCCTACAACTAAAACATTTAAATCGTGTTTTCTATTATATTTTTTAATATCTGATAAAGAATATTTAGCTTTCATCTCTGTTATGTAATTATTCATATAAACTTCTTATATCGTTTATACATCTAGATACAACCTTATCTATAGAATGGTTTTCCATAACATGTTTATATCCATTATCTGTAACTCTTTTAAGTTCGTTTTCATCTTCCAAATAATACTCAAGTTTCTTTAAAAACGAACTTCTATTATTAAATTCTATAAAGTTTTCTCCATCCTTGAATCCCATAAGTTCTTTATCCCCCCAGTTTGTATTTATCAAACAGGCTTTTGATGCAGGAACCTCGAAATTTTTCTTAAATGAATTTCCTATATATATACCTTCATAATAAGGGTTTTTTTGTAGGCAACCACCCAAAGATATTTTACTTCTATTTAATTCTTTAGCAAATTCATCATATGGTAATAAAACTCCTGGATTGTTATTTCTTATTCTTTTATATATAATATCTGTTTTACTACTCAATAAACCATCTAATTCCTTCCTAAACATATTTGATGCAAATTTACCACTTATAGATATATCATATATCTTTTTTTCTCCATAATCCTTAAATAATGACGTGTCTGCACCCCATGGAAAATATAAATATTTAAAGTCTTTTCCTAAATACTTATTAAATGCTGGTATAGAACACTTATTTTGTATCATTATACAGTCAGGTTTATGAATTTCCACTAATTTTCTATAAAATCCATCTGCGAATCTTTTTTGTGTATCTTCAGAAGCCATTATTATAGGTATTCCTAATTCTGATAATGGAACCATATATTCAAGATATTCGTTATAATAAGCTATTAATATATCTATATCTAATGTTTTGAGATATTTATATAATTCTTCAGATGTATAGTTATTATAATTAACTAAATCTGTTTTTCCAGATAATTCTAAATTAAGTGATTCTATTTGTGTAAAAACAGTTTTTGGTTGATTAGATTCCATTCCGTGTAATATTATTCCTTTTATTGTCATATCTTCATTTTTTTATAATACGCACATAGTTTTTTGTATTGATTTTCTGTTAAAGATACAGACTTCCTTTTTTTAGTAATGAAATAAATACAATCATCAACATTATCAAAATCTTTATTATATAATAGATAAGCTGCTACTAGAGTTGCACTTCTTCCCCTACCTACAGCACAATGTAATAAAACCTTATTAAATTTGTCTACTACTCTATTGCAGGCCTCCATTTGGTCCATTCTTGGTGCTCCGTAATCTGATATTGGAATCCAGAAATAAGATATCCCTCTAAAAGTTAATTCGTATATATCATCATGTTGTTCTAACCTAAAATTTATAACTGCCTCTATTTTAAGTTCATTTAATAAATTATAATCCAAAATAGAGCCAGATAGATATAATTTATCTGTTATTTTTGTAATATTTGCCCTTTTTTCTAGTTTTTTATTTTTCATAAATTACTTTAGATCCCTCGAAGTCTATATTGAATGGAACATGTCTTACACTTACAAACTCATTCAATTTCTCTATCGTAGAGTTTTTTAAATATATCAAAAAAAATCCATTGCCACCTTCTCCTAGTAATTTTGCTCCTTCAGCTCCACTATCTAGTATCATTTTATATAAATATTTTATTTCTTCAGATGTTATATTATCATTAACTTTTTGTTTCCAATTCCACCCAGCATTCAACCATATCCCAAGAGTATCATGTATTATATTATTATTTATATCTTCTCTTAATGTTTCCGCCACATCCCTTATTTTATCTATATATTTTCTATTATCTTCCATACTCATAGATATTTTTTCATGAATTCCTGGATTTTGTTCTCTTCTACCTATATAAAATAAATTTAAATCTTTTATAACATCTTTTGATAAATTTAATGGACTTACATCTACACAATCTTTTGTAAATTTAATATAATTTATCCCCCCATAAGCTGATGCGTATTGATCTTGTTTACCTATAGGATTTTTTAGTATATTTATCTCTATATTGCAAGCTTCTTCAGCTAATTGTTTTTTATCGAATTTATCTCCTTTATAAATATGAAGTGCGTGCAATAATCCAACCGTAAATGCACTAGAAGACCCTAGTCCAGTTCTTGAAGGTATATCGTTAATTGCAGTTATTTCTAAATAATCATTTATATGTAAAAATTTAAGACACTCTCTAACTAATGCGTGTTCTATTTCTTCCACTTTATCAACATTTTCTGTCTTTGAATACTTTATCCTATAATAAGGCATAAAATGTTTATTTACAGTTATATAAATATATTTATCTATGGTTGCACTTACAACACACCCATAATCCGTTTCATAATAAGATGGAATATCTGACATTCCTCCTGCCAAAGATATTCTAAATGGAGTTCTAGTTATAATCATCTATCGCTTTCAATAATTTATTTACACATATCTCTGGTGAGAAAGTTTTTAGTATTTCAGCCCTTCCCTTGGTATTAGGTTCTTTTGAGACAGAATTTATAGCTCTTTCTACGGATTCTTTAGACCAATCAGATAAAAAGGCAATATTCTCAAATTCGGTGTTTCCTGCTATTGGTGTGCAGATAACCTGTAGTTCCATAAGCATAGATTCCTTAATTGTATTTGAAATACCTTCTGAATCCCCATCTGGCATAACTATAGCTGGGAATAGATAGATACTCGCCTCTTCAAAGAGTTCTTTTAAACTTTGTGCTCCCATATATCCAGTAAATTTAGTTGATGCCCCCAATTCCTGACCAAGTTTATCTATTAGTGGGCCATCTCCAAAGATGGTTAAATTTTCCACTCCTTTGAGTCTATCTAATCCCTTTTTAGGGATTAATCTACCTCCAGCTATAATTTTCCCGGAAGGATTGTATGGAGTCTGTCTCTTAAATAATTTAGTTCTAACACAATGTGGAATATGAGCAATTGGTTTTGTAATCCCCCACTCATCATACTTCCTTTTGTGGTAGAAAGATTGATACCCTACAAATTTACAGTTTGGGTGATTTTGTATATAAATTAAGTTTTCCCCCTCATTTGGAAATATATCATTTGCTGTTGGTAATACACAGAATGGAACTCCTATCCTACTAAAGAACATAGCTGTTGGAACAAAATGAAATATAGCAAAATCCATACATTCAGCTTCCTTTTTAGTTGGATGTCTACCTTTTGTCCAGTATATTTCTACAGTGTGCCCTAATCTCTTTAATTCTTCTAGTTCCAAAGGAATAAAATGCTCTGTTTGGTTTATACCTCTGGTATTAAATATTCCTATATTCATAATTCTAGGTCTCCAGTTATTAATTTTTTTTCTTCTTCTGTAATTATTCTATTTCTCTTTCTATATACCTGTTCTATAGGATTTAATTTTTCAAATACATTTATTTCGGATTTTATAAATATCATATTACTAGCCGTAATATTTACTAAATCATAACCTTTACTGTCTGCAAGTTTTGATATAGAATAAGGATGTGCTCCATAAAAACCAGATTTATCTTTTCTTTGCGATACACAACTTTTCATAACAGTTGTATTTTCAGGTAAATCAGAATTATATTCTATACAAACAACTTTTGGTTTGTATTTTAATCCTTTCCATATCCAATAATCTATGTTATCTATATCTAATGAAAATATATCAAAATCTATTGGTATGTTAAATCCTTCTAAAATATTATTTAAATCTTCCGCCTTATATATATAAGAAAATTTTGTGTGAACATTTATATATTCTTTAGTATTATCTAAGAGTTTCTTATAAAAGGAGGGGTCTCCCTCTATATAATAAATATTCCATCCTCTGAAGATAAATGGTCTAAGATTATTACTAGTTACTCCATCAGATGCTCCGATTTCCACACCAATTTTGTTTTTTTCTTTTAGAATTCTACTTAAAATTAATAAAATTCCGTTCTCCCCGTGTTCACTTGTAATATTATACCTATATTCATCCAAATTTAATTTCATTTAAGTATGTTGCCTCTTGCCCCTTATTGGTTCCTATGTTGGGTTCGTATTTAACTTCTATAAATCCGTATTTTTTCATCCATTCTCTGCATATATTAACTTTTTCTTCGTCATATTCATCTATTTCAGTCTGTAGGTGGAATTCTATAACTACCTGCCTAACCTTTCTTATTTCTAAAGGGTCTAAAGTAGGTATTATATAAATCTCTTCTCCCTCAACATCTAATTTTAGTAAATCTATCATTTCAAATCCTTGAAGTATGTCATTTAATGTAATACATTCTACTACGGTGGTATTTCCATCCAATCCTCTATGAGAACTGGATAAACTACTGGCAGTTTCGAATCTACCTGTATAAAGTTTTCTATTTCCACCTATATAAGAGACAGCAAATCTTCTCAATTGTATCTCTGGATATATAGAGAATCTATATCTCAATTGCCTAAAGTTCCTTGGATCTGGTTCATATAGATAAAAGTTACAATGAAACTTATCCCATAATGGCTGTGTAAAGTTTCCAACGCAGGCCCCACAATCCAATATTATAGAATCTTTATTGAATAATTGTTCGTGTCCAATTGCGTGAACAACATGGTGTTCGGCTATCTCAAGGAATTTATAATCCATAGTTTTCCTTAAATACTTCTTCCGGAGTATTCCAAAATTCGTCTGTCAAATAATCTAATCCATTTAAAATCTTAAATTTATTATAATTATGTAGATGCCTTAACCATTTTGGTTTATGCCAATGTAATAACTTAACTTCTTCTGGTATTTGGCACTTTTCTGTAAGTTCCGTATTCGGAAAGTCTCCTTTTCTAAAATGTCCTATTGGATTAAATACATCGTATCTAGACATTAATTCATATTTACAACCATAATTAAAAACCATTGCTGTAAATGCGAATTCGTTTGGATGAATATTCATATCTATCCATCCTTCAGCTATTTTTGTTAGTCTTGCCCACTCTTCATTAAAATGATTTAATAGTGAGGTTCTTATTATAAATATCCCAGTATTAAATAAGGGTTTTCCTATTTCCACTCTTTCTATATAACTTATCTTAATATCTGGAACTTTTAATCTCATAGCTTTATATACCTGTCTCCAAACCCTAGCTTCTATATTATCGTCTGGGATTACCCTGCGATTTTCCATCTGTATTAAAATATCAAAATTTAGAGTTTTTTCTAATAGAGTATTAATATTCTTTAACGGAATTACATCTAAATCTGTTTTTATAAGATAATCTTTTTTACAATCCACCTTTAGAGCATTTATTAGATATTTACATCTTGATATTAATCCTTCTGGAGGTTCCTTTATATATAGTTTGTGGTTAGGTATCTTTTCTAATAAATATAATAAATATGGGTCATTTCCATCCCTATTAGTAACAATATGTAAGATGGTGTCTCTTGGAATATTATCTTTCATTGTATCAGCAAATAATTTTATTTGAGTATTTAAATATTCTGCCTTATCAAATGCCACCGAAATATCAAATGTTGCCATTTTTTTCATTCCATACCCTTTCATGTATAAAATACAATAAAATCTCTATAGTATTAGAAATTATAGCGATTCCAAATGATAAACCTATTTGCCGTGTAAATGTATAAGCTACAGTTATCGTAGCTATATTATCTATAATTGTCCAAGTAATTGCTTTTTTAAATGATTTTCTTTTGGTTTCCATATATATTCATAGTAATAATGTGACCAACAACTAAACTACAATCCTCGAAATGTTGCATATCTGTTTTAATATGAATTAACTTATCAACTCTTTTGTTAATAACTTCTCCTCCATCCATACCAATTATAGCAATTATATTCATACTATTTTTATTAGCATAGTCTATGGCACTTAAGATATTCTTTGACTTACCACTCCCAGATATAACAATAAGAATATCTCCTTTACCTGACATAACTTTAAGTTGTCTATCAAAAATCGCCTCATAAGAAATGTCGTTTGCACAAGCTGTCAATGTAGCAGTATTATCTGTTAGACAAATTGCGTTTAAGTTGCACATCTTTACTAAATCATTTGCTATATGTTGGCATGTACTTGAAGAGCCTCCATTCCCACATAAAAAAATATTATTATCTACAGAAAATATTAGATAATCTGATATAGATTCTAAAACTTTTAAATCTATTTGATTAATTGCTTTTTTTAATTCTGCGATGTAAGTTGCTTTTTTTGCCATTCTATTTGTTTTAAAACTCCTTGATAGAAATCCATCTCTTTACGCCATCCAGTTAACTTACGTAATTTCTTGTTATTTGCAAGAGTATACATAGTATCGTAGATAGTTGGTTCCTCATTCTTTATAGTTAAATTTTTCTTTAATGTCTGTCCTATAAAGAATATAATCTCGTTGATTGAATGATTCTCCCCAGTCCCAATATTATAGATTCCATTTAATCTTGAACTATTCATAAGACATTCTATAGCGGAACAAGTATCTGTTATATAGGTAAAATCCCTTCTTTGAGTTCCATCTCCATATAAAGTAAATTCCTTGTTCTGTAGATAACAATCTATAATTGCCTGGATTGCTAATTCATCTCGTTGCCTTGGTCCATAGACTGTGAAAATCCTCATTAATCCAACTTGAATATCTTTTAGTAGACCATTATTTTGATACATCTGTATCATTTGTTCCATAACTAACTTCGTATGAGCGTAAGGAGATAATAACCTTACAGGAGATTCCTCATTCATTGGTTTATTCACTCTACCATCATAAACTGAAGAGGAAGACGCCAATAGTAATTTCTTTGGTTTCCATTGCTCGATACATTTTTTGATTATATTATGGGATGCGTAGATATTATCATCCATAACAGACTTAAATCTCTTGTCGCTTTCTCTTACACTTGGAAGAGCTGCCAGGTGGATTACAATCTCTACATCATCTAAATCCGGCAACCAGGTATTTATATCCAATTGATAAAGTTTTGTATTCTTACTATACTTGTCCCCATAGGGATTTAATTTCCTATCTATAAGAACAAAATCGTATATTAAATCGTATTCTTTCTTATATAGATATTGAAGTAATGAACTTCCTATGAACCCATTTCCACCAGTTATTACGATTTTCTTCATTTCCTTAGATTTCCAGTCTTAGCAAATTCTAAAGATTCTTCATAAAATTCATCAAATGTTTTCATATTTCTACTTCTCATATAGTCAATAACAGCCATAAAGAGATAACTATCATTTATAATTTTATCAAATAAAACTTTTTTAGGTAATTCCATCATAATTCCTTTTCCACCTCTTTTATATCCTCTGGATAACTAACTTCCAGGAGTTTATCCATATATATACCCCGGAACTTAATTCCATCATCAATCATTAAATTTATGCTATTAGTTATGATTTTTTCTTTAAATCTTACATCTTCTTGCGTTTCTTTTATATATTTGAATATTCTGTGGTCAAAATGATATGCCCCGCAATTTACAAGATTAGAAGTTGGTCTAGAACTCTTCTCATTTATATAAGTGATATCAAATCCATCCCCTTCTTTGGAAGGAAATCCTAAATCCAATGTACCGAATTCAAATAATCGCTTGCTCATTTCTGTGTATAAAAGGGAATTATTCTGATTAACTAACTTCTTAATATCCTCTGGTTTATATATAGTATCCCCAGATAAAACAATAAACTCCTTCGATATCATATTCTCTAATAGAGCTATAGCGTTGGCAGTTCCATTTACAGGAGATTGGCGTTTAAATCTAATATTCTGGTCGAGATATGTCTTTACATAAGGTTCCAAAACATTAAATCTATATCCACTTACTATATATATGTAATCTATACCCGGAACTTTACTTAAACTATCATATAACCAGGAGATTATTGGTTTACCCTTTATTTCAACCATTGCCTTTGGTTTATCTTCTGTATAAGGTTTAAGACGCTTACCAATCCCAGCACATAAAATTATTGCGTCCACCATTATACTGTCTCCACTTTAATCCTATTCCAATATATATATCCCTTCTGGCTCTCTATAGCTTCTTGGACAGCCGTTTCCATTCTATCATTTTCCATCTGTAATTCCTTCATAAGTTTATTGTCCTGATAGAATTTAATAAGATATAACATACTCACCTTCTTTCTCTATATAACGTCGGGTCTATTACAAACATCATTTTTTTGGTCTTTGTTTCTGGAATTCCGAGGAATTTACATATCCTAACTAACTCCGGGTAGGGGTCATTAAATAACTTGTTGTAATTTACGTATAATGGAGATATATTATTATCTTCTTCGATAAAGTCGGTTATATAGTCCTCTAATCTCTTAAGAAGTTCCCGTGTTTCTTTTTTGTTGGATTCATTAACTTTCATCATTTTTTCCATCGATTCAATAATTTCATCAAGATTCCTTTGCATATAGACGATTTTATATTTTTTCTTATCGATATTACCTGGACCGTTTCCAGGAAGATACACACTTTCTTTTGGAAGATATTTCAATCCATAAGAGGTTATTTTAATAAATTTACCTTTATATTTAGATAAATTCTCTTCGTTATTCATTAGTTTATTAATTATTGTTCCACCAAATAACTCATAATATCCCTTGGGATTATTAGAATCGGGTGATCTCATTGAATCATACACAATAGGAACTCCTGCAGCCTGAAGCATTTGCATCATGAGAGAGGTTCCTGAACGCTCTAAACCGGAAACTATGAAGTTAGTATCTTTATCTAATACTACTTCCTCACCAAGATAACCAAGTTTATATAGACGACTCCTAATATTATCCTCATCTTCTTTTGTTAGATTAACCATTATTCCGCTTCCTCCAAAGTCAATTTCTTCGTTCCTAATCTAATAGTTGCAAAATACTTTCCATCGGATGGGTCAAACCATAACTCAATATCATCGTATTTTACAGGAATATACCCATTAGGCGATTTCCGGGGATTCTTTGCCGTTAGTGCCTCTAATACTTCCTCTACTTTTTCCGGACTTTCCTTTCTTATCCTTGCCATTTTTCTCCTTATCCTTTGTTAAAATAACATCTAATATACAATTATTAAACTCTATCTTCGCTTTTCTCTTAACTTTATGTGGCAAATTAAATTTGTCACTATACCATTTACCCTCAGAAAATACTTCCAATATAACCGCGTAGGGTTCAACGAGAACATTAAAGTCCTCTTTATTAATACCTCTTAATTCAACCGTTATATATATGTATTTACTATCTTCTGTTATATCAATAGAATCATCTTCATCGGAATCATCATCTAATAGAGGTTGCTTCATATATGCTCCACCATTATAATATTGCCCGTTCATCATCTTTTCCATCAGTTTAAATAGCTCATCTATATCTTCCGCTTTCATCTACAATTACCATCCTGTTTTTCCTTATACTTATCTATAAGTTCTTCTGCCATTTTTTTAATATCTTTCAATGTTTCTCGGTGGTCATTTGATTGAAGTTCCACCTGAACCCCAGGAGTATTGATTCTAACCCCACGAGTTACGATGTGTATGTCTTCTTCCGCTTTTTTATTACTCTTATTCTTCATGGACTCCTTTGATATATTTATCTAATAGACATTTCTTCTCTTCATCAAACCCACATATAATCCAGGAATTCTCCGTGATTATCGGGGCAACGTTTATTCCAAGGCTTCTATAGTATTTCCTTGCCTCTCCGTTGTTCTTATCTGAAAGGTTTATTTCCTCGTAGGGAATTCCCCTTTCCTTAAGATATTCCTTCGCCTGCTCGCAATATTTGCAGTTTTTCATGCTATAAACTCTAATCACACATACACCTTTTTTTTTTGTTAGTACATCTTGCTATTTTTAAAGAAAATATAGCTAATATATGCTATTTCTGAGCACATTTTCATTTTTAGGCACATTTGCCTAGGTAAAATGGTTCTCTCCTTATATTGAAGGAGCATAATTAAGTAAATCCATCTCTAAAGACTTGTGGTAAGCTTTGGATAACTTCTTCTTATATTTTTCCTTGATTCTAATGTAGTCTTCCTCCTTTATCTTATGTAGCTGGCAGAATTGAATATCGGTGTTGGAATAGTCTCTTAATATCCGTTTCCAGGTAATCGGTGGATCGCTCGCTTTATACATTTCGTCCAAACAATCTATAACCACCTTTTCTTCCTTATTCATATTTGACACTCCGTACATCCTTTTATAAGAGCTTCTCTACTACAATTCTGCCTGAACAAAGTAAATCCTTTAATTCCTAATTTATGGGCCTTGATTATCAATTCTTTTATTTCTCTTACAGTTATATTTTCTGGTGCGTTGATTGTCTTACTAATTGCTCCCTCAATATTTTTCTGAACTTCTGCTTGTATTGCTAAATGTTGCTCTACCGGAACATCATATGTCATTTCGAATGAAGAATTATCCTTGAGCGGATGAGCAATTTTTACTATCTCGTTGCCCAAAATTCTTGTGTATTCCTTTGAGAAGTTCGGTTCTATCCCAGAAGAGCATCCAGCTAATAGAGATAAAGTTCCCGTTGGTGCAACAATACAGCAAACAGAATTCCTTCTATTCTTATATCCTTCCTTATAAGCGAGATAGGTTCCTTTTTCTTTTCCTAATTCTGTAGAATATTGACTTGCTACATCACTTATGAAAGAAGTAATCTTACCAGCCATTTCTATTGCCTGTTTAGAGCTATATTTTATATCCATCATAATTAACAAATCAGCAAATCCCATAATGCCTAATCCTATCTTTCTGGTATCTTTAACTGATTGTTCTACTATCTTCGATGGATAAGCACTTGCATCTATCATATTATCTAAAAATCTCACTGCTAATTTGGTTATTTCGGAGAGTCTATCCCAGTCTACATCTTTATCTCTTACAAATTTTGTAAGATTTATAGAACCAAGATTACAACTTTCTCCAGGAGTTCCTCTCATAGGGCTTTCACCGCACGGATTAATTACATCTAAAGGACCAAGATGTGGTGTTGGATTGTCCTTATTTATATTCTCATCAAACAATACTCCCGGTTCACCTGTATTATAGATATGAATTGCTATAGATTCTAATAGCTGCCTTGCAGGAATTGCGTTTATCTCTTTTCCAGTTTTAGGTGATTTTAGAACAATTAACTCGTCCTTGTCTACAGCTTTTATAAATTTATCATCTAAAAGAACGCTTACATTCATATTATTTAATTGGTTTGTTTGATTCTTGCAATCTATAAACTTCTCTATATCTGGGTGCGTATAATGCATCATAGACAACATAGCCCCTCTACGAGCTCCACCAGATTTAACTGTTTCTACCATAGTATCAAATAGATATAAGAATGCTATAGGCCCAGAAGAGGTGCCGTGGGAAGATTTTATACTGCAACCAGCTTCCCTTAATTTAGATATATTAATTCCTACTCCTCCACCCATTTGGAATGTTTTAGCAGATAATTTAAGAGTTTCAAATATAGAGTCCAGAGAATCTTCTATTGTATAACCAAAGCAAGCTGCTAGTGTTCCTCTTCTACCAGTTCCAGCATTAAAAATGCAGGGACTATTTGGGAGGAATTCCAAATTGCAGAGCATATTAGTAAACTTCTCTGAATATTCTTCCTTCAATTTTTGTTGTTTTTCTACACTTGAAATTGCAGTGGCAATTCTACACATCATTTCCTTCGCTGTCTCTATGGGTTCCTCTTTGTCATCTTTCTTTAAATATCGTTCCTTTAATAATTGCATAGCGACTGGAGAAAGACCCAAATCATTAAGTTTATCCTTTCTAATCCTACTTCGTGACTGGATATATTCCTTGGCAATCTCCTTGAATCTGCTTCGAAGTAATGAATCAATAACTGCATCGTCTATCTCCCAGAAGAAGATTTCCTCTCTATTTTCCATAACAGGTTCTAATCTAGCAAGAACCCTTGGTTTGAATTCTTTCCAATCTGCTTCCTTGAATTCCTCATTAATTGATTTTGCTGTTTTCTGTAAGGCTATCTTAATCTTTTCCACCTGATAATCTTGGCGAAAACCACTTTTTTTTATCACTTTCATAGTCCACTTTCCTCTTTATATTTTTCTTCTAACCAATCTTTAATGTCTTCTCTACAAAAAACCACGCAATGCTTATGTTCTGGATGGTCTATACAAATCCAATTATCTATATCTCTTGCTTTCTTTGTATCAAGCGACCAATCTGGTGGATTACCCATCCATTTTGCACCATCTTCAACTGCATGACAATCTGCATCCATTTCTTTACCGCAAATCGGACAAAAGAGTTTATTAATTACTTTCATTTTAACGCCCACTCAATTTCATCTGTTATCTGCTGCCCACACCAAGGACAGTAATTAAAGTTTAATGTCTCCATAGAATATCGATTATCCATTATTAGCTGGAATTGAGCATGCCCATTTTGAACTGTAACATTATGTTTAAGATGTTTTTTCATTTGTTTACAACAAGGTTTATCTATATCATAATATGTCGATTTACTTTCTTTTTGGATTATTTTCATATTTCCCACACTTATGTACTTTACTTGCTATTTTAGGAAATCTTAATTTCCCGGTTTGGGTCATAAATGGTTGAAAATGGCAGGTATCTGTTAGATAATCCCACCATTTACAAGTTTCACATAAATGAACATCTTCAGTCATAGTTCACTCTCTAGTTAATGTTGTGCCACATTTTGGGCATTTTCTTTGGTTGCACGGGGAGTATCTTGAATGTGCCATTGTATATCCACATGATGGACACACGCAGCTACCTCCGGGTCCACTTCCTGGTCTATCTCCTCCAGGCATTCTTCCACGACCTGCAAATCCTCTTCCTCTTCCAAAACTTCTCATTTATTCATCTCCTTTAAAACATAGTTAAACATTTTCATTCTTCTACCATTGGACTATACATTAATTTGCAATTTGGACAATAATAGTAATCTACATATGAACGATAGGTTTGACCAAAAACTGGATTATTTGGCATAGAACTTTCTCTATGTGCTTCCAATGTAATTTTACATAATTCACATTTAGACTTAATCTCTGGTTCTTTAGGATTCTCAAGGTTTTCCATTTTTCTATCAAATTCTTCACACATTTCTTTTACTGATTTTTTATGTATCATTTTTCCACTCCAAATCGTTTGTTGATGATTTCAATTATATCTGCTTTTGGTGCTTCCCAAACTCCATCAATTCCTTTATCAGAAAGATAACTATCATAATCAGCGATATCTTCGATCAGCTTCTGTCTGAGGGTTTCGATATCCTCCAATAATACAAATGGATATTTTAAATCCTCTTTCTTTCCTTCTGAATCTGATACAGTTATTGCTGCATCGTTTAAAGTTTCTATAGTTTTATCTTCTTCGATTGTTGCTCTTGCCATCATATATTTCCCATCTTTTGTTGGTATGATAATTCCAATCCAATTATCTTCACTCATTTTCTTCCACCTTTACCATAACGGAACAAATGTAATTACTCCAATTAATTCCAAGGCAACCAAATTTCCCATTATCCATAGAGAATACCCACTGAGTAGAATTAATATCTTATAATAAAGTTTCTCAAATTCTGTGGAATATAGGTATGGAAACGTGAAACAGAGAATATCCATTATGATAAGCAGTGCTGCTATTACGATTTCTATAAACATTCTTCCACCTCAACATAAACCTTACTAGCCATTCCTCTTCCTATGACAAGGTTTGTTCCTCTCACAGTTATTTCAACTGGCCCATAAGGAACCATTCGAAGCAATTTAATCTCTGTTCCCTTGGTTAAACCCATATCACAAAGGCGTTGGCAACAGGTATCACCACAATTCAAGCAAGATATGGTTCCTATTTCATTTGCTTTCATTTCAGTTAATGGTATAAATCTCATTTTTCCTCTATTTTACTTATTATTGGATATTCATTACTCCGAATGGTATAAGTTATTATAATAGTTTTATTTATAAACCCTTCTGCTAATAATTTAAATTCAAATCCATTATAGAATCTATATGGAATTGAATCAATAATCAAAACAATTTTATCGTATTCTGCCCATCCTCCTTTTCTGTAATCCACACCAGTTAATTTTCCTTCCAGTATTTTCTCCTCTTCTTCTGTACACCCAGAAATGGATATACAAGATAAGATTATTAGTATTATGATTAATATACTTAATTTTTTCATTGTTCTTCCTCCAAATTGAAGAAGTGTTTTAGAATATTTTGTGCAGAAGTTCTCATATGTAAGTTATATGCTTCAACAAATTCCTTATCTGATAGTTCCTTAAGTTTTGCCGTTATAATAGGAATTCCATAAATAGGAACTGGTTCCCCAAGTTCTTTTATCCATTCTTTTGCTACTTCTCTTAGTTCATTACTTCCTATGCCAATTTCATCTATTTCCCACGAATATTCTGATGGATTTATAATACCTTCTATGTCTTTCAATGTTTTCAGTTTCTTCATTTACTCACCTTATATCCCCTATCTAATAGAATCTTCTTGGCAAATTCCACAAGGTCATTATCTGCTTCTTCTGCGAGGGTTCCGTGGAGTTCCGTAATATCGTCGGTTGATTTGTCTCCATCGTCGATTTCTATTATTACGCCTTCAATTTTGTCTTTATGTTTCATGTTCTTCCTTCCATATCTTATATGCTAATAAACTAAATAATACTATTAATATAACTATGATACCTACAATAATTAACTCTCCCGAGGTTTCAATTGTTTCATCCGATGGAATTATTGGTATATACGGAACGAATAAATTATTCATTTTTTCCTAATAAAAATATTCACTCACTGGATAAGGTCCGAGTATAAATTCTGCTCCACAGAAACATTTTGGACATCTCTTTGGAGAGAATTCATTCAAGGGAAAGAACTCTTCACATCTTTTACAATAGTACTGTTGTCTCATATTCAAGTAACGTCTTGATCAAATCCCTTTTTGGGGAACTTACCTGTTGCCCCAGCCATTTCTAATCCAAACTCTGTAATTGCCTGCATTAAGGCAAGTAATTCCGCTGTTGATAGTTTTTCTAAATAGTTCTTAAAATACTCTTTATTCTTTACTTTTCCTAACATTCTTGCTCCTTTTCATCTGATATCTGTTTCTTCCAACTATTATACATTCTCATACGGATAATTTCATTTTCTTCAGTATGAAGAACATCGTAAATTGCCTTTGGAATTTCTACCATTGGAATAAATGTTTTTCCATAAACTGGTAAAAAAGAATCCGATAGTTTATCATATCTCAAATAACCATATTCGCAGTTACATATTTTACTTCCGTAGGCCAGTCTATCAACTTTGTCATTCTTTATTTCTGTTTCAGATTTTATAGACCCGCAGTTTTCACAAAAATAATATTTCTCTTTTTCTTTACTAAATAAAGTCATTTTTTCTTATCTCTTTTGGATTTAGCTTGTCTGCATAACATCCAACTCTCATACCAGCAGTTTATCGTATCATCAAATATATCGCAATCAACAGACCTATTGTGTAGGCACTTCGGTTTTTTTGTCTTTTCCATCCTTCTTCTCCTTCTTCTTTTTAACTGGTTCTTTGGTGACAGCTTTATAATTAACATCTACCGGTGTCATGTGTTTATCACTACACTTATACCAAACAGTTATCTTTCCGTCTTTTCTATTTGCTGTGGATGTGTGATGATAGTAAGATTTAAAACCACACCAGCAGTCTATTTCTTTATCTTTTTTAATCATCATATATCACCAGGACGCTATTAACATAATCATCAAATCCAGCATCATAGGCTAGCGAGTAATTTACATCATAAACATTTGCTTTATTTATAAATTCTATCACTCTTTTTTCAAAGTCTTCGTGGGTTTCCTTTATTCCTAAATCCTGTGTTATTATTTTAATTTTCCTCATAATATCACCTTGTAGGTTGGGGAATAAAATTCCCCTTTTTATTTTTTCTTCTGTTTTTTCTTCTGCTTTTGTTCTTCTTTCTTAGCCTTATCTTTTTTAGTTTTTTTCGCCATTTTTATTTCCTATTTATTACATCAATAACATATTAAATAAATCTAAGGGGAAATTTCTTGTGGGAAAATTTCCGTTGATATATCCGAACCATCCCATGCTTCAACTAACCAATAGATTTTTTTAACTCCCTGCGGGGTTTCATATTGGAATTCTGTGGTGGCTGAGTAAGTTCCATCCTTACCATAGAATACACTAACCTCATTCCAAGGTCCAGAAATACTATTTGCATAATTGAATGTAACTTTCATTGTTTCATCTTCTGGATCATCTATAACTACTGAAATTGTATACTCATATTTGCAATAATTACAAATCCTCGGGAGAATTGCCACGTAATTTCCACCCATATTATTAAGTTTTATAATTGGGAGTTTATTTACCGGTGCATTAATTCCATCTTTTCCTGGTAATCCTTGCGGACCTGTTGCCCCAGTTGCCCCAGTTGGACCTATTGGACCAATTTGACCAATACTACCCTTTGGTCCTGGTTCTCGGTTTAATCCCACTGCTACGCAGGATATCATTATTGCGACAATAGCCACAATAATAGCTGCTGTTTCTAAAATTTTACTCATTCTTTTTCTCCTTTTTTGACATCAAAACATCTTTCAAGCGATTAATATCTTCTTGAATCCTATCTAAATGATATTGTAAACCATTTAAGAATGATACAATTTCTTCATCTTCCATTCCATTACCTCTGGATTATTTCTTTCGTATTTATCATACATTTCTACTATCCAATCTTTTAGTTTTAATTGTGAAAAATCCTTTGGAAATTCTACGTTGGGTCTATTAATCCAAACCGGAACTTTCTCTAATCCTGGGATTGTTTCCATTCCGTGAAAGTGACCCGTATATTTTTGGCCATTAACTTCCTCTCCCAGAGCTTCATTATGGTCCGCAAAACAAATGATGAGTTCACGACCTCCACAAATTTCATTAAGACCTCTGAGTGTTTCTGCTGCATAATATACTCCCTTCATATATAAATCTCGTAGTTTTTGTGGGTCATTCTCTGCTAATCTACGCATTACCATAGAACCATCTTTAATCTCTGGTGATTCCACTGCTCCCATCGAATCGTAAATAGAAAAGTTACCGTGGGTTATAAATGACCAAGCGAATATCATATCCCACCAATCATTTGTCGCTAGAGACCATTTTCTTGCCACATAACGCCATATGTCAACATCCCAATTCGAGACAGCGTTCCATTTTATAGGAGGCATAAATACATTTTGCTGCCTTCTGCTAGGTGGAAGTGGGCAACATTGGGTTTCTGGTCCAATTAGCCTAGATATAGTAATATAACTATCGAAATGATCAAATATAGTATCATTTATTTTACTTGGGTCAATTCCTGAATAAAATGCGGAGTCATCTCGCTGAATTCCTAATTCCTCTGGGGATTTACCTGTTACTATAGCAGGCAAGATTGGCCCAGTAAATCCATCTATGGAAGGAATGCTTGTCCAACTCTCTTCACCCAAAATTCCTTTGAGAGGTTCTACCGCGTCCAAACGTAGCGAGTCCCAACAAATTAGCAACATTTTTATTTATATTTCTTAATTAACTTTAGAACTTCCTCATCCTCAAACTTCGCAAGTTCAATCAAAGTTAACTTGATAACTTCTTTTACATCTCCAATTTTTAAAATATTCTTTTTACCTTCTGCTAATGTTATGGTTTTTGCCAACGTATTTTGATTTATTATCATAATTAATTTCTCCTAACTTTAACATCATGCCATTCGCTTCCTAAAGTTTTGGAAGCTTGTTCAGCTTGTTCTTCTGTATCATATTCATCCGATTTATACCATTCCTTCTGCTGTTCTGAAGATAATGCATATAAACCGCTCTTTGATAAAATTAGTTTATCTATAGATAAATCTTGTATTTCTATATTTGATTCCACTTCGCTCAAATACCATTTTTGTAATGTTTCTAATGTAATTCCATTTATATAAACAGACATATATCCGTATTGGGCATTTTTATGGTATATCTTTACATAAAATTTATCTATGTATTTATACGCTTTTACAGTGTATTTCTTTTTAAACCACATAGTTTCTCCTATATATTAAATACTTTAGGTTCAGAGTAAGTTTTTCTCCAAACCCTTCTAAACCAAACATCCCGAATCTTATTCTTAACATATCTATTGTGGTAAGGATAGTCATCGGTTACATCTTTACTATTGAATATCTGTTCTAAAGCAACAAGAACTCCGGGACTTCTACTCATTCCGGCATCGCAACTTATGAATATATCTTTGTCTATATTTCTTATTACAAAGTCCAGAATTGTTTCTGCATCGTATTCTGTCATAGCGGTGTATTTTTTATCCTTTAGACCAAATCCGTTCTCCACGTCATCGAATTTAATTTGTAGAACTTCCATCCATTTTTTACTCAATTCTGGAAATTCAGAGTTTGGAGATGTTATTATTATCAATACACTGTTCGGTCTTGGTTCTAGTCCTGATACCTGGCTTCTATCAAATGCTTTTATTAAATTCATACATACCACGTCTATTCCCATTCATCAATTTCTTCTTCTGGTTTTAATCTCTTTTTTATCTTAAAATACATCAATCCACATTTGCTACAATAATTGCAATCTGTATATCCTGTTTTAATTAATTTCGCTCTGCAACACTTACTTAATTCCATCTTATCATCTCTATAGCATCACGAAAAAAAATATAAACATTAATATAATGAAAATAAATGCAATCGCATTTTCTAATATATCACTTACCATTGTCATGATCTATCCATCTTGCTTTGCAATCTATTCCACCACATATTGGACAAAATAAGTATGCCATGTCAGGAACATACTCATCTGATTCCAACTTTATCTTAAAGTCTATGCAACAAACCGGGCAAGTTATTTCTGCAAATCTACTTTGCATCTTTATCATCACCTGATAATACATCTTCAACAAATTTAATCCACTGTTTACCTACAACTTCCCATGCAACGTTCTGTTTAGTCCATTCTTGGGCGTTCTTACCATGCTCTTGTACCAATTGTCTATTATAATAGTATTTATTCATTACATTTGCCATATCATCAATATCCACTAAAGATCTACGAACTGCTGCTACATCCATCATCTGCCAGTGTAAATCCAATACTTTTAATAAGGATCCTCTTGGAGAAGGTTCTCCTTCCATAATAAGTTCTCTACTTGTTGTATAGTCACAACCTAAAGATGGAACCCCGCAAGCAAATCCTTCTATATGTGTAAGACCAAATCCTTCTCCACCTGTTGCATTTAGATTTAAATCCCACATATTATAGATATTAGCTACTTGTTTTCTTCCAATTCCTACAGGGGCTGGTTGAATCATTTTATTACCTAGTCCATATTGTTGCACAAAGTATTCTATAGGCCACCCGAATTCATCGTTCCAATCCATCTGCATATGTAATGCTACATCCTTTTTATCCTTTGCAAATTTTGCAAATGCCATCATAGTCCGAATTGGTTGTTTTCGTGGTTGGTTCCTATTAAGATTACCAACTATAAATTTGTCTTCCAATTCTTTTGGTTTGTTATTAAGGTCTTTAAATATATTTGTATCTACACCGTGATAAATCCAAGGAACATTCATCCCAAACCACTGCTTAAATACCCACTGGCCATATTTACTCATAGCTACCACGTTATCAGCCATTCTATAAATATGTTCCCACTGCGGCATTGGAGGATCTCCATCTTGTGGGGCATATTGAATCCACTTTGTTGTTCTTGGGAATTTTTCTTTAAACTTCTGCATTTGTCCCTTAAGTTGATTAATTAATGCCTCTTCTGATACATACTCCTTTGAGGGTAAATCTACCGCATTTAAGTTAATTGTATTTGGACACATAATACCGGGAATATGTTGAACCATTTGGATATCATTCACTGTCAGAAGAATTTCTGGTTCCAAATTATCCAATATCCGTGGTAGACTTCTTTGACCAAAGTCCCAGCGGTCACGACCTCTAGGTTGATTTGCGTGTTGATGAATAACTCGGTCTATTCCGTGCATATTAACTTTTACTTTTTCATCTTGGAATGATTGAAGACCAAGACAATGAACATCAAATTTCTCTGCTAAAGACCACGCAATACCGGCCAAATCATTGGCAAATCCTGTAGGTCCTTGAAGACTATCTCCACAAATTAATATTTTCTCTTTTACCATTTTATCCTTAATTTTGATTTAATACATTTGCATTATGAACATACTTATGACAATAATTACATAAAGTAATTCCATTATTAATATCCCATAAATCTTTACATATTAATGCATCTTCTAAATCTTTAATATTATACTTTCTCAATATTTTATCAAATGTATTAATATGATGAGAAACTAATTTGCCTCCCATTTCATGACAAATTTGGCAAGTATATTTATCTCTTTTATATATTTTTTCTCTCCATTCTATATAATTAGCACATCCTCTTATTAATTCTCTTAATGGAGTTCTTAATTCATTCCTATTTTGTTTCCATTGTAAATGTAGTTTTCCTCGTTTAAATTCTGTTTTTTGAGATATATGTTGTCCTCTTTTAAAGTGTGTTCTGCCAGAATTTAGACACTTATGGTTTCCTTTATTCCAGATTTTAAAGTCTCCATTAATATAATCTTTGTGTAATTTTTTATATTTACAATCTCTACAATGTAGATATTTTCTTTCTCTTATATTATCCAATCTTTCTTGGACTATTTTCCCACATTGTTCGCATTCAAAGAAATATCTATTTCTCCACTTCATATTATAATCCTCTATAATATTTCCAACCTTCATAAGAATCATTTTTAATATCTAATATATTTTTTATTTCTTTATTACTATATCCAAATTCATACAGACTATAATATAAAGAATCTCTTTCTATATTTTTTTCTTTTTGTTTATCTATAGTTTTTTCTCTCATAATATTACAGTTACATTTCTGACAAATTCCTTTCTCATGACGCTTTAAATCTGTTTCACTTCTTACAGATATCATCTCTTTACAAATATCGCATATATAAAATATAAGTTGTTTTTTGGGAAGTTGTGCCTCTCTTAAATAATTAAATATATCTTCTGTAGGCCATTTATATCCATAATCATTTACAAATTCTTTTGGGCAATCTTTTATAATATCAAAAAATTTACATATTTCTTTGTAATTACTAATAGATAATTTGTATTGTCCTGGATTAACTTCATATTTATTAAAATTAAGATTTAAATCTACTTTTAATTTATTTAATAAATTATTTATATCCGATAAAGAAAAACAATTTGTTGATAGTTGTATGTGAGCCCAACATCCTTTTTTATTTTTTCTAAATGTAAAACTACCATCACCAATAAACCAATGTAATAAATTAATTGATGTTAATTTTAAATCCGAGGGAATAATTTTCTTTTTATTTTTATACCACATATCCCTGAATTTATTTATTTCTTTATAGACATATAAACTTATACTATATTGATCTTTACATTTTGATATATAATCGCCAAAATCTCTATCTTTTATTTTATATGTGATTAATTTACCTACTTTGATTCCATTTTTTTCAAAATTAGTTTTTAGATATTCTATATATTCTTTTTTAATACAACAAATTCTAAATGTACGGTTTTTTCTTTTAATATAACCGTCAATACATCCATCACCTAATAAACATCCTTCAATTATTTGTTTAGACATATCATCAAATTCCATATTAAAATCCTCATTTTTATTCTCACTACAATAAGGACACCAACTTCTTCTAGGAGCTGCTTCCCAAATGTGGCCTTTCTCACACTGCCACTTTAATTTAGTCCTATTATTAATATATTTTTCAGAAAGACATTTTCCACCTCTAGATTCAGCAATTCTCTGCATTTCTTCAATTGTTAATTTTTTAGGCATATTACCAACACACATCCTTATACCCGCATTTCGCACATTTATTTTTGTTTGTAGCCTTTTCTGGTATTTCGGCTCCAGTTAATATATAATTGACTTTTTCTAACTTTTTTTCTATATCTATCTCTTTTAGAGGAGTATAATCACTTTCATAAAGAACTTTTAAATCCCCAATCCTTCTAATTACGCATTGAACTTTTTCGTATTTTTCAAATAGAAGAGGAAGTTCCTTTTTCAATAAATAACAATAGGCTGCTACTTGTATTTTTTGGCTTTCATACACTTCTCCATTTTTATTACTCTTATATTCAACAACTCTTAATGTATTTCCACTATAACCTATATGGTCTATTTTTCCACGCACATCCTTATATTTAATCCAAACTTCGTTATCTCCATTCGGATTCTTACTTAGATTATAATGATTAATAGTTCCACTTTTCATTGAGTTTGTCTCAGTTTCTGGGGTTTTCAATACATATTTATGATAAAATTTATATTCACAAAAATCAACATCACTTAATGCTGAGATCCATATCATAATAATTTTCCTCGTTATTACAGTTTAAATTTTGTAAGAAGCTAAGTTTTTATGAATAATTTATTATTTATTATGATATAAACTCCTGCATCCCATTTCAAAACATTTAAATATATACATATTACTCTCCAATGATCTCTTTAAAATAAGACACATATTGAGGAGTTAAAGTTTCCCAAGAATATGGAGTTGGATCAGGAACATTATTTAAATCTCCCTCACGAAATACCTTGAATACATCTTCCACGAATTCTTTTGGTGGATTTCTACCCTTTTCAACTCCTGGAATCTTTGCTGCTTCCTCATAATGAGGAACTGATTTAACTATAAGTTTTCTACGTGCACCTATAATATCCATAGCAATTCCAGATGTTCCACCGGGTCCATTTGAGTTATTCCAAGAGAATAATAAATCGCAGCATTGGATTTTCTCATTCATTGTTTCATCTTTTACGAAGTCTATATCTATTTTAAATTGTTTCTCTCTACCATATTCTTTAACTGCGTCTTTAAGAAGACTTAATGCCGAGAAATCTCCACCCTTCCAGAAAGAGGTAATAAAGTAAACGAATTCATCGTCTTTTAATTTCTCTAATATGGGCCTAATTAATACTGGTAATTCTTTGCCAGTTCCTGCTATAAATCCAGCTGTTCCAAGGACTTTTTTATCTAAAGGAATGCCGTATTTCTTACGCATCGCTTCTTTTCCTTTTTCTGGATATACTAATGCAGGGTGTAAAATAACTTTATAATTCCACGGGTCCCCAACTATTTGATTCTTTGAATGGAATATAAAACCATCAACCATTGGATAAAATTGTGGAAGATAACCTGTGTGATGAGCAGTTATTACTATGGGTTGAGAATATTTCTGAAGGAACCACTGTAATTTATCTGGTTGCATTAAACCCGGCTCGTATTGTAAACTTATTAAATCCACCTTTTCTCTAATTTTATCCACAAATGGCACTGCCTTTATACCATCTATTTTATTTAGATAGGTAACTAATCTATCTGTATAGGTCCAGATCCCGCATCTGTCGCCCATACTTGCACATTGTACTCCGATTTTCATTTAAAAACTCCTATTTCTTTAACTCATTTAAACAGTGAAAGCAGACTGGCCTTCCATTATATCTCAATTGTTTCATTTCTCTTTTATTTGTTATTTTCATCTTTCCAAAATATGTATCCAAGGGAAAGTTTCTTGTTGTGCTCCATACATAAAAGATTGTTCTTATTCCACAAATACTACAATTGTTCGACATATTTTTTCTCCTATCCACTTTGGTTCGACCTATAAACTACCTTCACCGAAGGCAATTTTAATTCTTCCATTTCTTTAATTGCGACGGCAATCCTCTCTTCGAAGGAGTTACCTATAGCAACTTTATTAGTAACTTTTCCGGATGGTTCTCTCCAAACCATTGTTACTATCCGATTGGATTGAACATATATTTTTGGTTGGTATTCTTCGCTACAAACCTTGGCAAATGCCTCTCGTTCTCGTTCATAAACAAGACAAATATATGGAACTCCTGGTTCCACGGCACCTTGTTCAGACCTGTCTGGGAATATAATCTTGCCATTCGGCAGTTTAGCCACCAACTTCTTACTTCCATCGGGTTGCAATTTCCAGCCGAATACGATACACATTATATCCTTGAACAAATCATCTTGCTTACCAACGACTAAATTTTTAAATTCTTCTGCTGCTGGTCCTACCACCCCTTTTCTTTGTATAGCTTCATCGATTGTTAATACTTTCGATGTGCTAATCTGTTCTGAACTATCTTTAAGATTATTCATATAAATCTCCTACCTAAATCAACTCTGAAAATAAACACATCTTCACATCATCATTCATAATTTCTTTTTCCAACTCCTTTGGTTTACAATTAAACAGAGAATCGATTTTTCCCCATAGATTACTTCTTAAATAGTTCTCAAAATCAATTCTATATGAACTGGGCAAACCAGTTTCTGGGCTATACGCAATAAATGCCCTCTTTCTCTTAATAACTCTCTTTCCTTCTGTTTCATCCGATATAATAGGTATCACCATAAACTTTTCATTTAGATTAACTTGAAACCCGTATTCCACGTTTGCTTTCTGTAACGCTTTTATGTGAAATGGCACACCGCCCCAGGTTCCATCTTTCTTCATTTTACCATATGCTGTTATAGGTTTATGTAGGGGTTTCATTGTCCCAAGCAACGTAGAATCAATAGATACAAGATTTTGAACCATTTCTCGTAAGCTATTGATAAGTTCTTCCCGTGTATGTCCTTCGAACACCATAGATATTAGTTTTATTTCTATATCTCCAATAGGTTCTGGGGTTTCACTGCGGAGGAAATCCATTCCTGTAATATCCCAAGTCTCAGAATTATAGATATCTCCATCCTCTGGAACAAGAACATTTCTTGCCTTGGAATGAATATAACCGATTGGATAGAAATTCTTAAAGTCGAGATTCGGTTGAACCAAATAACCTTCACAATACTTGCTAATTTGTTCATTCAAATATGTTAGAAGTTTATCTTTTTCCTCTTTTAGTGAATTTACATAGCAACTATCAGTATGTACGTAAATCCATTCCCTACCTATAGCTTCACAGGATTTCTTAATTTCATCTAATAAATTTCTTACAATACCAGTAATTGCATCCGCAACTTCATAATCTACCATCCTTGAATTTGTCCATCCAAAGATACCGTGAGAAAATGCTGCCGCTTGAGTCTTCAAGGCAAAGTCAATATACTTATATTTACGCCATTCCTGTGTTCCTTTTTCCAGCGATTCCATCATCTTCTTTGCTTTGGCTCTCTCCGTCATAATATCTTTAAGTGTTTCTATAAATACACTATTGTTATTATTGAAATGTATCTCTTTCTCGTTTCCTTCTCGATCTTTGTATTTCACTATATTATCCCCATTTAAATCCTTTGTTTCAGGGGATATATTTTTAGATATAACCGCAAATGGATAGGCGTGAGATAAATCCGTTGCAATAATTCCTTTGTAAACTCCTGGCTTGGCATCTGGTTCTGCTGCCTTATATTTAGGTTCATCATCGTCCTTCTCTTTTCCATAATCTCTGGAAGGAAGAACGAGTCCAGCTTTGTGATAGGCTCTAATCAATGCAATATCATTCACTACCGCAGTTATCTGTGTTTCTTCTATGATACAATGTAAAGACCATGCTAGCATCAAATGAGCTTCTAAACCCCCAAGGAAGTTATCCACAATCTCTGGGATTATTGTATCCAGCGTATTATATATGAATAGTTCCTCCTCGGAAAGGTCTCTAATGTGTTTTCCACCTATATAGGCTTTATCTATGCCGCAGATTCTATGACCGACATTACCTAATGTCCAGTTTCCACGAATCTCCTGTCCATACATTTTCTTTGACACCGTAAGTAAATCTATATCTGAAATGGAATGTTCTATGGCAGGATCGAATGGAGCACCTATATATAGCTTTTTTTCTTCCAATTCTACTATATATCCATAGTTTGAGAGCGATTCCAGTAATTCGGCTATTTTATCCTTATAGAATGTGTTTATCGAGTAGGTGGCAATTATTTCTTCTTTAGTAAACATCCCTATGTTCTTGAGTATGTAATCAGTAACGTCCTTAATTTGAAGCAATTCTTTATTCAATATGTCTTTATCAAACTTTATGTTCCAACCAGTCATCCAGTCATATTCTTGCAGTTTCTGGTATAAATCCAATGCCATTACCAGGCAGTTACTATTGAACTTGGAATCATATACCAAGTCATTTTCCATATCATTTATACAATAAGATATAATATCCTCTGAAACTGGGTGATTTGTCTCTATATCCACTATAACTACCCTTGGTTTGATTGGTTCTGTTGATTTGAACATATCGTAGACATCACAAAGGAATCGCCTCACGAAAAGGATATCTGCCTCGTGTGGCAGTGGGTAACCTTTCCTCTTCCTTAAATCCCTAAAGAAGGCAACCCTCGATGGATGCGATGATTGGAATGAAATCTTCTCACAGGGTTCTCCAAGGTAGGTTTTATATTCCCCGTCATTTTTAGATATATAACAATACGGCAGGAAATTCTCTATCTTAACTTTAATCTTACCAGATAACTTACCCCTACAAAGTAAAAAGATTAGTGGGGATTTCTTATACTTATAGAATTCATAATACCCGCCATAAACCTGTATATCTTTGTTCTTTAGGTCTTCCAATAGTTTCTTATCAACTTGGTCTCCATAGTAGAATTCATTATCATTTACATATACTAAAGAATCTCCATCGAAATCCATTTTCAATAAATCTGGTATAGGTTCTATCATATTCTCTCCGAAAACACCTGTCTCTCATATTCTTCATAAGTAACTTTAGATAATTTTCCTAGTATTTCTGTAGCTTTTTCATAATCAGTTTTCCATATATTTCTATATTTCTTTTCTCCCTTGAATTTAACCTTTTTTTGCTCATCGCAGGACATAAATACTCCTTCTATAACAACTTCAATTCTTCCAGGGATATTACAAGCTTCGTCCGACCCTACAATTTCATATCTAACCATATTACAATTTTTAATATATCCAGTTATATAACAATCTCTTAATATCATATTTCCTATATCTATATCTACTGGACCCGTTCCTGTTACAAGATTTATATCTTCCAATGTTTCTAATTTAAATCCACAGTTTCCTCCACCTGCAAGTGGATAATTTAGTGTATAATTTGTTGGGTTTATTTTTATCATATTTTCACTGAAACATTCGGTCATCTTTATTATCTTTCTTCTTTCGGGTTTTCTTTTCCTTCATAGCTTCGTAATTTTCTATGATTTCCCTGGTCATTTCCTTGATATTGTCTTCGAATTCATCTAACTTTGGAAAACCAGGAACTTGTTCTCCTCTCATCTTTCTAGTTAACAACGTATTATAGACCATAGAACTCACTTGCCTATAGCATAGATACGCTATTGTTCCGCAGCCTGCAATAAATATTACATAGTTATACCACATTATTTTGCCTCATTTTATTGGATTAAATGGACTATTGATTATACAAGTGGCGAAGTCGTCCATCTCCTCTCCAGTCCACTCTTCATCATCCTCGTCATCGGAATCGAGGCATTCTTGACAATAACCATCGTCGTCTACCCAAGGAACTTCCTTGCCGCAATTTCTACAGGTTACCATTTTTACCTCTTCCGTGTCCATATCCGTGGATAAACGCGTCCACGTACATTTTATGGCATATAGATTCGACGTATTCCCAATGTAATTCTGCTAGGGCTCTAATTTCTTTCTCGTTCGTTTCTTTCATTATTTTGCTCCTATCATTTTATTCCATATTGTTCTTAACGGCGTGTCCTCTGTGATTAAATGTTCTATGAGGTCATCAATTATAAAATATACCCCGGTAACTACGAACATCCAGTAGAAGCAATTCAAGAAATCTAATCCATTGCCGGCATTCATATATAAGAAGAATGCCCCGAATGCCACGAAGAATGCCCCCAGATAAGAATGGTGGACCCCTCTCCACTTGAAAGGAACTGGTGGTTTCATTTTTTAACCTCTTTAAATAATTCATAAACATCAAATCCATATAAATCAATAATAATCTTCCTGCATTTTTTGTGATGTTGATATCCTCTCGCTGCAATATGCATCTTTCTTGGTATAGGAACTGTTATCAATGTGTCTATATGATGATATTCTATATCAAACTCTTCCGGTGGGAATGGATTTTCAAATAGATTAAAATATTTCAACCGCTTCCTTCTCCTGCGGTTATTGAATTTCTTTATCGCTTTTCCGTGGGTTGTTTTATAGTATCTCCGCTTTTGAGCGTTCCTATATTTTCTTAATGCTTCGCTAGTTGCCATTTAAATAACCATCCACATCAATATTCTTCTCGCAATATAATTTACATTTTTCTTTTAAACAAAACCCCATTCCATCTAAACTTCTACAACTTAATGGGTCGTATTCCCCGTCATTTATATATTGTATTTTTCTTCTACTTAATTCCTCATCGAAGTCTACAATATCAAATGTTTTCATTTCATCTATAATATCATCCTCGGTCATTCCTTTAGCAAGTCTTAATGCCACGTAGGATAATCTAATCAATTCCCGTGGTTCTGGATCAGTTTTCATTAATTCCTCGATACAAGGATACTCGTGGAACTCCCTCTTTTCATATGTAGTGGGTTTTGCTACATAGGTAGTTAACAGCAAATCTTCAATATCTATAGGAATACCTGGATTATATGCTATTTCCCGGCATAAATCCCCCTTTATATTATAAGTATAAATCATCCGCATAATTCTCTTAGTATCACCGAATATTTGAATATCCGCAGTTTTTAAATCCAGCATATTCACAAACCACTTCTGGAATGCTCGGAGGCATTCTCTACCATATGGTTTAGGAACAACTTTAACCATCACGTGGAATCCCTTTTTCCCTGAATATATCAGGCGAACATTATAGTTTAACTCCACGAACTTATTATAGAGTTTTATTGCATCTTTCCAGGCAAGTTTAATATCCCCATTTGAATCGAAATCAAAGGGAACAAACATTACAAATGGAACTTCATCTACATAGGTGCAGATTGATAAACCTATATTCTCCTCACCAAGGTATCTACCTACAAGTTCATAGATTTCTTCCCTAGTTTTCACCGGTATCTGGTTGCCAGTTCCGTTGCTCCAGTGGCTGAATTTTCTAATTCCAAATGGAATATCTAACAGGTCGCTCATAAATAATCACTATATTCTTATGAAAAATAATAAACTCTTAAATTCCTCGAGGTTTAACTCATTCCAATTCTTATTGTTTTTTTCTAATAAATCCAATTCTTTATTGGTTATTATAATTTCCTCTTTTTCGTTCTTAAAGTATAATTTACAATAAGTTATTTCGTCGGCATCTCCAACTGTTATTTCGTAGCCAAGGATATTGGAGTTATTTAATATTGTTGTAAATCTTTTTCCATTCATTATAGATTTAGTCATAACCCCTAAAATACATATTTATTGTTTTCTTAATTTCTTTTTTATTCTCTGGAAACTCCCTTGAAAGTTCTTCTATAAGTTCCTTTCTGAGTTTCTCCTGTATTATTTCCTTCGGGTAATACATATATTTATGTCCGTGCTCCCCAAATAATTTCTCGTAATCACTTAAATTCATTTATACACCTCATTGATTTTCTTCATAATCTTTTTGTAATCTGTTTCTTCGACTTCCCCTATTCCTAAATGGGGGCATTTCTTAAAATAACAATCTTGGTTTATTCTATCTTTACAATATTTGGGTTTTCTAGGTGTTTTATATTTAGGATCGTAACAAGAATTTTTAACTTTCTTGGTTCTTAATTCTTTTTTATCATCTATATAGAATTCATATACATACTTACCTTTCTTACAATTATATTCTCTGCAACAAAATCCTTCAAGGATAATGTGGTTCCAGCCGATATCATTCGAACTCATAACGAATCTCCATAATAATGCAGCGTTTGCCTTCTTTTACCAGCGTTTTTGCAAGCATATATAATTCCTCCCAGTTGCTTGAATATTTGCTGGTGTATATGTTGCTTTCGTCGTCCTCAATGTCCATCCGGTAGGATTCCTCTTCATAGGCTTTTAATTTGTAGCCCTCTCTACGGAATTCTTTTACCATATTTATAACCTCATTTCAAATAAATACATTTCTAATTCTTTTACGCTAACTCGGTCTATTCCTCTACTTAATAAGTCTTTAATTTCATCGTAAGTAATAAATATTCTTTCATTTATATTCTTTCTGGGGTGATTCCAAGATTTACAACTTTGAGTATCTGTTGTTATTAATTTGGATAATCTTATTCTTCTATTAAAAATCATAATATCAACCTATAATCTATTTATTAATACAAAATCATATAAATCCTTTGTATGTATTTTCTCTATGCCCTCATCGCAAAATTTCTGTATATCTTCTTGTGTTACTATAAACTTAATCCCATTGGATAAAGTTACTTCTAATTCATCGTGGATAGTAATTAGTGTTTCTCCAGTTTCGTTATATAATACAATGGAATTCATAATACCTCCAGAAAATACTCTAATTCTGTTAAAGGTGTTATCATCTCTAATACAGATAAAGACCATTCTAATTGTCTTCCACTCGGTTCTCTAAATATAAGAGGATATTCTTTATTCTTTCCCATTTTAATAAACTTAAAATAATTAGTACTATGATTTACAAATCTATAATATGCTCCATTCTTTAAATCTTTTTTTAAAACTGTCATATTAATTCCGCCATATAAGCCATTTTAAATTCTTCAAGTGAAACTTTTTTGTAATCTTTACCAAGGATTTTTTTAACTCCATTGAATTCATCAATAGTTAAGATATAGTCCGGTTCCAGGTCTTTCTTGTGGAACCAGATAAAAACCATATCTCGTGGAGGAACTCCAAAATTATATGGGAATTCTTCAATTATCATCTATTATTAGATACTCTTACTAACATCTCTTGAGAAGTCCTTCATTTTATAGTATACTTTCTCGAGAACTTCTACATCTCTTTCGTTGTGGTCCAGAATATATGCTAGTGCCTTCGGATTTCCAGTTAATGCTGTAATCCAATAATATCCATCTATGTGGTTCTTTCCTTCTATGCCGAGTAATCTCGCCGCATCTTCCATTCTGTTTCTATGGATACATAATCTATTACGGACCATATAATAGCAGTCTTTATGATTATGACTACCAAACTTTGGAAACTCTATATCCCAATATAATGCCCTCGAGCGAATAAATGGGACATCGAACTTCGTGCCATAGTAGGTAACTATTAGGTTAAATTTTCCTACATCCGCTATACATTCCTTAACTAAATCCTTATCGAGGGTTCCATTGTCGAGTTCTTTCTTATTTATTGCTCGTCCAAGGATTTTCTTGTTGTTTGCTTCTTTGATACAATAAGATAGCATAATTCCAAAATCTGCCTTCAAATTGGAGGTCTCGATGTCCAAAAATCCTATCTTAAGTTTGTCTTCGTGTTCTGCCAGGTAACAGGCAGGGTGTTCAGCGTATAAATGTCCGTGCTTACAATGTTCTGTGAATAGCACAGCCAAATCTTGCTTTTTCATACCCATCGGGTTGAATTTACTTTCTTTCATTCAGTTCTCCTAAATACGGAAAAACACCGTATTCTATTATTGTGTCCCATACAAACCGCAACTAATGCGACCTCTTTGGCATTTTTTGGGCAAGCAGGAACGATATAATGTAATAATCCGACACATCTACCGATTGCCACTGAATTAATCGCGTTCCGAACTAATTCGTTGGGTTCTGGTAAAAATCCGTTGAATTGGTTATAGTGCCTAGCATCATCTAATGTATAAGGTGGATCTATTAGAATTGCCTTCCAATCTCCGTGAGGAATTCCTTTCTTTACATCCTGGCAGAAATCTGGTTGTAATGCTGGGTCTATATCCAAGGTTTTGTCATTTGGTCCGTAGGCTTTCTTATTAGGATATGCCTTTGCCATTCCTCCACATACGTGGAGTATGGGGTCATCTGTTGAACATCCAAGTAATGTTCTCGCTCGCTCAAGAAATCCATTTGGATAACTTCCATAGTATTTCACTTTTGGTCTAGCTAAAAGCCAGACATCACATACAGGTCTATAACTCATAATTCACCAAGGCCACATTTTCTTTTTCTTTCTCTTTATTAACCACTCGATTGATATATATGCAAACCAAACCACCAAGAAACCAAGAATCAGCGAGGTAATTATATATCCCAAAGTATTAGTTCTAACTTCTAACAAATTATTGTGTATAGAATAGTCTATTGCCCAGAAAAATAACCCGGAGACAATAAGACTAATCAAGATCATCAGAGCGAATAGGCCGTTTTCTTTTAGGTAATTCCCCATCTTTTTCCTCCTTGAATTTTGGCATCCAATTATAGCATTTCATATTACATAGATTACAAGGTTTTTTCTTCTCCCCTTCTTTTAAGTAACCGACTCCACCGCAGGTAATACATTTTATCTTTACCATATCTTCGCTCATTTCGTATATTTGTTCCACTTTATATATCATTTGTTCTTGTATCTTGTTTGCCTCTAAAATATGCTCATCCCGTTTTCTTGCCATACTTTTAATCTCGTCTTCTAATTCTTCTTTCGTTTTCATTTCTTCCTTTCCTTATATCTACAATAACATATAACAAAACTCATCAATCCTACCAGAAAAATAATCATTGCCGCTAGGACTAAAAGTTCAAATGGATTTACAATAAATAGGAATATACAGAATATGGAACCCAGTATAACCCAGAGTATATTATTCTCTTTGGTATCCTTTTCCATTTTCACAGCACGACCCTTCGCAGGATTTGGTGTATTCCTTTTCTTCAACAATCACAACAACATTATCCTTTGTATAGATATGAACTCTGTATCCGGGTGTTCCTTTTAATTCAAACCCAGATTCTTCGAGGATTTCACAGATATTTTGTTTTAAGCTCATATCATCTCCATAAATGCTTCTTCTTTAGTTATTTCTTCTTCTAAATAATCCCAAGGTTGCGGCCATTCAGCGAACATATCAGAATATATTGCCTTTATATTTAGTCCATCTATACTATAAATATATAATAGGGTTCCGTTTCTTGTTATCCATCTATAATATTTTTTCATATTAATTCCATAAATGCTTGTTTTTTAGTTATTATATGGGTATCATCAAAATAATCGTCTTCATATATATTTATATCGTATTGATAACTATAATTATCAAACCAATCGTTTTTCATTACCCTAATGTGATATGAAAATTTATCTTTTTTTATTATTTTGAATACAAATTTTCTTTCTGAATTATTCCTACTTATGTCTCTAATTCTTATCTGTCCTACTTTTATTTTATTTATGGAGGAGTTCATATAAATTCTCCGCTGCTTTTTTTCCTAATATAGCCTCGAGTTCTTTAGGCGAAGCCCTACATATATCATCAATTGTTTTGTAACTTCCGAGGCAGAGTTTTGCTGTCTTTATACCAATGCTTTTGGCACAGGTCAAGGAGTTCTCTTTTCTATCTTGTAAACTCTGCGGTTTTCTTAATAGTAATTTTGGTCTTTCGTGGTGCTTTCCATCTTCATTGAGTTTCTTTTCAAGTGAAGCAAGGAACGATACGAACTCGTTTTCCGTGTCGAATTGCATTATTTTAACCTTTGGGTAACTTAATAGGATAGTTGTTAATGTTCCTAAATATACTGAATGGATATATCTATTACGGCAAAAATAGAACGCTTCCCATTTGTTGTCGTTAATAATAGCAAGTATAGGATTTTCGTATTGAATTAGAGAGTTTAATTGAGTAAACAATCGTTTATCTGAAATAGAAGCAATAAAATCTTGTATTGTCTTTCTTTCCACGGCATAACCATCGGAGAGCAAGTAGTCTCCACATTCAATGAATTCCTCAACTACAAGTAAGTCCTTCTTACCTTTTAGTTTTTGAATTATTTGTTTTGGTTCCCTTGAGTCTACTATCATTCTTTTTCTTCTTTTTCTTTTTAACATTTTTATTACATTCACTATAAGGTTTACCTGGGTCATTTGGATTTGTCTTACACTTTCCGTGTTTTATTCTCTTAGGTTTTTCAACATACCCATCGTAACAAGTTTGTTGAGCTATAACAGCCGTTTCATTATCCCAGATTTTTCCATTGTCCTGGTAATATGCCCCGCATCCCTTCATACACTTTTTCCATTCTTTTTCATTAACTTTTGGGTTAATTTCTCTAACTTCCACCTTTTTCTCTGGAGTTCTAAAAATATATCCAATAACAACCCCAAATCCATAACCAATTAAACCAAAAATCAATAAAGTTATAAATTCAATCATATCCACATCCATATTTGAATTTCCTTCGGAATGTTCTCATTCTTCATTCCACTGCAACAACCCTGTAGTGTTTTCTTTTCACAATCTTTTTTGCTTTTTCTATCGCTTCATCATTATTTTCAGCTTCTACTTTAACTTGAACTTCGTCATATCTAAATAACCCAGCTGCTAAATCAAGTCCAAAATTGGTGTCATAACAATTTATTGTGTATTTCATAGTTGCTCCAACATAAGTTCTTCGGGAGTAATCCACTCTCCATCTTTCTTTTCATCAGCTTCCTTTATTCTCTTAAGTTGTTCAATCGCTGCATTTAAAGTTGGAAAATCTAGACTAGCCCAATGCACCTTATATTCTCTTTCAATTCTCTTATTAAAAAAGCCGACTTCTTTTTCATGAAGAATGTATATTCTATATGAAGGATATAATGAACTATATACTTTTTTTATCTTATATTTTGGATATTCTTCTTCTATCATAATATCTCCGCAAATTGTTCCTCTTCTGTTATCCACTTACTTTTTATTTTTCCTTTTCTTTCCATCAACTCTTTTTTCTTTTCTATAGCATCTTTTAATTTAATAAACGATTCTTCTTCTATATATAAAGGAAGTAATGGAACTTTTTTACATACACAATAGAAGGTAATTGAACTATTTGAATGCCCAGGTCTTTGTTTTATCCTAAATTTAGTACCGTTTCCCATGCTTCATCGGCCTTCCTTCATTAATTTTCATCTTCTTAAGAATTTCTTCCTCGATATCAATATCCAATGCTTCAACCATATCAAATAAACGTATGAATGTATCAGCTATTTCTTCTCGGAAGTTAGCCTCGTCCCCTTTTCTATCAGCCTCACAAGCTTCTCCCAATTCAGTAACTACAAGCATAAGTAATTCAGAAATTGCCCTCGGTTCTTTCCAAAATCCTTTTTTAGCTGCTGTTTCGTGTGCCCTCTTACATAACTCTTTTATTTCCATGTTCCCTCCTTAAGACTATTTTTCCTAGTATAATATGGCTTAAATTGAGTTTTTGTTAAAAAGTATGCTATATTAGATAGTTTTTCGTTAAACTTATCTAATATATTATACATTTTTTATGCCACATCTTTATCTGCATCCGCAGGCTTTTCCATCTCCGATTTCTTAAATGCATACCTTTCCATCGCATCTTGGAACTCATTTAGAAGATCCATTTCAAGCCCGAATTGGTCTCTACTAACTTCTATAGTTATAGTTTTGTATCCGCATTTATCGCAGATACGGGTTCTTGTCCAGTAGCCAGTTCGCTTGGACATTCGGCTGCCTTTGGCCATAAATTGGCCTTCGTTGCATTTTGGACAAATTATATATATCACCTCTTATTTTTCTCTTTTATCTTACCAAAATCAAATTTGGTTCTCTTTTCTGTCTTAATGGTTTTTATTCCATCTTTCTCATTCTGTTTCGCTTCTTTCTTTTCTTTATCTATTACAAATAATTCATCGTAAGCTTCTACCACGCATTTGACTCTCCAACACTCTGGAATATCCTGCGGTAAATAACCAGCAACAATTCTAGCATACTTATATTCCTTGTATGTGTAGAATGGGTCGGTTCCTTCTATTAAGGATTTATTTGCGATGCTGTCTTGCTTCCACTTTAGTAGGTTTCTTTTTACCCACCCGTTTTCTATCTTGTTTTGGCTGTATTCCAGGAGCTTTTTGTTGCACCTGTTTGGGTCTATTTTTCTTACTTTTTGGCTCTTCATATGGTAACTTCCTCCCACAATTGGGGCATAATGTTAAATTAGTTATAGGCGGACCAATAACTTTAATAATTTGGTGGCAACTTCCACAAAGTATACAATCCTTTGGCAGTTTCTTCATCTTCGCTGGTAATGGAATCCAAGGCAATCCGTGGGCTTTGGTTTTCATCGGTTGAGGAACTATCTTGCTCAAAGGCAATTCCTTGTTGATTATCTTCATCAAAGTTTTGAAGTAATCTGAACTCTCGTCCACAACAACTGTATCGAGGTCATCTATTAATCCAATTCCTTTATGATATTGATAGTAGCAACCATCCCAACAATCCCAGATAAACATCTGTTTGGTTGGGGTTTTTAGAATCCATTCCTTCCTTGGCGGGTGCTTTCCTATATTGATTGCTAATTTCCGCTTGCTTTTAGTTGTCTTCTCATATCGTTTGTATTTTTCGTCGTTAGATTTGTATTCTCCGTGGAGATATTCTCTGTGTCTATCTAATAGTTCTTCCGAATCGCACATAGCATTACAACGAGGACAAGATAATTTGCCTCGAAATTTACTTAATTTATCTCTCATATAATTCCTTCTTCCTTCACTTTCCTTCGTTTCCGCTTATTTTTATTCTCATAAAGTTCCCGTTTAATATTTTCGTAGGTATTTCCTTGGGTTTTCAATTCTGAAACTATACAACCAGCAATTCTGTTTCTATAGATTTTTCCGTGGATATCGCAGATTTCATTTAGAAGCAGTTTATTCTTGTTAAAGTCCAGAGAAACTCTGTCTGGAAACTTCTCTATAATTTCTCGGGCATATTTTTTAATTTTGTTGTCTTTTATGTTTCCTATATTACCAATCCTCCGTATCCTTCTTCATCGATTATTGCACAACCACAAAATGGGCAAGCATAAACCATATGCTGTATATCTAACTTTCTGTGGCAATTTGGACAACTTCTTATTATTCTCATACTCTCTCTCCAAAACTTAATTCCTCATATTCTTGCTTCGTGCATTCAGACGGAGATTTTCCGTGCAAAGCAACGAATATAGTATAGTCTTTTAAAGACATAACCATAGTTCCACCATCTTTAAATGTGATTTCTATTCTTTGTTGGGATTCTGGAATTGCAGGTGGTTCCCAATTTCCGTAGGCACTACTATTACCAGATATCGTAAAAAATCCAGAACTAATATTTGATGAAGTATTAGTATAAGTATAGTTACCACTCATTAAACTTTGGCAAACTGCCGGATTTATAATAATATTGCTTGGATAATAACTATTACTTGTCTGTGTACCCATAATCCTTCATTAATCTAACCGGATATTTCTGGTTCGTATCTTGTTCGTCCGGTCTTCGTATCAACATAACCCGTCTAGCCTCGTGGTTCCAATTTGTTTCCTTACGGGTCTTTGCATCTGCATCCAGTATTAATAAGGCATATTTTGAATTGTATAGAATAGGGTCTCCACCCCAAGCCTTACCAAAATCCCTACCAAATAAATTCATCGGGTCAACTGAAGCGTGGTGGTTTACAATAACCGCTATATTATGTCGCATCGCTATTTCAATCAATAAACCAAATAACCGTTCAGTGAATTGTGCTCTCGTTGGAAGATTTGCCGTGCTTGAACCGATAGCCATTTTAAGAGGAGCTGTCATAGAATCAATAATAATCATACTATAATTCTTCCATTCCTCTTCTTTAATCGTTGGAGCACAGGTTTCAAACTGGACTGTATATCTTCCACCTTTGGACATTTCAATCATAGGCAGAAAACCAAATATCTGAAATAACTTCTGGATTGATTTTAACTTTAAATCTGCCAGGCTTGTTATATATTGGAATTTATCCGTTAATTCCTTCGGAGGCACATTATACCTTGAGTTAAATTTATTTATGATTGAAAAAAAGTCCTGCTTCCTAATTCCTTCTGTATCTATATACAGGGTTTTTAGGTTTGTTTTATCTATATTAGCGATTCCAACTTGATATGCTAACATAGACTTGCCACACTTTGGTTCTCCAAAAATCGTGGTGATAGTTCCATAAGGAATACCCCCACCAAGTAATTTATCAATTGTATCTGAACCTGTGGATAATTTATCTAATGAATCAATTTTATTAACCATTTTGTCAAACTCCAAATTCATAAGCAAGTAAGAGATATGTTTACATGCTTTGTCTTTGTTATAAACATAAGAATCACATGAACACCACGCCTTATTCATTTCTAAGTCTACATTTGTATTATATGTTTTTCCAGAATCTCCTAATATTAAAGCACGTCCAATTCCAATATTATCATAAAAAATTGATAGAATTTGCATAAGGTTCTCATGTATTATAATATCCTTTTAATATTAACATTCCTGGATTGCTATAACTCATACATATCATAGTAACCATTGATGGATGTAGTATTGTATAAGGTAACGCTTTTTCGAGCAATTCTTCTTTTTTTATCTCTTCAGATATCATTTGGTAATCTTACTCCACATTTAGGACAATTTTTTGGTGGAACATTTGTACACCATCTAAAGTGACAGTTGTTAACACAAACATATAGTTTTGTTTCTTCGTTCATTTCAATCTTTCCGACAAGTCTTTAATTAATCTTTCGGGTTTGTCTTTTAATCTTGCACCCATAAATCCTGGGTGTCCATCTATCTCGAGGTAATCTAATTCCTTCAAGGCATCACGCCAGTATAATGCTAAATCGCCTCTCAAAGAGCCGCTACCGTCTGCCTTATTAATTGCCAGAGTTGTAACTTCATCTTCGAGATTCATCATCGTAGCAATGTATCCAGCCATTCTTAAGTTGGAGTCATAGATACAAACCTTTAGATTATCAAATGAAAATATCTCACAGGCTCGATTTATTGTTTCGAACTCCGCTTTTACTTTTGCCTTGGCAATTTTACAATCCTTGTTGTGCATTATATCCATTGGAGTTTCTGCCTTCTTAACCAAGTTCAAAGCTGTCTCATACGCTCGAGTTCGTAATAGAGCATTAATTCCCGAGGAAAGTAACTTATATAAGATAAAAAAACTGGTTTTCCATTTCCAAGTGTATTTATCCTGGTATGAAGAAGTCTTTACCTTGGTTAATAGCATCGGGCATTGTTCAAACACTTCGTAAGGAATGAGTTCCGGCTGTCCATCCCCGAGCAATCCTATTGCTAATTTCCACCATTGAGATTTAGGAATTACATCCTTGCAATGTTTCCAGGCAATTAAACTAGCTGGTTCTTCTGAGGTAATTAATGTATATTTATGCCCTTCTGGATAAGGAGAGTGATGGTCAATTACCGTAAGACCTTCCAAATCTTGCAGAGGTCTCATGTCTGTCATGAAATCCCCCTGTTTAAGACCCGTTGTATCTCCGAATTGACCATCCCAGATTTGTATGATAGCGTCTGGAACCGAAAAAGAAAGGAAATATGCAGCGATAATTCCGTCTGCATCATGATGTGTTCTGATAGTTGTCATAATTAGAGAACGGATACCTTCCCGTCCTTTTCCACTACAATTTTCTCTCTAACTAATTTAGACCACATTCCCTCAACTTCATCTTGGGATTTACCTGATAACAACGCCACAGTTTTAACTAATTGGCTCTTTTGAACCCCTTTAGTTACCATTGGATTTTTTACTTTTAAATCTGATAAAATTTGTTTAACCCCACTAATATCTGGACCGGTTGGAGAGGGAGTGGAGGTAATTTCCTCCCTTCCAATGTACCGAATAGTCCAATTCCACTTGCCAGTTTTCATTGCGGTCCATTTTGTTCCTGGCAATTCTTTTGCTGGAATTTCGTTGGCTCTGAAAGCTGAAATCCACGCTTTACAAAGGTTTGTTTCCTTACCACCGAAAGAATAAACCATCGGTGCTCCTTTGATAATTGCTTCCGCTTCTACTTTGGACCAAGGTAATCTTGGTTCTCCACGGAAATTTAGGATGGGATTTCCATTGGCATCCGTAACTGGCGGATTCCAAACCCGTCCAACTATATCTTCTTCACCTGGATCAGTAACTCGTATCTCCGATTGAAATACAATTGTTACTTCACCATCTTCTTCCTTTTGGAAGAAATACTGCTTTGGTCCTGACGATAAAATTTCGTCGAACATATCTTCTGTTAATACTTTGCTCATTTTTTGTTCTCCTTTTTTTCTTACATTAAACTATTAATTCTTAATTAAACCTTGCATATCAAAGAATAATGGCAGTCCATTGTTACCGAGTGGAACAAAATAAGTTCCTTCCATGTCTTTCAAGTGGCTAATGAAATACCACGTTAAGTAAGCCGGTGTTAAACTTTCGTGGATAATTGCCTGTGCATCTGCGATTCCTCGTGCCTCAACTCTTTTCCGTTCAGCTTCCTGCGTTTCCTTTTGTAGAACGAATTGCATTTGTAGAGCTTCCTGTTCTGCCGCTAATTTCTTTTCAATAGAAGTTGTAACGGTTGAAGGTAACTGCAAATCTCTCAATAGAACTTTCTCAAGAATAATTCCCCTCTCTGCTAATACTGGTTCTAAAACATCAAAAATCTCGTTTGTAATGTTTTCCCTTCCAACTGTATATAGAGCCTTCGCTTCATATTTTGCTGTGATTTCTCTAACAACAGATCTTAATTGAGATATTATAACTGTATCTGAATATTCAACTCCCAATTTTTGTGCTATTTCGTCCGCTTTAGTTGGCATAATCTTATATAGAATTGATACATCCAATGTAACTATAAGTCCTTCCTTGGATGGAACGGACGATATTTCAAATACTTGCTGTGTTTGTGTTGAATATTGAATTACATCTGTAAATGGATTCTTAAATGCTATTCCAGGAGATAACTCTTCTGGAGAGATACTTCCAAATGTATTCTGAACTCCTACAGTTCCAGCGTCCACCGTAACAATACAATCAAATCCTAAAATAGATAATGGACAAATAATTAACGATCCAATGATAATTATTGACCATAACTTCTGTGGAAGTAACGGACCGTCATTTTTATCCATTCTTTTCAAAAATATTGCTACAATAGCAACGATTAAAAAGAATACTCCTAAAATTACTCCGAACATTTTATCGCTCTCCGAATATCCATTCTAAAATGCTCTTGGCTTTTTTTGGCTTGTCTGTATGTCTGCTTCTAATTTTTTCTTTTTCTTTGTCTTCTACCATATGTTTCACCTAATTTTTCCAATAATTTTTTTTACACCAATTATGAAGAGAGAAATGAATTTTATATAATAAACCCTTGTCTAAATCATAAGTAGTTATTAATATATTCTCATCAAATTTTGCATTATAATAATCTAATATTTCTATTACTATTGAGGCTGCGATAATATCTATATTTGTTTCCATATCCTCTTGAAATAGACCTTCTGATAATTTAATTCCTTCGTCTTTATATAGAGAACCTGTAAATCCTAAATAAGATATCATACAACCAACTCTTGCTCCAAGAACAGTAGAATATAATATATCTATATTCTCATCTTTCCATCTGTTGAGAACAGCCACATCTTCGGCTCTTTTAATCTTATACATATCCTCTAATAAAAGGATATCTTCTTTATATTCTAATATTTTACTATAATCTTGCTCATACTTTATTTTATTTCTTCTATCTGTTATGAGCATTGTAATTTCTTCTAATTTCAAATCTCTTGCGAGTTTATATAAAGGATAATTGCTTTTGGCTCTTTTAGTTATAGGTTCTTTAGAGCCTTTTTTTCTGAACTTTATGTCTCCACTAGTCATTTGATTTTACCAATTTCTTCTTTTTACACCAATCTTCCCAGGATAACTCAACCTCATCTTTTAATGTATATTCGAATGTTGGGTCGTCATCTAATGTATCTGATAGATTTTCCCATTCTGGATAATCTTCTTTCTTTCCTTTAGTTCCAGAAGGTAAATTAATTATCTCGGTCTCGGTTTCATTGTAAGCAAGTTCTTCTAATACATTATTATCGGAATCTATTACACAACCTGTTTCTGAATTAAACCTAACTTCATTATAAGAACCAGTAATTGCAGTTCCATATCTTTTCCTATTTTTAATCTCTTGATCAACCATACTCTTTCTTTGTTGCATTTCTTTGTATTCTTGAGCGTATGTTTGGTCATTAAGATTATGATGTATTCTATAATATACTAAATCTCTATTATATTTACTACTTAAGAATTTTAAACTGGAATTGTCTAATTCAGCCAATAGATTATCGAATCCATTTTGACTTCTATATCCAGAAGTCCTTAATTTATTCATTTTATTCTTCATAAAAATCCAACAGGGTTAAGGATTACTTACTTCCCAGTAATAATCATATCCATCTTCTTGTCTTATTCTATCTAATTCCTTTTCTTCCTGTTGTTCCTCATATAAATGTTGACATGTTGCACACATACATACAGACTCATATTTTATAATACCCCAAAGACTATATAATTCCTCTGGACTAATAATATCATATTTATATTTTATATTTCTACCACAGAAAAAACAATTAACTGTAGTAAGAGTTGAATCTTTTTTTACTCTATTAGATTGTTTATTGTTACTCATATTAATTTACTTTTTCTCCTCATAAAATATCTAATAGGAAGGTGGGGTTTATATACTTTTCGGTGGTTTTACCTCATTTTTGGTCTTAAATGTAGAAATTTACGTAATTTCGAGGTTTTTTCCTGTATTTCTTCGGGTGGGTTTTTTAAATGACATAGAACATTGCCTCGCTGCCAGTTAATATCTCGAACCTACCATTTGGTTCAGATATGTTTTCTGGTGTGTATTGAGCGTAATTCTCTTTTCTAATTGACTTGTGCCAAGACTTATCTTCAAAATGAATCCATCTTATCAGATAGTATATCCTTTTCTTTTTGTATCTCCATCCATATGTATAATCCTTTAATTCAATTATTTGTCCTATATCTCCGGTTTCCTTATCTCTTATAAACTTTCCTATCATTTTATCCATCATATCACTTCCATAAATACCTGGGTTTTCTTTAGCTCTATCTCCACATCTCCTTCCTCGTAAGGAAATTCACATTCTCCAAGATAATGTGGGCTAGCATTTCTTGGAGTATTTCTCCAATAAAGATACACCAAATTCTTACCAATACATTTTAAAACGAATTCCTCTTTAAGTCTTTTGTTTGTAACTCTATAATATTTTCCTACTCTCATATTACGAACACCTTTTCCTCCTCGTAAACTATTGATAATATCTTATTACATATCTCCTTCCTTATTTTCCGTTGGTCTTTTGTTGCTCTCTGTTCATTATGTCTACCTATATTTAAGGCAGATTTTATACATTCTCCGAATTTTCTTAATCTATCTCTACAATTAGTGCATATCTTCATATCCCCCAAACTACTTTGAAAAATAAATCCAAATTCACAATCTGAAGAGTCACCAACATTTAATGCTATAAAAGTAGTATGGTTGTTACACATATCTCCCCCACATAATTCACATTTTTCTGTGGCAACAATTCTTTTACAGCAATCACATATAGCAAATTGTCCTGTCGTCATAATTCCTCCATAAATATCTCCATTCTCCATTTATCTACGTTGGCGTGGTTAATTTCCTCTGATAATTCCAATACGCACTTCTCGCATATTCTTATAGAACCACTATTTCCATAGGAACCTGTATAGGAAAAACTAACCCGTTTTATATACTTCGGAATACACCTATCGCAAATTGAACACTTCTGCCTTCCATCTGTGTGGTCTCTAAACCATCGTTTTACTGCCGAATCTTCCTCACTCATAATAACTCCAGGAAAATTTCCGAATCAAAATTATCTATTTTTTCTATACTTGAATAAGCAAAATATTTTCCAGATATCTCTTTATAATTATCTACATCTATAGTTCCATCTAGTTTTCTCCTAATAAAACAACGTTGCTCAAATTCTACTATGTTTATATTATTTGGATAACTAGCTACTTTCTCTCCAATTTTTCTTATTATACCAAAATATATCCTTGTAGCATCTGTATAATAGTAGATAAATTTAACCTTATCTCCCACTTTAATCATAATAACTCCACGAGAAACTCGTTTTCAGTTAATAAGTAAGATTTTCCATCTTTAAAGGAGAATTCATCTAAACAACATTCTGTTCCTGAAGGAAGGTCTTTATATGTGGATTGATATATTCTAAATATGGCAAATCCATCTTTAAGTTCGGTGGAAATACCAAGGGATTTATTACCTAATTTACTTATGAAAAGGTACTTCTCTCCGACCTTAAATTCGGTTAATTTCTTAATTCTTTTCATAACATCTCCAAAAAAGCCTCTTGCTTGCTGATATATTCTGATTTGTATTTGCCATCATTTTCTGTAAATACCCACTTTTCATCAACTATATCTGAATCTGGACTTTGGAAACCCCAACTTCCTTTTATAAATATTATTTTATATCTATCTTTAGATATTTTTTTAGCTATATAGAATTCTCCTGTTCTAACTCTAACGTCCTTAATGTATTTTGAATATCCCATTTTTTCCCTCGTTATAATAACCAAAAGAAAAGTTCTCCTTTATCTTTTATTTTTTTGCAATAATCACAGAAGTTACTTTTTTCCTCAAAGTTATGTTTTCCAGTTGAGTGTTTTATCCATTCATCATGTTCAATTAATATTTCTCTAAAAAAGTCCGCATTATATTGAAAACTACCACGATGACAAGTAGATTTAAAGACTTTTGTTATTTTACATATATAGGTATTATTGTCTACACCATCTTTCGTATGAATAATAAAGTCCCCAACCTTAAATTTAGTGGATTTTGAATAGGACATTTCCCTTCCCCTTAAAACAATACATACATTGATTACAGGTCATAGTATTTCCCTTACCTTTCTGGCATCTAAATCCAGTTATGTTTTTCTTATATAAAGGAATTTTCCCTGCTCCGTTGTCTATAACATATGCTTTTAATCCTTTCCTTGGAATTGTTGCTGTATCTGGCCAAATTGTCCAATAAACTACCATATTCTTGGGCTTTTCGCTCCAATCTAAATTAAACATTTGTGTATATACGAGGAATTTCTTATCTGGCGAGGATTTACAGATTTTAAACCACTTCTCGAGGTATTCTTGAGAATAGAAATCCCCTGATTCGTGGATTCTAATATACTTGCTTTTCTTTTGGGAGATTATATTTTTAGTTTCATCTACAAACGTTGCCTTTAAACTATCAAATGTATTAGTCATCCGATTAATAAAGGCATTTTTATATGCTCTCTCTGCCTTCTTTGCATAGCAGTATTTTTTACATAGTTCCGTTGCATTCGGACAGGTATGTTCAGATAGTAAAGAAAACGTTGGAATATTCATCCGTCTGTTTCCATCGCTCATATATACCATATCTTCTCCTATAACATATATAGAAAAATTCCTATCTTAATTTCTTCTTCTGTTTTTCCGTTAATTATTTCTTTTATGTCTTCATTACTAAAATACCATCCATCTTTATCATAAAATATTTCTTTACAATGACCATTTCCATTATGTAGATAACCACTTAATTCTCTAATTCTAAATAAATGCCTTGGTTTGGTTCCAATTGATTCTATATACTTACCAACAATAAATTCTCTACCTTTAAGTCTAGTACTCAAAAATATATTCCTTAGTATATAATATCTTCCAGGAATTAGTTTCATATTACCTCCCATTTAGTATCTCAACAAATAATTCCTCTGGGATTTTTCCTCTTTCAGTTGCATTCTTTAATCCTTGAGTTCCTGTTCTTGAACCTCTCGGTGCAGAGGTATGGCAGGTATCTCCATTTTTACATACAGGTTTTGGTATCCAAGTCATATTATTTGTCCATATATCAGTTGGTTTCATCCGTATATCTCCATATTGGCAATAAGTAATTGTAACTCTCCTATAATCTGCAATTCCATATTTCTTAAATATATCGTCTATTACTTTACGCATAACTCCCCGAGGATTTTCTATATACCATTCTGTTGGTTTATTTATAGATATAATCTCTATAGTTCTGTCAAGTAATTGTAATCCTAATTTAGCCGTTTCAGATTTAGGTATATACTTTCTGTATCCTCCAGTCCAATGTCTACTTATAGAAGCAACACTAAATCCTGTGCAAGGAGGAGAAGCCCAGAATATATCCACTTTCTTAATAGTTTTTGGCATTTGTAGTATATCTATACATAAATCTGGATTTAAATCTGGATTATTATCAATAGTAAATACATCGTGGTTATATTTTTTCATTACCTTACTAAAGGATTTTGTTCCAGAAAACAATTCTATCGTATTCATTTTTATAATACCTCACAAAATATCTCGAGTTTATCGTGTATAACTTCAAATTCCCTTATATCCCAAACCTGTCCAGAGAAACCGGGCATTGATTTTCTTATTTCATCCTTACTTGATATAATATTAATAACATAATCGAGGTATAATCCTGCTCCAGTTTTCATACCTTCCTGTATTCTTGTTATTTTTCCTACCATCCCCTTAACTGCTTTTCTATCTTTTTGAGAAATCCCAGATTCCTTCCATTTATCTCCCCAAGGATTTGTTATTCTCACCCAATCTCCAACTTTTGGTTTTCTTTTATTACTTTTTAACTTCTCCATTTTGTATCGCTCCAAGTCTTATATTTCCTCGGTCTATTTATTATCGGTGGTCTTTCCTCTAAAATATCATACTTCTTACAACAATTGTGGCAAAATACATCCATAGTATCTAATTCTCTGCTACAGTGTTTAATTATTAAATTAGAGGCAGTTCCTTTTATATTTCTGCTACTCCCCCAAACAAAAAATATGGTTCTCTCCCCACATATTGAACAAATTTTACCCATCTTCTCCCTCTGGTTTATATGTGTGTGTATTCTTTCTAAGATGTTCTTCCATTCTTCTATTCTTGTAATCCCCCTTATAAGGATAATATGTTTTATGCTTTAATTTTTTGATTTTCTCCGCTTCCTTTGCCCAGTCAGGATTACCGTCCTTATCTTTTTCTATATGTAGATTTCTAATCATAGAAACTGTTCCAATCCTTTTGTTTATTCTATTTTCTGTTGTTGCTTTTGAATAAGTTGCTTGGCAAGGTTTACATCTAATTGTATTCCAATTTCTTGGAGGTATTCCTTCTATCTTTTTATTACAATCCACACAATATCTACTATTACGTTCCAATACAACTTCTTCCATTCTTTTTTTGTATTCTTCTCTCTTCTTTAAAGCATTTTCGTGTCGTTCTCTATTAATTTTTTTCTTTTTACACTTTACACAATAAAACACACCATTGTACGGTCTCATATGGTAATATGTCATTTCCTTTTTACATTCTGGGCAAGTCCTCATTAAATTAGGAACATACCCAAATTTCCTTCTGCCATAATGCTTTGGTCTACAGGTTGGGCAGTAATTCCGATATTTTCCGAGATGTTCCCCTTCTTTCCTTTCAACAACCATTAATTCCTGGCATTCTAAACAAGATTTTAGAACTATTACTTCTTCGTATTCTCTTGCATATTTCACCTTAAATTCTTTCCTGCAAGATTCACATCTTATTTTATTTCCCCTATATTTCCCCCTCTCCATTGGTTTTTTACAATCCAAACAAAAAAGAGGTTTTAGTATTTTAGGAACGTACCTTTTTCTACTTCTTTCTGCCACACGCTTCCTTGTATATTCTACTTGGCACGGTTTACAACGTACACTTCCATAAGGTCTTTCTTTTATAGAAATACCACAATCCAAACATACTCTTTCTTTATCCATTTCTAATCCCCCACTATATCCATGAATTCCTTATATAATTGCAATGTTCTCTCTCCCTTTTGATATCTATTATACACCTTATCTAATAAGGCGGTGGAACCCACATATTTCTTTTTAATAAAATGTTCGTATGTTTCATCCAATAGACCTTTAAATTCTTCCCAATCTATTCCTTTTACAACTATCATAATTACCTACGAATAAGCTGAAATTAACGTTCCATTGATTAATTCACACGGAATAATTCCAGAGGCATTAACAATGTTTGTATTATATAGTTCAATTTTACTTGTTCCAGTTGATATAGGAATACAAGTAAAGGTTATTATTGGTTTGTTTGATTTTGCTCCATCCAATCCTATAGAAACTGCGTAGATATCAAATACAATTCCATTTACATTGTCTATAATAGGCACACTCTTAAATGAATCTGTGGAAAAGAAATCCTCCCACTCCCAACTAATTACTCTTATATGGGTTTTATTAAATTTTAGTGAGGTTTCAAATCCATTGATTTCCTGTATTGAATCACACTTAATTGATATGGTAAATTGCTCCTCAACTGCTTTATAGGAACTTTGTGGATAAATATATACTGTGTTGGTGGTGGTGGGTGGCTCAAAACAGCCACTCATCACAACCATAATCACCATCCCTACTATTCCTACAGAGACCAACAACCACTTCCTCATTAATAACTACCCCAATGAGTAGATATTAACACCAAGTCCATAACCGAAATCTTCCCATCTTTGTTTATATCCTGCATAATCCAACCAGATGTTCCAGTTTCTCCATAGTGCCCAGCAACATCAACTAAATCTAGCATATCAACCACACCATCCGCATTCATATCATATGGAGAATATACTATTGTTGTGGAATTAACTATACTAATTGGAATATACATTGTCTCATTTGTAAGTCCAACATTGTATATTTCTACGGCACTAGTTCCATACCCAACCGCAGTAAAAGATATTGTAATTAAATTTCCTTGGGTTGTTACATTTCCGGGTCCAATTATCAAATCATATATGTTGATAATTTTTCCATTGGAATTCTGTATAGTTCCCGCATTAAAGAATGTTGTTTTACCAACAAAGAAATTTCCTTCAAACACCGCATTGGCATTCAAAACATTCTTATTGAAATTTACATTCAATTCCCATGCTTTTACTGGTCTTGTCGGAGAACATTGAATTGATACAGTAATTGTATCTCCAATTCTATATGTTCCTGTAGGCACGATAACACTCACAGTTGTGTCTGTGCCAAACACCTGCCCTCCCAATGCTGCGAGAACCACTATGGCTGCTGCCACTATGGAAGTACTCGCAACTATTGTTTTTTGTTTCTTTTCCATTTCTTTTCAACTCCTTTTATTTTTGCTTAATACTATCGATTTTTTCTGAAAATATTACCTATATAGCATATAATTTTTCATTTTTGTGATTTTGGCTACTTTATGCCATTCTAAATGCTCTCTCCTTATAGAATTTCTAAAAAAACTTCCTCTTCGTTTATCATTTTTAATCTTTCTGCCATATTGCTTTGTTTCGTAAATTTGTCTTTTCTCCCGGCTCTATCTTCTACATAAGAATAAGCCAAATCATCAATATCATTGTACAAGCAAATATAATATATAATTTCCTTCCTAAAACAAGTTATTCTTCCAATTAGTTTTTTACCCTCGCAATTAACTATAAAATAATCCCCTCTCTTCATAATACACTTATCTTTAGTTCGTTTAGTATTTTTTCCACATCTATTGTGATATTGAACGTGAAAATATCTAATATAGGGTTCTTTATTAATTCCTCCACAATTACCCGCAATTCTTCCATAGAATCCATATCCATATATATTTTGTGGTAGGTTTTATAGTTCCTCCCTCCATTAATAAACCACGAGTGAAATCGTTTTTCTATAAATCCGTTGGATACTTTTGGAACTTGAGATATATCAAATCCGTCTGGCAATTCAGATACGCAACAATAGATTTTATACCTAATTAAATCGTTGGTAAGTGGGATAATATCAACCCACAGGATTTTATTAAAGTAATTGCCGATATTTACCGTGCCTAATTTCCTTCTGATTTCTTTCATATCACATCCTCCAACCAATGCTCGATTGCCATGATGGATTCATATTCCTTTTTGATTTCCCTTAATAAATCACAATAAGTTTCATCACTTATACTCCAATCACTATATTCAACAATTCTTTCTATCAGCTCTTCAATCCTGTCCTCGTGGAATTTGATGAGACCTGCTACTGCTGATTTGATATCATCCTCTGTATATGCAGGTATCATATCTCTATACCAAACTCTTTTTCCTTTCAATGGTTCTGGAGTCATTTTAAATCACCAAAAAGATACAGATTACTAATCCTATACAAGCCAATACAAACACTACAAACCAACCTAACCCAATCCAATCTAAGAATCCCATTTACTTCACCCCATCGAAACAGAAGTGGAAGAGCCAATCATTGAATATTAATGCTTCTCTTTCAAATCGTTGGTTTATACCCTTTAAGATATCTGGTCTATCAGAAACAAACTTGTTATATAGTTTCTCTTGTTCAGTTTTGAATTTGAACCAATCCCCTTCATATCTTTCATAGAACTCAATGCGTTCAGAGATGGATTGGAATGCGTTTCTTATACCATCAGCATATGTAAGATTATCATAATGTTTTTTATATGTATCTTTTGCCTCTTTTATCAGGTCTTCTTTTGATTTGAACATTATATTTCCTCCGATAGTAATAAATGCCCGAATTCTTCCCTCATTTTTTCGTGAATTGCTTTATTATTATCCGTTGCTGTCTGTACGTCGTTTATGAATTTCTCGAGTTTTGTAAATATCTCCTCGGGCATTTGGTTTATGATATGCTTAATGTATCTGTTATCTGTCTCATCATAATCGCCTCTCGAAAAGTTGATTCTAATAATACAATCACTGCTGTGTTGCTTGATAAAATTTATCTGCCTTCTATATTCATTAATATCTATCTCAATTTTATCAATAATTACCTCCTTTATATCTCTATATTTTATGTGGTCATATTCATCTCTGCAATAAACTCTATCTTGTTCTACCGCCGTTTTTATTGGAACTTCTAATTTAATAGATTCCTCAAGTTTATGCTCGTGGAAAATAAATGGCAATATCATATCATAGAATTTCTGCCACATTTCCAATTTTCTTTTTGATATAGGCAAATCCCTCAAAGATTTGTCTTGATTGAAGTATTTAATTGTAAAAGTAATATCATCAACAGTTCTTAATCTATGGTGGTATTCTGGTTTGTATGCCAATCCCCTTCTTGTAAAGGCGATTTTATCATTTTTGTTTGGTGTATGCCAATGAAGTTTATCGTCGACCCGATAATATCTATTTAATTTAATAGATTCACTAAAAATCTTTTGGCAAAGTCTCATATATAACTTATTTACTTCCTCCTTATTGGTTGTATAATTATTCTGACTACCGAGGAGTTCGTCATATTTCTGTAGAATTTTGTCCAATCTTGCGTAATTCTTCGGGTATATTCCATATGCCCCGTTTAGTTTCTCTATCTTTTCCTTATTAATCTCCACGGATTGATTTATTAGTTTCTTCTGCTTCTCGGTTAATTCCTTTATTTCTTCCTGAATTTCCATCACAATATCTCCATAAATATCTCTACATCGGTCAATTTTTTTACTTCACTATCGCTGTATATCTCCACTGCAAAAACTCTCTCTAAAAATTGTACTTTATATCTACAATCTCCTTTCCTTAAGAGTACTACTTTTGCTATTTTATCTTTCCCCGCTGTAAAATAGTTATCTCCTTCAATTATGGTATCTGGTTTTATTATCCTAACATAATCCCCAACTTTAATTTTCTCTTTTTTCATAGTGATTCCAAAAATGCTTCCATCTTTGTAAGTTTTCTTATAACTCGTTCTGGTTCTATATAAACACAATATCCCATTCTTCCTTTATATAGTATACGATTTACAATAACTTCTCCGTTATGCCTTGCTGGATGTTCTATTGGTATTGATAACTCCCAAGACATAAGAATAGATTCTCCTCCAATAAACTTTGCGGCAACTATCCTTTTCCCTGTTTTTTCTTCTATATATTTACTACTTATTAAATACCATTTGTTTCTTTCTAATTTCATAATAACTCCACAAGGAATTCATTCCTCGTAAGAAAAACCCAGTCCAGAGGTTTATCATTTTTATCTGTAAATAAAAATAACTTTCTGTTTTGATTTTTGGGTGTTCCCTCAATATTACTGTATGTGTTATTATATCTATATATGTGTGCAGATATATAATAATCTATGCCTTCGCTTGTTTTGTGCCTTTCAAGAACCTCGTTGCATTTAAATAACAACTTAAAATCGTTGGTCGTTAAAATATATCTTCCCTTTAATCTCATAGATTCACCAATAACCACTCGGTATCATATTCTTCCTTTGTGATTTCCTTAAAATAGATAGAGCAAAATCGTTCACTCATATGCCAGGTACGTCCTTTTGTTGGTCTATTATGATAACCAAAAGAATCCAAGGTATATTGAAGAGGATATTCTGCTTCGCTTCCATGTTCATTTAAGGAAACTACCTTTATAAAGAGGTCTTTCATCCAATGTCCCTTTCTTACTCTTGTAGTTTTATAGTAATGACCAACCTTTAATATCATATTAACTCCAGAAATGCTTCCTTATCTGATAGTTTTTTTATTACAGATTCATCCCAAGTCCAATTACTATCTTCTGGTTCCCAATTAATAGCTTCTATTTTATAGGCATCTTTATAACCTTTATTAGAAGTAACCTCTATTATTCTCCCAACTTTCCCAACCCATTCTTCCATAAGATGTGCAAATCCAAAAGACATGTCTTCCTTATATCTATAAATTAATACTATATCTCCGACCTTAAATTTTGTTTTGGTTCTTTTCATCCTAACATAATCTCCATTTGTGCTTCGGCTTCAGATATTTCCTCTCTTTTCACTCCATAATTTAACGGGTCGTATAAATAATGTTGGACTTGAAGATTATGGAAAATTTCATCCACAATAGAATATATAATAATCCATTTATGATTTGGTAATTCTTTTACTATAAAATAATCTCCACCTTCATAACTAATCTTAAAGTACCTAATTTTCTTTCCTATCAAGGTAAACCACATCTCCGAATGGGAATTTGTTTTCCTCCATTCTGCTGCTTCCTGCGACTACCCATAATGTTGGGATTGAACTTGACTTCGGAAACGATGTATATCCATCCGTAAAACAGATAACCAATTTGGCATTAGGAAGATTCTCGTCCAACCAACGATATACTGGGATGTGTGAAGTACCTCCTCCCCCTCTTAATTTTAAATCTGTAATGTCGGTTACTGTTGCTCGTTGTTTCTTAACCACAGAATTAATCTCGCAATCGCAATCTATAATCGTAAGAGAAACATTCGCAAAGGAATTAATAATACCACATAATTCCGAAGCAAATTCATCTAACTCTGTTTTGGAAATACTCCCAGAGGTATCTATGGCAATTACTAAATCAAGGGATTCCTTTGTAACAGACGGGAGATATGTTCCAACAGAATAGGATTTCTTTGATGGTTGTGCCCAAGAATAATCCACAGGTATTTGGTTTGTGATATATCTATAGAGTAACCCTCTCCAATCCAAATCAGTTTTCAATAAATCCCCGAGGATTCTTTCCATTCCTGCTGGTAGTTTACCTTGGTTTCTGGCAAAGGTACAAGCATCAACCATTAATTTTCCCCAGTTCTTTCCTTTATCTGTCTTTAATTCCCCTGCTAATCCTCCAGATAATCCTTCTCCTTGTTTTCCATTTCCTTTTTGGTCCCCATCTTCTCCATCTCCAGGTGCAGGGTATATATGAACATCAAATCCCTTTTTACTATCAGCGTGGCTCTTTAAGAATTTCTCCAAATCCTTTATATCTTTCTGCCTTAACTTTGAATATACAGCATCGTAAACTTCCTCGGCACATTTCTTATCGGTTTCAGTTATCCTAATTCCAAATAGAGTTATATCACCGTTGTGAGGCATAATTCCATCTTTAGGCAAGGTTAATCCATCTGCTGAAAGGATTGTATTAATAACTGTATCACCTGCAACATTCCATAAATCCAATTTCTTTCCTCTGTGCCGTTTCATATGTTCCAGTGCACAGTGCATAACCTCGTGGCAAAGAACCCCTTTACATTCTTCCTTTGAAAGTTTTGCTACAAAGTTGGGATTATATACCATAGTTCCCTTTATATCAACCCCCATTGTAGGGCATTCTTTCTCAGTAACTTCCACAAACTCCAAGTGGTTTGCCAAAAATGCGAAGAACGGTTTTTCTCTTAATAGGTCTATTCTTGCTTTAATTAACTTATCCAACGGACTTAATTCTACCATACTATTCCTCTTCTTTAACTAAATAAATCTCCTTCTTTCCATTTTTACTCATCAAATCTGGTTCATCTTCTATATATGCTTTTGCATTTTCAAACCACATTTTCTCATTGAATTGTTCCATATATTCTGCCGTGGTTTTATCTGCATAGGTTATAACTATTTCATTATTTACTATTGTTGCCTTATATATTACTCCCTCTAATAATCTATCTCCAAAAGCATACGCATCAAAATATGCCTCATTTACTATGTTTCCATCTTCATCTTCAAAGTGTAGTTTTACCATATTTATCTCCTTTATAACATATCCAAAAATATTCTTTTTGCTACTTCTTCATCTACTATTTTTAATTCTACCTCTATAATTTCCCATTCATCTCTTTTTATTCTAAATCTTTCGAGTTGTTCCCTTTCTGGTTTTCCTTTTAACTTCTTACAATTCCTTAAGTAGTAGGTATCTCCAATAAAAGATGTTAAAGCACATTTTGCTGCTGTTAAACTTCTAAATGTTTTTGCCCTTTGAAATTTATCGGAATACCAGAACCAACCAGTTACCTTATTTCTAATAACATACGGCATTATAATACCTCAAGGAAATATTCCTGCTTTGATATTTTTTTTAATTCTCTTTCAAAAAATGCACCAAAATATTTTTCTGATAAATGTTCTACATCAATAGAAACTTGTTCATTTGTATAAATATCCTTTACTGTTCCAACTTTATTATACCACAAATCTCCGTATTCTTTTGTTATTATTCTAACGTGGTCGCCAACTTTGAATTTCATAATGCCTCTAAAAAGTATCTTTCCTTGCTGATTTTTCTCATTTGTTCTTCACTTAAATATCCTTCATTTCCATTTGGAAACTCAACAACATAAACGATTTCATCTAATATGTAAGAATATAATTTTTTAATTTTACAAATCAAATAAGGATTTTGGGAACGGAGGACAAGTATATAATCCCCCACTTTATACTTTGGTTTAGATTTCATAATGCCTCGATTAGGTATTCTTCTTCCGTCAATTTAGTCATTTCTTTTGCTAACATATAAACATTAGTATTTGTCCAATGAATACCCTTTGGTAAATGGATATTATTTAAGTAAGGATTTCCATTTAATAATTTTACCTCGTAAAATCCTCTTGGAGTTATACTAACAATCCTTCCAACTGTCATAAAAAATCGTGGAACACAGGGATTAGATAGGAGAACATAGTCTCCTATCTTAAATTTCAAAGTATTTCCCATACTTTTTCCACGTTATTTTCCACGAATCCAATTTGTTTACATCTCGTCTGAATTGTGGCAGGTGTCGTTCCTTACACATACGAAGCATAAGGATAGCAAACTCTGGCTGTAGGTTGTTGGATATTTGTAGAACTTTATCCAAGTCATCGGCTTTGGTATGTGCATCATACCACTCTGAAACTAAACCGACCAACGAATATAACATATCGGTTTCCTTGATGTTGGTTGCCGTTTCAGGTTTCTTTAGCAATTCCTGTAAGTTGATTTGCTTTTGCAACTTAATGAAACTGATAAATTCTGTCGCTGCCCCTGTTCCAACAGATGCACTGGCTAATTGCATAAGATTATCCAACCCAGTCTCTCCGTTAATCAAGGCACTACAATATTTACCCCAAGTCCTCGGAGTTGGAAATGCCACATCTCCAGATTTCATATCCAACCGACCCATTAAAAGTTGTGGTCGTGCATTAAGGAATGTAATTATTCTTGTATCAACTCCTTTGGTAATTGCCCAAGATGTCCATGCCTCGATGTTTGGAACTTTCAAGGTAACGTGGTTGAACCGATTTTGTAGTGGTTTTGCCATATCATAGACATTTGCTTTATCTGTAATCCTGTTACCTGCTGCGATTACACCAACACCGTCTGCTAATGTAACCTCTCCTAATGCTCGGTCAAGAATTACCTGATACCCACTCGCTTGAATACTCGGTGGAGAAAGGTTCATCTCATCAAAGAAGATAATTCCTTTGGCATCTTTCAGGGTTGCTACGTGTAACCAGAATGGAATTTTCCACTCTACTGTATCGTGCCCATTCAGTGCAGGTAATCCTCTTAAATCACTCGGGTCTAATTGAGACAACCGAATATCCATAAAGAAGAAATAATCCTTTGGATTTTCTGCGAGTTTGTGCTTTTCCTCTTTCGTCAGTTTGTTCCATTTAACATATTTTCGTTGGAACTCCCCTGCCAATTCATTAGCAACCTCATCGGCAGATTCAGATTTTCCAATTCCAATAGTGCCCCACATATGTAGTGGCAATTTGCTTGTATAGCATTTCTTAATGAATGCTTTAAGTTCTTGGTGGTTTACTTCAAATACTTCCATAATATACCTCCTTTAAAATATATTATATAATCCAGAAACTTTGCCTGTTCCTTTACATAAAGGACAGGTTGTATCTGGAATCTTTCCTAATTCTTTTTCTATATCTTGTTCTATATTCTTCTGACAGGATTGACAAGCATATCCTCTACCACAGGAATAATCTGCCATATCACCCTTATTTAATGTTTTCTTACAGAACATACATTTGGTTTTCTTTTTAACCTCTACTAAATCCATATTATATCTCCTAATTTATTATAAAAACTCCTTTAGTTTATCCATTTTTTCTTTTGAAACTACAATTTGGTCTCCATAAGGAGTTCCAAATCTAAAGATACGCCAAATCCATTTTAATTTTTGCCTTATAGGATACTTACTTGTTTTATATTCATATATACTTATATAGTATTGTTTTTCTTCTTCATCATATTCTATCCTCATAACTTCCGTTGTACAATCGCACCTTATATATATTTCTTTCATTTTTCCTCCTATATATTCTTCATAAATATTGCACTCTGCAATTTTTCCTCCGTTTTTTTGCTTAATACAACCTTAAATCCTTCCTTCTTAAATCTCCTTAATTCTCCCAACGCTTCATTTAAATCCATCCCTGTAAATGTTGCATCTCCTCTCTTTAAGTAAGTAATATAAAATCTGCTCGCAAAATATCCTTCCTTTTCATTTAACTTTTTAACTATAATCAACCCCGAATATGGACCGAGGGTATATGCTACAATTTCTCTATCTTTATTGTATTTAATTGTTTGAGAACAACCATATTGGCAGGACATTCTTTGTATTCCCATCTTTTCCAATAGTTTTTCAACGGTGAATTTCTTGCTGGTTTTATCCTCTTCTATCTCCTTTATTTCTATTCCTTTCTTTACACAATAATCAACGAATTCCTGAAAGTGTTGTTTTTCTAAAACTTTACCAAAAGAATGGTTGTTTTCATATATAGTTATAGTATCTACATTGTCTTTGTATTTAAATTTTATTTTTTTCGCTAACCCATTTTGAACTCTTGTGAGATAGTAATAAGAAAAGTAACTATATCCCCGTGTACTACTATCAAACCATATATAATCTTCATTGTATTCAGATTGCGTCATAATACCTCCAGAAAAACATCTTCCTCTTTGATATATTCAGTTCGTGGTTTTATATTATCTCTATCTTTTGAAAATTTAAGTATCTTTCCTACTTCAAATCTTGTACTACTCTCATCTTTATCGTAAATAACCTCAACTATATATAGGTCTTTCCTTTCTTCCAACACTTTGCATATATAGAATCCTTTTTTTATATTTGTGGGAATAAACTTATAGAAACTCCCCACTTTAAATTCTATCATAATTCCTCCAATAACCAGTCAATTTTCTCTAAATCGCAATCCATTTCATGTGCAATTCTTCCATCTTTAATCATAATTTTATACACATAGAATGGTAAACCAAACTGGTCGAAATTCATCTTTCTATTTACTATTTTTCCTCTCCAATTATCTGGATTTGCTAAATAATGAACCTTAATTCTAACATAATCCCCAATTTCAAATTCCATTGGTTTTTACCTCTGATTCAAATTTACATCCCTTTAAAATGCAACTTCCATCGTGTTTTTTATCCCCAAAATCACAGAATCGGCAAAGTTTCTTATCTATAATCTCTTTCATTCTAAAGCCAACCTTTGCCTTTTAGCCAGTATTTCATCTGCGTTATATCTACTTCCAAATCTTCAAACAACTTTTTTGTTTTCATTATATCATCTCCAACATGGTTGCCCGTTCGAATTCTTCTTCTGTTATTTCTTTTATGTTTCTATCTCGATTTATTAATGGAATTAAACTATAATTATGTTTAAAAAATCTATCTTCATGGTCAATACTAAAACCTCTAATATAAAAGGAACTTTTAGTCTTTTCTAAAATTTTACAATATATTAATTTTACATATTTTGGGGAGTTATAAGTAAACATATAGTATTTACCAACCTTCACGTTCGTCATAATACCTCAAGCATAACTCCCTGTTCGTATTCTTCTTCTGTTATTTCCTTTGCATATCTATTTTTTCTGTAGGGTTTTAATAATAATTCTCTCGTGCCAAATTTATTTATATTTCCATTATGGTTTACTTTATATGCCTTAAATACGTTTATAAATTTAGTCCGTTCCGAATAGTGAGAAAAATGTAAGTAATATGCCTTACATAAATTCTTACCTTCTTTATATGTAAATCGGTAGTAATGATTTGGTTTTAATATCTTATATCTCATAATCTTTAAGGAGATTTTGGTAAATCTGGTTTCCTGTCCAATTCTCCTTCTCCCGTTCTCTTTTCTTCTGGTATTAATATAGTTAGTGCCGAATCATTAGCACTATTATACAAATACATATAGTTTGCCATAAGAAATGCCTGCCTTACCACTTCGTTCTGTATCAATAACTTGTTTTCCGCCATTTTCTCTCCTTTATAGTATATATTGCCATTTTTCGAACTTATTTAACCTATATAACTTAAATTCGTGTTCGAGTGCGAATTTACTTAAATATTCGGTCTTTCCTATCATTGTTTCTAACCCTGCTATATCGGTATCTAAAATAAGAGCAGTGTTTGGGTATCTACTATCCAAGCAGTTAAAAACAATATATTTCCCTCGGTTATTTATTGCTTTAATATAGTCGTCCTTTTTAATCTCTTTTGATTGCTTTAATCGTTTCATTTACAACATTCCTTCAAATACCTGTCCTTTTGTCATTTTTTTGCAACACGCTTTGATATAGTTTTTACTCCAACGCCAAGTAAAACCCGAATTATGACCTTTACAAGTGCACATACTTTCCTCTATATCTATGATTTTAAATGGAGAATAATATTTACTCATAAATTCTTGCTCGATTAACGAATGTGTAGGACATCTATACCAATCTCCAATTTTAATCATATTTAATCCCTGTTAAAAAATACAGATAATTGGTCTAAATCTATATTAATAAACGAGGCACATATTACATTATCTTCGTTGCCATCTAATTCCCAGTATTCATTTTGTACCCAACCTTCCTTTTCAAGGGTTTTTGTAACCTTTTTCATCAATTCTTCAATTCTTTCAACCCTTTCCTGCATTTCCTTTATCTGTTTCTGGGTTATATGTACCTTGTCGCAATTACATTTTTTCTTCATATATATATCTCCTAACCTTATCTGAAAAATCAAATCGCCTCATAAAATATATAAGAATAAATCCTTCTTTTCTTTTTCTACTGCCTTAATTCCTTTATAATGCATTGAGCCAACTTCCATAACTCCACATTCATTTTCTTTCCAAACTCTTTTACCAGATTCATAAGAGTTTATAATTTTATAGTGAATAAATTCTCCGTCTATTTTTTCTATTTGAGCAATAAAGCAAACTTTTTCTAAAAAATGGGCTGATACAAAATCTACGTAATAATAATATCCTTCCTTGAATTTTGATTTTGGCAACATATTAATCTCCTATAATTGATAGAGAAATGCCTCTTTTTTAGTTAATATTTCTACTTCATCTCCTTTATGTATTTCCCATTCAAATGAACTAAAATCATTTGTATGCTCTTTTGATAATTCAGTTATCATATCAATATATATACGAAGACCATCCATTCCTGTTTCTACTCCCTTAACTTTTGCTATTCCCGTTCTAAAGATAGTTTTACTATCAATTTTTCTTCCCTTAAACCATATAATCTTTCCAGTTAATTTTTTATCTCTATCTTCATTTTCTCCAAGAATAAATTTCTTTCCCATTTTAATCTAAATCCTCCCAAGGCACAGGTTCTTTTTCCTGTTCGTGTTCCCTTTCATTAGTGCCATCTTCGTAACCGTGCTCATATATCTCTTGGATTATCTTTTCAAATTCATTTTCAAGGTCTTGTAATTCTTGGTGAGAAAAACCTTCCTTCTGTATTCCTTTTTCTAATATCATTGTAAGTTTTTCTTTGTATTTATCCATATCTTTTCGATACATTATAATTCCTCCAAAAACAATTCTCCGATTTCCTTTTCATTTAATAGATAAAATTTAGCATCGGTACTATTATAGGGTACGAAACCATCTTCTCCTTTAGGAAAAAAATAGTTTTTGTTTGATGTAATATAATATCCCCATATTTCATCTTTTTTTCCTTTATTAATTCGTTTCTTATATAGTTTAGTTTCTCCCATAACCTGTAGATATATTTGCCCAACCTTTATATCCTGTGGTTTTACTTTCCTCATTATATTTCCTCAAAAAATAATTCCCCAATTTCCTTTTCATTTAATAGATAAAATTCTGCACCACTATCATACCTTACAAATCCATGTTCTCCTTTTGGATAACAATTTGGTCTATCTGTTTTAATATAATTACCCCATATTTCATCTTCATTTCCTTTACTAATTCTTTTTTTATACAATTTAGTGAAACCAATAATCTGTAAATATATTTGTCCAACCTTTATATCCTGTGGTTTTACTTTCCTCATAATTCCTCCTTAATTAATTTCTTAATGTGCCGTTTAGATTTCTTGTAGTATTTTTTCAGGTATTCCTTTAGAAATTCTACCAATGGTTTTATGATTAATTCCTGCAATAAAGCAACCGTAAATAATGTTATGAATAACGCCCATATATCTATTTCCATTTTTATATTTCCTCTAAAGCATATAAACTCTCAATCCAGTTATTGTTTTTGAAACTCCTTTAATTGATTCGAAATGAGCAGAATCGTGGGAGAATTCTCCAGTTTCGTGTTCATATTTTCCCCTTACAATTAAATAAGGAAACCAAAATGTTTTTGCTTTCTTAACTTTCTTTCCAGTAATTTTCCCTATGAATCTCCAATCCTGCCACTTAGAATCTTTATTATGCTCTGCGTAATAAAAATATCCTTCTTTTAATTCAATCTGTTTTATCATATTAATCCATATTCCGATGCCCATTCCCTAAATTTCATATCCTTAATTGCTTTATATACTAATTTATCTAATTTACTTGATGTATTGCTATCTATATATTTTGTTAGAACGTGGTGTAGCATTTCGTGGTTTATAGTATTAGTAACTCTATCTCCATTATAGTGAGATATTTTATGTTTTCTATTTAAATTTCGTAAGTTGAGGAATATTAAGGAAAAATTATTGTATTTGTTGCCCTTATAGTGTAAATGCCAACCCCCTGTTATTGGTTCTAATAACCACGTTAAAAACAAGGTTTGTGTTCTTGAAATAAACCCAACTTTTTCCTGTTTTAATCGCTTCTTAACGCCCTTCGTTGTTATGTATATATCGTTCATTTCCAATTTCTCCTATAAAAGTTCCCCAAATAATTGCAACTCGGACAATTCATATAAAGTGTCATCTTTAAATATCTTTAAATCCATTTCCTCATTTTGCGTGTAAATTTTATTATCTTGTTTTCTTATATAAATATGTGTCTTATTAACATCAATACACCCATCATATAATTCTCTTATACTTTCAGAAAGTATCTTGAAAATTATTAATTCGCCCAACCTTTTATTCCATATTTTATAGATTTTTCCATTCTCTAATTTGTATTTACTAACTCGTTTCATAATTCCCCCCAGATTTAACCCATATCCAAAGAGATATAACTGATAGATACTTATATAGGTAACAAATCAAATGAAAATTACCATATCTTGTATCCCTGTAAAATCTATATCCTGCATCGAATTTAGTAATTAGTGTGTGCATATTACCTCACAACATATGTATTAAAATTTCATTCCTAATTTCCTCGTTAAAATGTCTTGAATGAATTGCACATCTTCTATTGTTAAACCAAGCAACTAATAATCCTTCGTCCTTTTTAATTTTTTCGTTGCATATCCTACATGTTCCTCTGTTAGAATAGGCATTTTCAAACCAAAAATTCCCAAAATATAATGCTTCTTTCATAATATCTCCAAAAATGCCTTATCTTTTTTTAATATTTCTATATTCCAATAACGACTATTAAACCAAAATTCTTCGCCAATATATGTATCCCTTTCTGGATTAGAAATTACAATTCCAGAATAAGTAACAGGTTTCATTCTGGTATCCTTTGTTTTTACTTGAAGAATAACTATATAATGTTTATCTTCTTTCCAAGTTAATCTTACAATCCTGCCTATTTTCATAATTTTTCCTTATATAAACCATTGAAATGCTTCCGATTCGTCTATTACTTTAAATTGATTTTCATCGAAATAATTAATACGATGTTTAGTTATTCCTAAATTTTCTGGTGAGTTGTTTCTAATTATATAACAATTTAAAGTCATATATATCTTTTTTTTTATAAATAAAACTTTATATAGATATCTCATATTCCAATAATCTGTAGAATCTATCCAATCTCCAACCTTTAAATTCTTTACACTATACTTGTATTTATTCATAATATCTCCATAAATAATTCTTGCTCGGTAAGTTTAATAAGGTCTATTTCATCTTCAAATGATACCTTTGAATTCTTAATAAATGCAACTCTATATACATAGTGCTTATTACATTCGTATCTCATTCCTATTATTACTCCAATATAATCTTGGGCGTATTTGAGTCTAATATAATCATTTATCTCAAATTTATTCATATCATCTCCATAAAAACCTGCTCTTTTGTTAAAGTAATTACATCCCAATATTTTTTATCATAATAAAAGGTTCTTCCAACATCTTCTTTATCTGCATTACACATTAGGCATTTTCCTTTTATACAAGTTGGAAATCTATCGTCTTTTAAAACCTTAATTATTTCAACCCATTTTATTTTTATTGAATCGCTTGGTTGTTTCATAGTTAATTTTGCGTATTTCATTTTCGTGGTAATCCAAGTGCCTTTAATAATCTGCCAGTTGCTATAATCCTTCCCAATTTTTTCTGGTAAGTGTCCTTTAAAGATACATTTGCCTGACCGCTTGCAATCACATTTTGTTCTCTATCCGTTATAAATGCAACTGTCGTACCGCCTCTCGATTGTATTTTACCATTCAAAATTGGTCTTATATGTGTGTATTTTACTCTATATTTTTGCCCTTTATATTCTATTTGTTCCATAATTTTCCCTCCTTATCTTAATAATATGCTTACAAATGCACTCAAAAACAAGCAAACTACTATAAAGTATGCTATATGTCGCATTTTCCAATGGATTTTGCCATATAATAGCCACTTTAAAAACCTGTTCATAATTATCCTCCAATTCCAAATACTATATCGGCTTTAACCAAAGTTATAGGATAGGATATGGGTAGATAGAATGATATAAGGGGAGTAAGCCGTCACCTAACTCCTTTAGGGCAACACTTATATTTTCTATCCCTATATGCCGATACCCCTTGTGTATCCATCTTTGGTATTGCTATATCATCTACCGTAGTATTAAGAATTAAAATAATTCAAATGCTGCCATAAAATCAAGTATAGCAAAAATGATACAGGTCGGCATTAATATAATTGCAATGTATTTTCCGTTTCCTCTTACTACTCTTGCTGAATTCCAATTTAAAAAGAAACAAAAAATCATTACAATTCCAAGTATAAATGATATTAGTCTCATAATTTCCTCCTTGAAATTAAAATAATCGGGGTGCTATTTTAATTGCCCGTGTGGTCTTTATCTGGGGTTGTAATGCACCCCGATTCTGTGTCGAATTACTGACCTTTTCGCTGTGTTGCGAAACCATTAATCTGCAGGATTTTGCCTTCAAACACAACTTGACCAATTAATCTCCTGCGAATGAATCCATCGGCATCTCCTTCCTTTGTATAAGGATACGCCATAATGTTTTCGATGGTCATTGTGTGTGCTACTGCCTTTGGTTTTTGGGTTTCTTCTTTCTTTGTTGCCATAATATATACCTCCATATCTGTTACTAATCATATAGTAACCCTAAATTTTATTCAATTTCCTCTTTAAATTGGCATTTAATATCCGAGCAACCCATAAACTTTTTGCCTCCACAACCTGAATACCACACCTTTAATGGTTTTTTACAAATCGGGCAGGAAGTTTGCATTACATTTTCTCCATTTTAAAATCTCTGGATACTTGACAGAAACTAATTTTCATCAGCATTACTTTATTTCCTGTTCTTGCGTGGAAAACAAATATATCATCTTCGTTTATTTCTTCCATTTTAATTCTCCTTTATAATAATTCCAACATCAAATCTTTCTTTTTAATTACATTAATATCTAATTCTTCTACTATATATCTATAAAGTTTACCAACATCTTCTGAAACAAGAGATTTTAAAACTCTACCTCTAATCGTTCTTGATTTTGTGCTTGTAACTCTAATTATATCATCCAAACTTGCTGATTTAATGCGTAAATACGTTCCTTTCATTAAACAATAATCTGCCTTTCTTAATTTCATTTTCTGTTCCTCAATTTAGTTATACTATCTATATGATGTTTAGTATTGTATTCTATTAAAGTTTTTTCAGAATTATGATATTCTATATCTTTAATTGCATTTCCGTGCCTTAATCTTATACAATAATCTTTATCTGCCCATAATAATACGCATATGGTGTATTGTTTATTTATATAGTCATTTTTATATCTATTTTTAAAGTAATTTTTAACCAATTTAATGTCTTTATTAATTTTATCATTTAAACGAGTCATTATATAAACCTCAATTTAAATCTGGAATTACCCTTTGTATCTTTGGTTTCTTCTATCATCGCCAATTTTGGTTTGTCGGATAATTCCGTTAGTAATACAAAAGGTTTGTCGGTTTGTATTTCTATCATAATTACCTCCTTTACAATATATATGCCTCTTGCCTTAATTCAGCATAATCATCTTCAGATAATCCTCCATCTATTAATGTAACCAATCGTGGTTTTAATTCTACATTTTCCTTTACCATATGTACCCTGCCATTATATACAATCAAATGGGCACTTAATATCCGTTCTATTTTATTGTATCTAATTGTTTTCATTTTAATACCTCTATGCACATTGTATATAATCTATTGTATGAGATATTCCTTGAATTATTAATGCAACTTTCTCTTTACTTGCATTATTTATTTCTAATGTATTTCCTGTTAATTCTCTCATTAATAATGCTAATTCGTCTAATATCCTTTCTGTATTTGTTAATGCAACCTGCCTTGTATTCTTGTATATTTCATTATCTATTTTTACTTTTATATTGCTCATTTTAATCCTTCCTTAATTCTTCTATCTCTTTTTGGCAATCAATTATTTTGTGCCTATATATATCAATTTTCCTTTCAATTTTGCCTATATCTTGTGCTTTTTGCTCTAAAAATGATTTTATGCTCATATTATGCTTCTGAATTTAAATAATATTTAGGAATAGGATAAAATCTCGAGGATTTTTAATGGAATCGAACCATTAATGGTAATGTAACCTAACCTATACCATAGGATAAACGCAACCCTATTCCCTTTTTTCCTTCACCTTCTGTTGATTTAACACCCAATTTTACAATTGGGTAAGCATTTTTAAATTATGTAGAAAAGGATTAGAGGGTTGGATAACAACCCAATAAAGTAATTATAATCCTTTCCGAAGTCTTGTTATACTGTATTACTGTGTAGATTTTGCGTTGAAATAGGTATTACCAAAACCTAATGGGATTAATATCTACTAATTTTCCCGAATTGATTATAACCCTCATTAGATTAATTAAAAACCTGTCCAATACAGGAATAACCTAATTGCCTTTATAATCAACCCCTTTTAGGTATAAGTATATCTAAAAGGTGCGAATGATTGGGTAAGGTAATTTTAATGCGACTCAAGTATGTATGTATAAGTTATAATATGGATACTAAAGTAACCATATCAAAAATAACAAACAAACAGAAAACTTGTTCTCAACCCGTACGGATTTCGCAACCGAAAAGTTTATAAGTCTTTCGGAAATCTCTCCGAGAACGAAATCATCGAGTACTTAAACCTTTCGTCTCTCGAAGAAAAATCAGGAATATAGTGGTGTAATACAGCATAATATACTGCAATTTTATACCAAAAAGTTGCCTTTTACTCTTATAATAGAGGCAATTATTATAACTCTTTCCAATGGTATTATGTACTAACTACTGTACTAATTTGTACTAACTTATTAATATATTATATTGTACGTAGAATCTGGAATCGCCTCATTTAAATATAAAAGTAATTAGTAGAAGTGTTAGCAAGTAGCACGGCTAAAAGTAAAAAAAAAAGAAGAAAGAGATTATTAATCCCTTTCAAATATATATTGGTCTATTGCATAATCATCTGCTTGTTTTTTATGGTCGGCATTATCTTTAGGTTTATGATATGCTGTGCATTTTAATGGATACCTTCTTAAATTACTAATTAAAGGTATCATTATTTGTGTATCATATTCCTTTAATAATCTACCAAATTCTCCCGTTTCAAGGTGTCTTATTAATCCCAATACATATTCAGGAGAAACTTTAGGATAACCCCATACCAATGAATTACTTTGATATGTATAGTATAATCGGTTTTTCATATCATTAGTAATTTTGTCGGGATTCCTTTTTCTTAATTTCAATCTCCTTTCAATAACCCATTGTAATTGGTTACTGTAATTGGTCTTTGAGTAAGGTCTACCTCTTATTATATAGAGTATATCTTTGAGGATTTTAACAATAGTTTCTCCATTTATAAAGTACTGATAACAAGCACCTTCTAATCCCTGATACTCTATTGGTGTACCCCATAAAGACATTGCTGTTGGTTTATCAATATCCTTACTTGAATATTGCATATCAACCATTTTTGCCCAACACATTACAACTTTTGAGCAAAATCTTCTACTAATTAATTGCTTATTCTTCCGATTTTCTTTATTGTATGTGTTTACAGTAGTAATCTCTGTGCCTTTACAAGTTACCTTTGAACGTGGAACACTATCTACATTATAATCGCCAATACAACCGAAATTCCATATAGCATTTTCAGTTATATGTCTTCCGATTTTGGTATTTGCTATTATAATGTTGCGTTGCTTTCCATATTTGTTCTTTACTGTGGCAACATTCATAATTTCCGACTGATTTAATGTTTCAAGAGATTTGTTTTTCTTATTAATAATCTCATTTACCATTAAATCATCTTCTTTTACTGCTACATCTAATGATTTCCTTTCGGATACCATTTCAGTAAATTCCTGTTCAACCCGTGCCTTTTCTTTCTTTGCCTTTTTAATTCTCTCTTTCTGCTCGGCATTATATACAACAAAAGGCATTTTTCTCTCGGCTAATTTAATATCTCTTTCAAGCATTTTAGCACTTGATAATACTCCTGTTGGTATTTCCTTTTGTGCCTCTATCTTTATAATTGCTTGTTGTGTTTTCTCCGACATATCTTCCTCATATAATAGGTCGAAATCAATGTTTCCATCTGCTTTTGTATATTTATTTATGTCTACCATTTTTATCTACCTCATGTCCTTTTTATATTGTTCTTTTATTTTACTCCATATATCGCTAACTTTCTCTCTTATTTTGCCCATTATATCAACTCCTTTTCTAATACCATAATATTTGCTGTTTGTCCTGCCTTTTCTAATACCTCGATTGTATTAAACATTCTCCAATTATCTAATAGGTCTTGCATTTTAATTACCTCCTATTAATTCTTCGTATTCATCTATAATTGTTTTTATTTGTCTTATTGCATCCTCCTTTTTTTGCTCGTAAGTCATTTTTTGATTATAATAGTGTGCTGTATCAACCCCAATTATTTTTCCCTTCCTATATGTTTCCCCTGTTAATTCTTTAGGCATTTCTTGTAAATGTTCGAGATAAACATATCCATTAACAAATTTATCTATTAATATTTCTCGAATTAATACAATTTGATGCCCTTTATATATAATTATATCTTCCAAAGCCATTTTAAATCACTCTCTCAAATATTCTCGTTGTATATTGTGTTTGTATTGTAAGTTGCTCTCCGACATTTAAATTGTACAACTTGTTTTTTATTTCACCTGCCTCTATTATATAGTCCTTTTTCTTTATTATTGATTGCATTTTAATCATCTCTCATTATTTTAATTATCTCTATTAATGCTTGATTGGTTGTTTGTAATTGTTGGGATATTAATAATAGATTATCCCCTATCATTATAGAATCTGCTCTGTTCATTTTTAATCACACCCTTTACAATTCCTATACATATCACAACCCCCGATTGTAATATGTATCTTTTTTAATGAGCAAAATTGCCCTATATTATGCCCACAATATACTTTATCACATTGTACTTTAGTTTGCATATATACACCTGCCTGTGCCTTTTAATTCCTTTAATAGTTGCTTGTTTGTTACGTTATATTGCTTGTTCTTGCCGTTATTATTGCATTTCATACTTTCTCACGTTCCTGACGAAAGTTTCATCGTCAATAGGTAGAACCGAACAGGGTTTATAAACCTTTCGGTCAAGGAATATAGTTCTATATATGCCCATTAATAATTGACGGCTCTACGTTTCGGGTGGTATTATTCCTGTTGCTATTACATTCCACGCAATAAACTGCTATTATATGTAACAATAGATAAAACCTTTTCCGAGGCAATTACCGTATAAAGAATATCTATGTATTGTATAATGAGAATAAACAACAAATTGTTTTATGAACGGTATATTGTATTATAAGGTGATTACATTTATAATACTGAGGTGTATATATATAAACACGTTATTTTTTATCCCACAATGTACAATTCTATACATCCAAGTATTACTATATACTACAATTACCTCGCCATTATAATTCCCTCCTTAAAAAAACTCTCAATTTCTATTATAATCGGGGCATTTTCTTTACTATATAGGGGCATTTATATAGAGCCTTTCAATTTTCACCATTATAATGCCGTTTTAACTATATAATAGCAACCATTATAATACTCTTTTATAGTGTCATGTTATAGCGTGGCACGGCATTTATGGTGGGACTACCCTGCCCCGTGCTATCTGTTGGCGTACTAATTCATATAATATTATTATTCGCAACATCATATATATGTACGTGTGGAAAGCGAGATATTGTTTAGCACGGCAGTCCCACCGTTACTCCTGTTAAACTACTACCGTAACAGCCCCGTATCTGCTATGAGTATATAAATCTATCGGAGGTGGGACCCCCATGACAACGCTTACCTTGAAGCGTGCTAACATGTGTCACGCCGCCTCGTGCCATGGCTGATAAGGTCTAGCACGGGGGTCCCACCAAAAAATGCTCTCTCGGAGGAAACCTCAAAACAACCGAAAGGTATATAAAGGAGAACTACAGAAACCTTTATATAGTAGAAAACAGGCTCAACAGGAGAAACCTCTCGAGGAATTTTTCCACCACAAAGTTTATATACTTAAACAGGCGAAATGTTAACAATTGGCACTGGAGTCCCACCCACTCTACCATGATCCGTGCTAACATGTAGCATGGTCCAGCAAAAAAAAAAATAATGACAACGAATAGCATGTCAGGGGTTCTCGTGCTACTTACTGACACATGGGTCAAGCCCATCTCCCATAGGGATTCGTGATAGTCTTTATCACGCCCAACGCCATCGAGGGCGTACTTCAGGGTAGTTAGCATGAGAACCTTTCCCGTGCTATTCATTATCATAGAGTTTTTGGATTTCTGAAAAATCCATCTTTGATACTCTATTTTGAAATTCTCTTCGTTCTTTTATAGAGGAAGAGGGAATTACTCCCTCTTTCTCTTTCTGTTTAAGGTAATTCCGTACCTTTTCGTCGAATTTGTCGTTTTTACTCTTTGTAGGATTCATTTTCCCACCGTTGTACCTCTTTTGTAAGGGCGTTTTGCCAGTTTTCGAGGTTTTTGTCGCTCATTACCTTTCCGAATATGTTGGTTTCTGGAGGGGAGGCGAGTTTTTCTCGGAGGAATTTTAAATGACGTGCTTTTTGACGGGTAAATTCCTTTTTACTCGCTCCCTGTAGTTGTTTTAAGATAATGTTGTGTTTTTGCTCGTATGTGAGGGTTTTACGCTCGTACTTCTCGGTATCTAATACGATATTGTATTTTGCGTAAAAGGGCGATATACTCGCTTTGTACGGTTCACTTTGTAACAGATTACCGAATAAATCAATGCACTCCTTTTGAGGCATATCTGTTAAAAGTTGAGGAATATCGCTCTTTTTATGTGGTGGGGAGGCGTTTTTCTCCTGTTGTTTAGGTTTCTCCTTTTTACTTGGAGTTTCTGGCTTTTTTGCTGTTATGAGTGCCTGTAATGAAGCACTAATCATATCAGCAATATCCTTTTTGTCTTGTTTGCTCATAGACATAATGTTTTCTCCTGTGTTGTACTCACGATATGCAAGACTTGTCTTGCGTCTTACACACCGACAAGACCATAAACCATTGTGAGTTTAAATACTTTTCGGTTCTTCGAGAGTTCTCGGAGAGAGGTTTTTCACTTTTATATATATCACGGCAAACATTAGCACGGCAGAAATTCATATATCTTTTTGTATATCTTTTTTTGATTTATTATTATGTAAATCATAAATATTAATTATATGCAACAAATAACCGTGCTAATTATTCTATTTTTAACCTTTTATAATTCCTTTTATATATAATCCGTGCCAATCAGTAACACGATAAATATAATTCTTATCATGGTCCGTGCTAACAAGTCTCACGGGGATCCGTTTGTTACGTAACTACCTTAACAACCCCGTATCAGCGAGGGGTATTTAAAGGTTTCGGCCTGATCAATGTTAACATGTAGCACGCTAACATGTGTCAAGGGTGGGACCCCCATGCTACACAATATCAGACCCACGCGTGACAATCTCTAGCACGGCCGCCTCCTGCTAACAAGTAGCACGCCGGTCCCACCATATCCAACGATCCGTGCTAATATGTGTCACGCAAACTATATATACCTACCTCGCCATACAGTATATTATGACGAAAGTCGACACCATGAAATATATATCCTTACGGGTATATGGAAAAAATTGGGATGACTTGTCCCGCGAGCAACAGATAAATATTCTCGATAAGAGAAACAGCGTCATGGCACTCAGTAACATGGTCGCTGATAAGAATTTCAGGGATTTAAAGCAAAAAGGCTACATTTCCCTTTAATTCTTTCTTTTATTTTTTTATGCGTATATCTATGCAATTTTATTTAAATTCTATAATATATAGGGCATTTTATACAACTATTTTTATTTTAAGCCATTTATACGCATTTTAATATAATAATAGTGCCAACAGGAGGCGTGCTAACAGGTGTCATGGGGATCTGTAGCATGCTAACAATTAGCACAGGTGGGACCCACATGATAATCATTGTCATGGTGGGACCAGACCCTGAATGACAGACTCTAGCACGGCGGTCCCACCGTAACCTGATCCATGCTAATGCTTGTCACGCAAAGTATATAAACCAACACGCGTTATGGTATATTATGACAGAAAATATTATTGGAACTGAAAAGGCTGATAAACCAAAGATCACCGTGCGAAGGTCTGGCAAGTCAAATAATCTCATGGCAACACTTCGCTTGTCAAGGGATAGCATGGCAATGGCATACATTGACGTGCAAAATCCTGACGGGTTACATGTTGGCACGATAGGTCTTGACATGTCAATGTATGGCACGACAGCAAATGTCAGGGTAGCAGGTGACATGACAAAGATCGTCACGCATGTGTTAGGTTAGCACGCTAATAGGTGGCATGGCAAGGATCGCCATGCTATTCTTTATCAGGGTGGGACCCACCCGACACATCATAGCACGCTAGACACTCTCTAGCACGCGTGTCAGTGTTTAGCACGCATGACAATGTTTAGCTCGCCTTGTTCGCCTCGATCGCGTGAGAATGTCTAGCACGCGGGTCCCACCGTAAGAGAAAAAAATAAAAAATGATCGATTATAGATATTCTAAATAATATTCGATGTCGATTTCGTCAAATGTTTTTGCTTTTTTCATTTATTCACCACGACTTAATCTTCTTTTTACTTCTTCGAATAATTCTTCCGATGCACTCCCACCTAAATAACCTTGTAATTCCAAATCTATTGCGATATTATCCCATTTTAAATTAGATTCCTCACTATCTGTTTTTAAAAGTACGCTATGTAAAACTTCATGTGATAAACACGAACAAACATTATGCAAATAATCTTTATGAAAAGTATATTTAGAAATCGTTTTTAAGTTAATTATTATATCTCCCGTAATGTCAAATATAAAACCAAAACATGCACCCCCGTTAAAATTCTTATTCATTATCCTTTTACATGTTTCGTATGTAAAACCTTTTTCCTTTTTATACTTATAATAAACCTTTAACATATTATCAAGTGATATATGAATTTCATTAAAAGGAAGATTCGAAGGTTTAATATTGGTAGTTTTTTCTACCAAATAATAACCGTATATTTCAACAGGTCTTGAAGATATTTTTTTAGGATTACCTTCAAGGTCTTTTTGAATAGTTTTTCGACCCGTATATACATCAATTCTCATATCCCAATTAGTATAAGGAACGATTATTTTATTGCGTACCACATCTTTATTAAGTAATTTCCCCATTTTATACGCGTACTTCATATTTGTATAATATGTTTTCCCATTATGAGTTAAAGTAAAAGGAATATGGGAGTACTTCATTTAAAGCACCCCCCAAACTATGAAAGGTTTTATTGTTTTGATGTATTCCTCATAAGTGATTAAACCTTTTACGAATTTATCCCCGTGAAAATCACAGAAGTTATGGTTTTTTTCATTCACAACAATAAGGTTATTAATCGAATCATCAGTTTTATTTCTGTTTAAATGATGTGAATTAAAACCTTTTT